>Ga0157290_10000003_pt1 | contig 150676 bp, 129 predicted proteins | sample NitcycUS149409B1_FD_108389 | JGI IMG/M metagenome (GOLD analysis project Ga0157290, IMG submission 108389) | Soil microbial communities from Arlington Agricultural Research Station in Wisconsin, USA - Nitrogen cycling UWRJ-S149-409B-1 | ecosystem: Environmental > Terrestrial > Soil >...
GGTCCATGCTCCAACCGGACGCTGCTGTTCGGCCGAATCTCGCTGATCCCGTCGCAGCGGAGGCCCGCTTCCAGACGCGGCTTCCTTTTTACCGGCGCATCGCAAGGATCACAGTGGCCACAGAAGGAAAGACCCCCGACGAGACCGTCGCCAACATTCAGGAACGCTTACAGAATCTATAGATTTGCAGGATCTCGCCGAACCCGACAGCGACAGCCCGCATCTCAAGGACAAAGTCCATCAGGAGAACGACGCTGCCAATTCCAGAAACCAGAGCCGCACGTGTACGAGAGATCCGCGGATACATTGTTTTCACGCTCGCCCTGCTGATTCTTCTCTATGCCGGTTGGCATCTTCTCCGGGTCCTTGAAATTGTCTATGTCGCTGCCCTCTTCGCCGTGGTCCTCTCCCCCGTGGTGGCGAAGATCACCACCTGGAAGATTCGCGGCTGGCATCCGTCGCGTCCCGTCGCCGTCATCTTCCTTCTCGTGGCGATCTTCGGCGCTCTGTTTCTCTTCTTCCGTCTGGGCCTTCCCCCCGTCATGCGGGACCTGAAGGAGTTTGCGACTGATCTACCCGCGCGTATTCCCGTTCTGCTCAACCGGATCAAGGACATGCCCCTCGCGGGTAAGCTGGGGATTGAAAATATCACCACGCGCGTGGAGACTGCGGCATCCGCCACCGCCACTTATATCGTGTCGTCCCTGCCCTTGTGGGCGGAACATCTCTTCGATATCGTCACCACGATCATCCTCACGGTCTACTTCATTCTCGAAGGCGACGAGGTTTATCACTACTTTCTGTCCACGTTGCACCCGGCCTTCCGTCGCCGTATGGATGGGATGTTCCACGTTGCTGAGGAGCGCGTCTCCCGCTGGCTGATCGGACAGCTCATTTTGATGGGGATCCAGGGCGCATACAGCCTGATCGTCTTTGGCGCACTCCACATCCGTTACTTCGTTCTGCTCGGCATTCTCATGGGCATCACGAACATCATTCCCATAGCAGGGAACCTGGTCACCATCGTGATCGTCTTCGGCGTTGCCGCCGCAGACTCCTGGCCACACGCCTTCTTGGTTCTCATCTTCTACTTCGCCTACACCCAGTTTGAAAACGCATGGCTGACTCCGCGCATTATGAAGCAGAGTGTTGACCTCATGGGAATCGCAGTCCTGATCGCTCTTCTTGTCGGATCCACACTCGCAGGAATCGTCGGCGCTTTGGTGGCTGTTCCCTCCGCCGCCCTCGTCGCGGTTTTTGCGGACGAGTTCCTGGTGCAGAAAGAAGCTGTTCCTGGCGCACCCAAGCCCTGAATAAGGCGAAGCAAATCGCTTTGCCTTATTCATGGTCTAGACCGTCGCCATCTGTTCTTCCATCTTGCGTACCACTTCAGGATCTTCGAGCACGCTCATCGGCTTCAGCAGATGTCTGACTTCGCCGAGCAACTGGTGCACGTGCGCGTCACGACTTGCAAGAAGATTAAGAGCGCCCATCGATTCGAGCCTCTTTTGCAGATCTTTCGGACGCACTCCAAGCGTTTGGGGATAGATAAAGTCCGGGACCGCAGAGATTTCCCATGGGGCTATCAGCAGGTTCTCCACTTCGGTAAGAAACTCCCGCGTCAGCTTGGCCAGAGAACTCTTCCCAGCCTCATGCTTGTGCAACAGGCTGCGCAGAAGACTCGCCTCCTGGCAGGCCAAAGTCATCCCCTGTCCATAAATGGGGTTGAGCAGGCAAAAGGCGTCTCCAATGGGCAGTAATCCGCTGGGAGAGCGATCGAGCTTTCCAAAGTGCCTCCATTTGCTCTCTGGAAAAGAGTAGCGCGCCACTTCGCTCAGACGCTCCGCCCCCTGGAGCGCATTGTGAATCGTGGGTGTCCTCAACTCCCTCGCATAGCGCAGCAAAGCCTCGCCATCCGCTGGCGGCGCGTCTTTGCCACGTCCGACCAGAAGCAACTGAAAGTGGCCATCCTCCACGGGAAGCAGATATCCAAAACGGACTTCGTCCGGTGCCTTTGGAAAGGTCACGATCACTTTGAAGTCTCCAGTCGCTCCGGGCGCCAACCGGTAGAGCGCGGTCGCGTAGCGAATATCGATCCCAATCCTCGTCTCCATGGGAACCGGCCAGCCTACGGATTTGAGGAACGCCAGCGTCAGCGCCCCGTGCCTGGAGGCGTCAACGACGACGGCCGCCGCAATCGTCTCTGGTTCATTCTCGGCGGCCTGGAATCGCACCCCTGTGACGGAAGCTCCATCCGGAGTTCCAAGGATCTTGAGAGCGATGGTCCCGTTGCGGAAAGTAATATTTTTCAGCCGTTCCACGCGCCGCCTGATCGTCAGTTCGATCGCGGGACGGCTTAAGCCATACGTGAGCCAATCCCACTGCTCCCGAGGAAAGGAATCGAGACCGGGAAATTCCAACAGGGAGTCGCATCCGGAGTTGACAGGCAACGCCCCAGCTGCAATGAGATCCTGCTCGAAACCGGGAAACAGCTCCTGAAGAGCCTTCACGGCCCCACCCAGAATTCCATGTGCCTGCCTGCCCTGAGGCACACCGGAACGCGGAATCGACCCCTCCGGCAATTCATCGCGCTCCAGGATGAGCACTTCGTCAAAAGACTCTGCAAGCACGCTCGCTGCCGTCAATCCGCTTATCCCAGCGCCAAGAACAACGGCCCGCTTTCCCGTGGAGGAAGGCCTGTTCGTAGATCCGTTCTGCATCGCAATACCTCTGTTCACTCGAGCCCTGTTATTTGGGGACATGCTGCGGGCCGACTGCTCACATCCTCGGAGCTATAAAGCCTCAGGTGGCTCCTGAGGCTACGCAGGAGAAATAGCACCGGGTACAAAACACTGCGTCTGGGGGTACGAAACACAGGCTGGGGGGATTTATTCCCGGACGGCCTTACGGAAGGCCCACTTTGACCTGGATAATCGCGATAAACGCCCCAAAATTTGCTAAAGTGCTGCCGCTGCTATCCTTGAATGGTGAGCGCCACCACTTCCATCGCCGGCCAGAACAAGTCGCAGAAAGCGGCGAGCCACACGCTCCTCTCCGACTATGGCGAACTCTTCAAGCCGCGCGTCACCCTGATGGTCGTCATTACCGCCGCCGCCGGGTTCTATCTCGGCTGCCTGCGCTCCGGTATCAGCCCCTTCCATATTCAGTTCGTGAACGCCATGCTCGGCATCACCGCCGTGACATGCGGCTCAGGTGCGCTAAACCAGGTGCTCGAACGTCGCACCGATGCGCTGATGCCGCGTACGCGCATGCGCCCCATGGCTGCCGAACGCATCGGCCTGGCGCACGGCCTGCTCGTTGGCTTCACGGCGATCGTTGGCGGATCGATCTTCCTCGCACTCACGACCAACTACCTCACCGGCATCCTGACGCTTCTCACCGCCGTAGGCTACGTAGCCGTCTACACCCCGATGAAACGTATCAGTATGGCTGCTACCTTTCTCGGAGCCTTTCCAGGAGCCCTTCCGGCCATCATTGGCTGGACCGCAGCGCGCCCCATGATTGAGTGGCCCGCCGTCGCTCTCTTTGCCATCATCTTCGTCTGGCAGTTCCCTCACTTTGAGGCCATCGGCTGGCTCTATCGCGACGATTACGCCCGCGCTGGTATTCGCGTTACGGCTGTCGTTTCGCCCAAAGGCCGGGCCACGGCGGCACAGGCGCTCTTTTACGCCGTGCTCATGATCCCGGTCTCCCTCTGGCCCGTCTACCTCGGCACCTCGGGCCATATCTATGGAGCCTGCGCCATCGTCCTTGACCTCGTTTACCTGGCGTACACGATTCAGTTCACGAAGATCGTGCGCGGTCTCCCACCGGCGACTTCGCGCAACTACGCCCGCAAACTTCTTCGCGTAAGCGTGATCCATCTCCCTCTTCTGCTCGCCGCCATGATGCTGGACGCGGTGGGCCGTATTGCTTACTAGAGAGCCCAACGAATGACGAGCAGTAAAGCCTCCCCTGCACCCCAGATCCATACGCCGACCTCCATCATCTGGTTGATCCTCGCGATCTCGGCAGCTGCCAGCGCCTTTATCTTCTGGCTCGTCTACGTGCATCCGCCCATCGACGCGGACCGAAGCCAGTTCAAGTTCCTGCCCACGGTGAACGCGATCTGCAACTCGCTCTCTGCAATCGCCCTTGTCGCGGGCTACACCTTCATTCGGCAACGCAAGATCCGGCAGCATCGCGCATCGATGTTTACCGCTTTCGTCTTTTCCACGATCTTCCTTGTCTCGTATCTCGCCAACCACGCGCTCCACGGTGAATATCACCTGCCCATCGCGCACACCGGCACCCTCTGGCACAGCTACCTGGCGCTGCTGATCTCGCATATCTTTCTCTCGGTCGTAGCTCTTCCGCTCGTCCTCATTACCTTCTTTTTCTCTCTGTCGGAGCGGTTCGTTCTTCATCGCAAGATCGCACGCTACACCTTTCCCATCTGGCTCTACGTGTCCGTAACCGGCGTCGCCGTGTACCTGATGCAGGCTGCGATCAGCAGATGACGACAGGAAAGATGCGCAACGACACACGCACTATTCTTCGAGTAGGGACAGGCATCTTCATCGCAGGCGTGATCTTCGCGATCCTGGTAAAGATCGGTGGAGGCATAGGCCAGCACGGCCCTCCAACCAACCTGGGCTGGTTCGGCCTGATCTTTGCTCTCGGCTGCCTGCCTGCCTCCGGTTTCCTTCTTCTTCTCGGCTTCGCAAAGTGGTTCGAAGACCGAAGGCGATAACATCGCCGTTTTCCCTTTTACGCACGGATAAAATAGACCAGTGACTCGAAAATCTGTTTCTTCTTTAGAAAGTCCAGCAGCCATTCGCGGCGTGGACGACCTCCTCGCCTCCATCGGCCTGACGCACGGCACACGCTCCAGCCGCAAGGGAACCTGGACCGACGGCGCTCGCAAACCCGTCGGTAAAAAGAAGAAGCTGGCCGCAGAGACGACGAAGGCCCCTACACCGAAGATTGACTTCGACTTCTCCCCTCTTCTCGCAAAAGCTCCCGCTGTCGTGCACGGATTCTCCACGCGCTCCGGCGGCGTGACCCGCGTCTATCGCCCCGGCCTGCCGAAGTCGCAGGGCGATCTGAATCTCGGCTTCACCACGCACGATGAGCGCAAGAACGTCGAAACGAACCGCACGCGGTTGATGCAGGCACTTCTCGGCAAAGAAGCAAAGGATTGGAAGCTCGTCACTCTGCAACAACGTCACACACCGGTTGTGCGCGTTCTTCGGGATGCCGACGCCACCCACCTCCGTGGCGATGCGGTGATGACGGACCTTCCGCACCGCCTGCTGGGCGTCATGACCGCCGACTGCATCCCCGTCCTTCTTTACGACCGTAAGAACGGTGCGGTGGCTGCGTTTCACGCAGGTTGGCGGGGCACACTCGCACGCATCGTGGAGCGTGGCGTGGGTACGATGAAGATCGAATACGGCTCTGAGCCGAAGGACATCGTCGCCGCCATCGGCGCGGGCATCGGTCCTTGCTGCTACGCCGTAGGCGAGGAGGTCCGGCACGAGTTTGAGTCGCAGTTCGCCTACGCTCCAGAGCTCTTCAGCGATGTCTACGAGTCCGATCCGATCCGCGATAAATATCCGCTTCTCTTTCTTACCGCGCGCGCTCCAGGACACTCCCCAATCGGGCCACAGCTGCATCTCGATCTCTGGGAGGCAAACCGCCGCCAGTTGCTCGATGCTGGAGTCACGGCAAAGAAGATCTCCGTGGTCGGTACCTGCACCGCCTGCGGGACATCGCGCTACTTCTCGCATCGCACCGAAGAAGGCTTTACCGGACGCATGATGTCCGTCATCGGCGTTCGCTAACGGGCCTTCTCCCACGCCTTGGCATACTTCCAGCTCGTATAGCTGGCGTGATAGAGGTGTAGCAGAAGACCTTCGCGCCCATCGCGAAAGCCGAGGCGGAAGATGTAGTTCCAGACAAACGTCGCGGCTGGTGCAAGCAACACGTACGCGAAGAAATCGAAGACACCCTCCGACGTTTTGCCCTTATTTAGAAGCACCTCTGCACCCAGCGTGCTGTAACGATTCATGTGCTCAAGATACCCGTTCAGCGTGGGATAAGCGTGGTGCAGAAGCGTCCCCTGCAGCGTGCCGGAGGCTCCCTCGAAGCGGATGACCTCATGCACAGGGCGGACCTCAAAGTTCGCTATGCCTTTGCGAAAGAGACGAAGCTTCGCATCCGGATAGAAGCCGCCAAAGCGAATCCATCGCCCAAGGAAGAAATTCTTTCGCGGTAGAAAATACGCCTCCGGCTCTCCAGAGCGAAACGGCCGCTGCGCAAGAGAAACAATCTCGTCGCGCGCAGCAGGAGACAGCTCTTCATCGGCATCGAGCGAAAGAACCCAATCACCAGTGCACTCCGAAAGAGCAAGATTCTTTTGCTCTGCGAAACCCAGCCACGGCTGTTTGATCACTCGCGCACCATACTCACGCGCGATGTCCACGGTTCCATCGGTCGATCCCGAGTCCACCAGAACGACCTCGCAACCCTCCGGTAGAGAGTTCAGCGTGCGCGCAAGGTTGGCCTCTTCGTTGTGCGTAATGATGGCGACGGAGAGCGCGGGCATGGGTACCGTTGTAGCACGTGCGGATACAGACTAGCCGAGGACGATGTCCTGGTTGCCCGTGTGTTCGCGCAGGAGGCGCTGCGTGAGCGGCTTGAGGGTCTCACCTGTCTTCGGCAGCGTGAAGGCCTCCGTGGTCTCGTTGTATTCCAGCTTGAAGCTTGTGGAGATGGCGGAGATCCAGATCTGGCGCACAGGCGTGTTCGGCGTGAAGACGAACTTGGCGCTGTCGTCTTCAAAGAGCACGTTCAGAACGCCGTTCTTCTCTTCGGCTTCAAATCCGCCGTCTTCCTCAGCCTCGATCAGGGACTGCTTGAGGTCTTCGAGGACAGAGTCGGAAAGGCGGCGGAACGTAGCTTCGTCGATCATGCATCCAGTGTAACCGGGAGGCATACCTTCTGCCGCTTCCTCTAACGGACAACGCTAAAGACAGCGGCAGGGGCTCTGCCGTAGCGGCTGAGAAGGACGACCCCGGCGATGGCGAGGATGCCCCCGTAAAAGCTGCTCAGCGCGGGGACCTCATGCAACCAGAGGTACGAAATCGCAATCGTGACAATAGGAACGAGGTTGAGCAGGCTCGCCGTCTGGTTGAGCGTGAAGCGCGAGAGTGCGATCGTCCAGGCGAGGTAACCAATCGCAGCAGGAAAGATCCCAAGGAAGAGCGCGGCTAAGAGCGGTTCACGCGGACCGTGCGCCGCAACCCTGAGCGCCTGCGGAAGATAGGGCGAGAGAAGAATCGCCCCCGTAAACATGAGGCAGGCGGTAATGGAGATCGAAGGATAGGTACGCAGCAGCGTCTTCTGCAATGTGCCCATCACGGACGCGCAAAGGGCCGCGAGAAGGATCAGCACGGCTCCGACACCGAAGTGGAATCCGTTCGGTGTGGCAAACGCAATAATGGTGGCGCCGATGAAGCTGAGGGCGATGGCGAGCCAGCCGATAGGACTGAGGCGCTCCGCCAGGAACGTGACCCCAAGAAGAGCTGCGAAGACAGGCATGCAGTTGATCAGGAAACTCGCCGTGACAGGAGAGACGGTCAACTCCCCGGCGTTGAGCGCCAGGTTGTAGATCACGATCCCCAGGGCACCCGCAAGCCCAATGCGAAAGAGATGAGTTCCGCGGGGAAGTGGCGGCCTCTTGATCGCGAGAATGATAAGAAAGACAAGTGACGCCGTGAAGAAGCGCAGAGAGGCAAGCTCCACCGGCCTAAAACCCCTTAAACCGACGCGAATCGCAGGATAGGCAGAGGCCCAGGAAAAGATCGTGACTGCAGCAGCGGTGATCGCCATGGGAAAGGAGGTTTGTTTCTGCGACATCGTCTCAGGATAAGGAAGGGCGTCGTTCTGGTCACTCCCCTATCGAGTGATTGGGATCGCCCCTTCCCATTTTGGTATCGGGCCTGGTTGAATCTGGGAACAAGACCGGATCAGGGTGTCGGCTTGGAGCCGAGAATCAAAATCTCCACGAGCCTTTTCGCGCTCTGCGGCCACTCCGGGGAAGAAGCCACATTGGAGACGCCGACAAGCGCCCGCAGCAGATCCAGTGGATCGAGGTCCGCGCGAATCTCTCCGCTCTCGATCGCGCGTTCGACGAGCGACTGAATCGCTCCTTTGATCAGGTCGCCCGTCGCCTCGAAGATCTTCGACGGTCCGCCCACAATCGTATTGAGAGCCGGTGCAATGATCTGCTTGGCAGCGATGTAATCGACAAAGAGCAGCATCCACGCACGCAAGGCCTCTACCGGAGACATCGTCTTTGAAAACTCCCCTTCGGCGGCGGCCAGCTTTTCCACCTCGGTCCGGTAGACCGCCTCCAGGAGAACGTCGCGCGTCGGAAAGTGACGGTAAAGCGTTCCTGCTCCCACACCTGCCTGCTTTGCAACGTCGTCCAGGCTAACGTTCGCGCCCTGGAGAGAGAAGGCCTCTTTTGCGACCTCCAGGATGCGGTCATAATTGCGACGTGCGTCGGCGCGCGGTCTTCGCGGAACGGTCTGTGAAGGTTCTGTGGCCATAGAAAAATAAGTGCAACCGGAGAGAGTCTCCGATTATCTATTGTTATGGAGACACTCTCCGTTTTATCGCAGCGAAGGTGGGCAGTCAATTACAACTGCCCGATTGAGTTGAAGTCAGGACAAGCAGGAGGAAGAAGATGGCAGAAAAATTTGGTGCGACCTCAACGACGGAAGATGTGTTGTCAGGCGTGAGGCTCGATGGGAAAAGAGTTCTGGTTACAGGCGTGTCCGCTGGCCTCGGCGTGGAAACCGCACGTGCGCTCGTAGCCCACGGTGCCCACGTGGTCGGCGCAGCCCGCGATCTGGCCAAGGCGGAAGCGGCCACAGCGCAGGTACGGAAGGATGCAGAGGCCAACGGAGGCAGCTTCGATCTGGTTGCCCTCGATCTCTCCGACCTCAAAAGCGTTCGCGCGTGCGCCGACGATCTCCTCAAAAAGGGTGAGCCTTTCGATGTGATCATTGCGAACGCGGGCGTGATGGCCACGCCGTTCGGTCACACGGCGGACGGATTCGAAACGCAGTTCGGAACCAACCACCTGGGGCACTTTGTCCTGGTCAACCGACTTGCGTCGCTTCTTCGTGAAGGGGGACGTCTGATCAACCTTTCCTCTTCCGGACACCGCTTCTCAAACGTCAACCTGGAAGACCCGAACTTCGAGCGGACTCCATATGAGCCGTTCGTCTCGTACGGCCGTTCGAAGACCGCAAACATTCTCTTTGCAGTTGAGTTTGACCGGCGTCATCGCGAGCGCGGTGTCCGTGCCGCAGCCGTTCATCCCGGCGGAATCCAGACCGAACTGGCCCGCCACATGGATCCAGCCCACATGGAAGCGATGATCGATCAGATCAAAAAGCAAGTAGAAGCCGAAGGGCAGGTCTTCCAGTTCAAGACCATCCCGCAGGGCGCTGCGACTTCCGTCTGGTCGGGCGTCGTCGCTTCGGCTGAAGAGATCGGTGGACAGTACTGCGAGAACTGCCACGTCGGCAAACTTGTGGCGGATGATGTGGCGATCAGTCCCATTAGTGAAGGTGTGCGCGGCTATGCGCTCGATCCTGCGAACGCTGCTGCACTCTGGAAGAAGAGCGAAGAGATGGTTGGAGAGTCCTTCTAACCAGCTCAAGTCTGTAACGGGACCAAAGTGAAGCGGGTGAGGATCTGGTCCTCACCCGCTTCTCTTTATGAATAGCTTCGACACTGTTTAGAAGGGGATGTCGTCGTCGGTGATCCCGGCGTCGGCATAGTCTTCCTGCGGCTGCGAGGGACGCTGATCGAAAGACGCCGTGCTCTTGCTGTAGCTGCTGGCTCCTCCACCGGAGTAGCTGGAACCTCCGCCCGATTCTCCGCCCTGGCGGCTGCCGAGAAGCGAGAGTTCGTTGACGAGGATCTCGGTGCGGTACTTCTTCTGTCCAGATTCCTTGTCGTCCCAGGAACGGGTCTGAATTTTTCCTTCTACGAAGAGCTGTGTGCCCTTTTTTACGTAGTCGCGAACGATCTCGGCGGTACGTCCGAAGCAGACGAGATTGTGCCACTCGGTCTTGTCTACCCAGTTACCGGTCTGGTCTTTCTGCCGGTCGGCGGTGGCGAGGGAGAAGCTGGCGATCACCATGCCGCTCTGCGAGGCGCGCATCTCCGGGTCTTTTCCGACGTTGCCGAGGAGCATAACTTTATTGACGCCCTTTGCCATGAACAGGTACTTCCTTTCGGGTTGGAGATGAAGATAACAGATCAGAAGCTGTTGCGCCCGAGGGTGCACCTTGCACAATTTTACGCTAAAGGCTTGCGGATAAAGGCACTTAAGCGTAAGATTCCACGATTGTGGGCACACTTAGCACTACTAATCTTACAGCGCAGTACCTTCGGTCGAGGATCGGGCGCGTCTGTGTGCCCCTAGCAGCCAAAAACGCGGGCGACATGCTCGACCGCGCGGCAGAGGTTGGACGGGAGATTCCCTTTCTGGAGCTCCGGCTTGACTCCCTGGAAAAGCCGCAACTGGTCACCGGCAGACTGAAGCAGTTTCTCGCTGATCGCCCCCTTGTCACCATGATCGCGACCTGTCGGCGCAGAGCGAACGGCGGCGATTTCGCCGGTTCGGCTGAGGAGCAGATGGAGCATCTGCTGGCCGCCGCAAAGAGCGGCTGCCAGATCGTGGATGTGGAGATCGAAACAGCCGAGGCGCTGAAGACGACCGCCCTGGACAAACTCCGCGATGCTGGAAGTCTCGTCATGCTGAGCTTCCATGACTTCAAAGGCACCCCGGATCTGGACGCCGTGTACGACCGGATCGCAGCCTTCTCTCCTGATTTTTATAAGATCGTCCCGACGGCAAACTCCCTCCCCGATAACCTGAAGGTGACCGCGCTCCTGGAGAAGCATGCCGAGGATGCGAATGTCATCTCCATGGCCATGGGTAGCTTTGGCATTCTGACGCGGATTCTGGGACCTCGTTTTGGGTCTGTCTTTACGTTTGGGGCAGCCACACTGGGCGAAGAAACGGCTCCGGGACAGTTGGCTGCGCGGACGTTGAACGAGCTCTACCGCATGGACGGAATCGAGGCTTCGACCCGCATCTATGGTGTAGCCGGGTCGCCGGTGACCAGTTCCCTGTCGCCTCTGATGATCAATACCGCCTTCCGCCGCGAGACCGTGAACGCCGTCTATGTAGCGCTCGAGACAGGCGATGTGAAAGACCTCCTCAAGGTGATGGAACAGCTGCCGATCCATGGAGTCTCTGTCACCATGCCTCTGAAGACGGATATTCTCGCGCACCTGGAGAAGACGGATCCCTTGAGCGCAAAGATCGGCGCATGCAACACGGTGGTGCGGGCGCAGGATGGCAAGCTGTACGGCTTCAACACCGACGTGGGCGGCATCGTAGGTCCCTTGGAGCGGCGCATCCCTCTCCGTGGAGCCAAGGTACTTGTGCTGGGCGCGGGCGGCGTAGCGCGTGCCGCCGTCTTCGGTCTGAAGGACAAGGGTGCGGAAGTAAGTATTCTGAATCGCACGCCGGAGAAGGCGCAGAAGCTCGCACGGCAGGCCGGGGCAAAGGTGATGCGCCGCGATCAGCTGGCGAAGACACGCTTCGACGTCGTGATCAACGCAACGCCCTACGGCATGCTGGGGCAGAAGATTGCTTCGCCCATCTCCGCCGAGGAGCTGAACACAGGCCTTCTCTTCGACCTCGTCTATAACCCCATCGAGACGCCGCTGGTTCGTCTGGCGCGATCGAAAGGCATAGCTGTGGTGCTGGGTGTGGAGATGTTTGTGCAGCAGGGTGCGCGGCAGTTCGAGATCTGGACGGGCAAGCCTGCTCCGCAGGACGAGATGTTGCGCGTTGTTCTGCACGCCCTGAAGCAACAGGCCGAGGCGAATATGCCACCGGCTCCTGTGGCCCCTCCCGTCGTGGAGACACCCGTGGCTTCGGTGGTGGAGACACCCGTGGCTTCGGTGGCGGAGACACCCGTGGAACCCGTGGCCGAAAAGCCGGCCGCACCTGTAGTCAACAAGCCAGCTCCCGTGGCGGAGAAGCCTTTACCTCAGAAGAATGCAGAGATCCAGCCAGTACCGGCACAGGCGAAGCCCGTCGTAAAAGCTCCCGTCAAAACAGCTGTGGCGAAGGTGGCTGCACCGGTGGCTGCGAAGAACGCCGTTCCTGCAAAGGCAGTGGCCAGTAAGCCTGCGGTCAAGAAGGCTGTTGCGAAAAAGCCTGAGCCTGCAGCAAAGAAAGTGGCCGTGAAGAAGCCGGTAGCCAAAAGAGCCACGCCGATCAAAGCGGCTGCGAAGAAGACGCCTGCCAAAAAAGTAGTTGCGAAGAAGGCAGTCGCGAAGAAACCGGTTCCGAAGAGGATCCCCGCGCCTGCAAAGAAAACGCCTGCCAAAAAGATTGCCGCGAAGAAGGCTCCTTCCAAGAAGTCCGCAAAGAAGCGCTAGAAGGTGCATCCTCTCGCCCGATGACGCCTCGTGTATAGCCCGGCCACAGGCCCGGTTGAAGTTGTGAGCCGCCACGGGTAGAGTCGAAGATCTATGCGAGTTACACGAATTCTCATTGCATTGCTGGCTCTGGCTGGCGCCGTCGTATCCGTTCTGGCACTCCGTATCCATATGCAGGATCCCAACGCCGCGCCACCGTGCGCGGTGACGGAGAACTGGGATTGTGGAGCTGTAAATCATTCGCGCTTTGCAGTGTTTCCGCCACGCAGCTTCGACGAAAATCCCCAGGCAAAGGGGCACATTCCCATCGCTGCGATCGGTATCGCAGGCTATCTCCTGATCGCCGGGCTCGCTCTCTTCGGATTCGACTTCTGGGCCTTTGAAGCCGCGCAGATCGGCTTCTTTTTCGCCTTGATTCTGACCTTCCTCGAGAAATACGTTCTGGAGAAGTGGTGCATTTACTGCGTCTGGTCTCAGGGGATTATCGCGGTGACTCTGATACTGGCAGCGATCAATCTATGGTTATCGCGCAGAACCGCGAGACCCGGTTTACATCTCCGGGCCCAGGGAGGAGAGATTCATGTGGCCTAAGCTGCTTCTTCAGGTAGGTGAGCTGCTTCCCCATATCCGGCTCCTGGTACCGGTGGCACAGAAGTACTTCGCCAAAGGCGGCGATGCCTCTGTTCTGACAGGCATCTCCGAGTCGATCCAGACCGATCTGGGACAGGTGAGGAGCGGACACGCCTCTCTAGCCAGGCAGGTGGACGAGCAGAACGCTCTACTCGGCAGCGTTGGAGACGACGTCAGGCGGCTGGCAGAAAGCGTGGCCACACTGGATACGCGTGTCATGGAGATGGACGCGAGGATAAGGTCTACAGCGGTCATCATAAAAATGATGCTGGGTGCTTCACTGGCGCTCCTGGTAAGCGTTGTAGGTCTGCTCGTCTTCCTAGTGATGAAGTAGGCGCATGCAGTCGGCGATTGTGGGCTTTCACACAGACGAAGAGGGTCACTGGGTAGCCGATCTAGCCTGTGGCCATGGACAGCATGTCCGCCATAATCCGCCGTGGACGCTGCGACCCTGGGTTTTGACGGAAGAAGGCCGTCTGAGCCGCTTGGGAGCCACTCTGGAGTGCAAGAAATGCGAGGAAGCCGAGGCTGTCGCGTAAAATCGGAGAGTTCGAACTCATACCCGGAGCTTTGCCCTGTTCTCTTCCGTTTCCATGCTTTCAATGCACTTGATTCTGTTTGCCTCTCAGCATGGGGTGAGGCGTTACTGGCGCAGCCACTACGGCGATCACACCTTCCAGCATATGTACCGCTGGAATGCCTTCGATACCTACATGCTGATCCCCTATTTTCTGGTGATGGTGATCCTTGCGTTCTACGGTATCCATCGGTACCAGCTGGTGTGGCTTTACTTTCGTAATCGCAAGAATGCGGCCTCCTGGAAGACGCCTGCGGCGCGGTTTGAAGAGAGCGAGCTTCCCTTCGTCACCATCCAGCTGCCTATCTTCAACGAGCAGTATGTCGTCGACCGTCTTCTGGACGCATGCTGCCGGATCAACTATCCGCGCGACCGCTTCGAGATTCAGCTGCTGGACGACTCCACGGATGAGACCACCGAAGTCGCCGCGCAGGTCGTCAAGCGTTATGCCGATGGCTTTGGCGGTCTGCCTCCCCAGCCTGTCCATTACATTCACCGGACGAATCGCTATGGTTACAAAGCGGGCGCACTGGACGCTGGCCTGAAGACCGCCAAAGGTGAGTTGATCGCCATCTTCGACGCGGACTTCGTTCCTCCTGAAGAGTGGCTGATGCAGGTGATTCACCAGTTCAAGGAAGTACCCGGCCACGAGCACATCGGCATGGTTCAGACGCGTTGGACGCATCTGAATCGCGATTACAGCTTCCTGACGCAGGTCGAAGCGATCCTTCTGGACGGTCACTTTGTACTGGAGCACGGTGGACGCTCACGCGCTGGCGTCTTCTTCAACTTCAACGGCACAGCAGGCATGTGGCGGCGCGAGACCATCGACGAAGCAGGTGGATGGCAGCACGACACGCTGACCGAAGATACCGACCTCAGCTACCGCGCACAGCTGAAGGGATGGAAGTTTCTTTATCTGCAGGACGTCGAGTGCCCGGCGGAGCTGCCGATCGAGATGACGGCCTTCAAGACGCAGCAGGCGCGCTGGGCGAAGGGTCTGATCCAGACAGGCAAGAAGATTCTGCCGCGCGTTCTGAACAGTGACGCTCCCTGGCATACCAAGCTGGAGGCCTGGTATCACCTGACGGCGAACATCAGCTATCCGCTGATGATCGTGCTGAGCACTTTGCTGATGCCCGCGATGGTGATTCGCAGCTGGCAGGGGTGGATCCAGATGTTGCTGATCGATTTCCCGCTATTCATGGCGAGCACGTTCTCCGTCTCGTCGTTCTACCTGGTCTCGCAGAAAGAGCTTCACCCCAAGACCTGGTACAAGACGTTTCTGTATCTTCCGTTCCTTATGGCTCTGGGTGTTGGACTCACGATCACCAACACGAAGGCCGTTCTGGAAGCGCTCTTCGGCGTGAAGACCGCCTTCGCGCGCACGCCAAAGTATCGCGTAGAGAAGAAGGGCGAGAAGGCGCAGGCGAACAAGTACCGCAAGCGTCTCGGCATCGTTCCGTGGATCGAACTCATCATCGGCTGCTACTTCGCATGGACCGTCTGGTACGCGATCAGCAGCGAGAACTACTTCACCGTTCCCTTCCTTCTGCTCTTCGTCCTGGGCTACTGGACGACGGGTGCGTTGAGCCTGCTGCAGGGCCGGTTCGATCGTTTGAATGTGGGCCAGGAGATGCACGAGAAGCCGTATCCCATGGGAATCTAGTTTTGCGAAGTGACGTAGTACGGAGGAGTATGCTGCGGATTTTCACGCTCTGTGTCCTGGTCTGTTCCTCCCTTTCAGCCCTTGCGCTCGACTCCGTTCCTAAGAACGAGTACCGCGAGCGTAGGGTTAAACTCTCTGCAAGCCTCAGTGGTGGCGCGGCAGTTTTGTTTGCTGCTACGGAACCTCTGTTGGACTTTATGCCTTACCGGCAGGACTCCGACTTCTATTACCTGACAGGCTGGACGGAGCCAGGAGCCGCGCTTGTGATCGTGGGCGAGGGCCCTGAAACCGTCCTCCCGCGCATCGGGACCAAAGTCCCTGCGCATTTTTATCGCGAGATCCTTTTTCTCCCCGAGCGCAACTTCGTGTTGGAAAAGTACACCGGCGCGAAGCTGGATGCCGCTGCCACGGACGCCGCCGCGAAGGCCGGTGTAGATGCGGTAATGCCGATGCGTGAATTGCCCGGTGTGTTGGCACAGTTCGCCGAAGCGGACCGCAGGCGACTGCAGACGTTCTGGTGGCAGACGGACTTTGAAGCCGGGAACGCAGTCATGCGCTTTCTGGGAGCTTCCATGGGCAACGACGCGGCCCCTGCTGCGCATGATGTGCGCGCGCTAACGATGCCTCTTCGCAGCATCAAGAGCACCTCAGAGATTGCGCTTCTGAAGAAGGCGAGTGATGCCTCCATGAAGGCACAGCTTGTGGGGATGAAGGCGATCAAGCCCGGCGTGACGGAACGGACAATTGCGGGTGTGGAGATTGCGGAGTCGATGAAGCAGGGATGCGAGCGCGAGAGCTATGCGCCCATTGTCGGCGCCGGGCCAAACTCCGTGACGCTGCACTACTCCGACAATGCGGCGACGATCAAGGCGGGCGAAGTCGTGCTCATCGACGCGGCCTGCGAGTACTCGATGTACGCCTCGGATATCACGCGCACCATGCCCGCAACGGGCCACTTCACCGCCCGCCAGAAGGAGATCTACGAGATCGTCCTGGGAGCGCAGCAGGCCGCTGCGGCGGCGTTTGTAGCGGGCAAGATGCGCCTGGGCAATGTGAACGAGCGTGGAGCCGACGTCAGCGATACGCTCGATAAAGTCGCCTTCGACTACATCAATACGCATGGAAAAGATCTGCACGGAGAGCCGCTGGGCAAGTACTTCCTCCACGGCCTCGGACACTCCGTAGGCATCGATGTACATGATCCTTACGACCCGGCGAAGCCACTCGACCGAGGCAACGTCTTTACCATCGAGCCCGGGATCTACATCCCCGAAGAGCAGATCGGGGTTCGCATTGAAGATGTGGTGTATGTGAATGATGAGGGAAAGCTGGTGGACCTCATCGGCTCGCTTGCTCACACTGCAAAAGAAGTAGAAGCCGCCATGCGGTAGAGCTGCATGACGACTTCTGGCGGATCTAAGACCTCTTAATCATCCCGCAGCACCCTCTTTGTCATCCCGTAGCGTAGCGGAGGGATCTGCTTCTCGTCCCGCAAAGGGCTGCGAAAAGCAGATTCCTTCGCTTCGCTACGGAATGACAAGGACCAACTTACGCGTGCGCGGAAGACGTATGCGCCGCGCTGCGGCGGCTTCCCCAGACACCGAAGAAGAAGACGTAGACGTAGCAGGCCAGCGGAATGAAGAGCGCGTGCTGGATGCCTATGCTATCCGCCAGCTTGCCCTGTGCAACGGGGATGATGGCTCCACCGACGATCGCCATGACGATCAGCGAGGCTGCCTCGCTCGTCCGCTGACCGAGGCCTTCAATGCCGATCGAGAAGATCGAGGGGAACATGATCGAGTTGAAGAGACCGACGCAGAGGATCGTGATCGCGGCCAGGTATCCGTGGCTCAGGATCGAGGTCAATACAAGCACTCCAGCAATGGCCGCGAAGAGGGCGAGAAGGACGCCAGCGTTAATCCGGCGCAGAAGCCATGAGCCGATGAAGCGGCCCACCATCGCTCCGCCCCAGTAATAGGAGACGTAGGAGGCAGCGGTCAACTCCGTCATGTTCGCGATGTTGGGTAGTTGCAGATAGCGAACCAGGAAGCTGCCGATGGAGACCTCTCCACCCACATAAAGAAAGATACCGAGAACGGCGAGAACGACCTGCGGCGTGCGCCAGACCGACTTCGCCGTAGTGTCCTGAATGCGAATGTCCGAGGTGTTGCTATTGAAGGACGGGAGTCGCAGGCGGATGAACGCGGCCAGGGCGAAAAGAATACCGGCGAGAAGAATGTAAGGCAGTTTGACGCTTGCAGCCTGTTGCTGCTGATTCGCGTGGAGAGCCGAACCCGTGAGTGTCGTGGTGGTAGCGACGACCGCAACGGTAGAGAAGATGAACAGGCCGCCAATATGCGGTGCGATGGTGGTTCCAAGCGAGTTGAACGCCTGCGCCAGGTTGAGGCGGCTGGACGCTGTACGGCTGGAGCCAAGCGCAGCCACATAAGGATTCGCCGAGACCTGAAGGGCCGTGATGCCGCAGGCGAGCACAACCTGCGCCGAAAGAAAGATGGCATACGAGGCGAGCATGGCGGCGGGAAGAAAGAGCAGGCAACCACAGGCAGAGACACAGAGTCCGGCGACCATCGTATTGCGATAGCCGATGCGATCCACAACTTTGCCCCACGGCAGAGCGAAGACAAAGTAAGCCGAAAAGAAGGCGAATTGAACGAACATCGCCTGGAAGTTTGAAAGTGCAAAGACATTCTGCAGATGCGGTATGAGAATGTCATTGAGTACCGTGACAAAGCCCCAGATAAAGAACAGGGTGGTCACGATGGTCATCGCTGCGCCGGAACGCTCGATCTTAATCTCCGGAAGTGAGCCCTCTGTGGGCATTTCAATCTGCATGTATTCCTCGGCTTAATTGCGCTCGATCAAGGGTATCAGCCGGAGAGGAGAACTGGCGGGGTTCAAATCGGAAGCCAATGATCCTGCAAACAAAAGCGCCAGCCCACCGGGATGCGTGGGGCTGGCGCTGTTTCGAGCAGGCCTAGACGCTACCAGCGCATACCGACGGTCACGGGGAAGTAGCCCGTGCGATATCCGTTCGCGGGATAAAAGTCGGCCCGGCTGCCGTTGTTGTCGATCCATACATAGCGGGCCTCTGCGAAGAGGCGGTTGGATGAGAAGTTCGACAATTTGTAGGTCAAACCCACGCCGCCGTTCACGCCGAAGGCACCGTTGGTGTACGAGTCAAAGGTCTGATTTGCGGTGTACTGGTAGCAGTTGCCAAAGTAGTCGTAGTAGCAACCCGTGCTGGGCAGTGTGAAGTTCGTTGTCTTGCGGTAGTAGCCAAGGCCCCCAACCAGGTAGGCCCCGCTTCTTCCTGCGCTGTGGAAGCTAATGGTCGGGTTAGCAGTAATAGACCAGACATGTGCGTTTGCGTCGAGGCCGGCGAAGGTACCCGCAGCGTATCCCAGGGTGTTGTACAGGTTGTACTGCCTGTTGATGTTCCCGCCGGTGAGGCCAAAGCGGTCGTAATCGTACTGAAGAAGCACACCGAAGGTCTTATTGAAGTTCAGACCTCCACCCACGGAGAACTTGTAGCTAAGGGTGTTGTAGTGCGCAGTGGATCCTGCGGGCGCCGCGAAGCCACCACCAAATTCGAAGGCGTACTTTGTGGAGCCATCGGCGTTGTGCAGGTTATCCGAGTAACGAGGACGCCCATACGTGCGCCGACGTGGTGGGGGCTGGTCGGCTGAGGAGGTCGAGGCAAGCGCGTCACGCTCATCTGCAACGGCATCTGGAGCAGCGCTGCTGCTCACGCCATATGTCATGTCGGCATAGGTGAGGTTGCTCAGTGGAGAGCCAACACCGGTGTTGAAGTTGATAGACGCAGGTGCTTCCGCGGGATCGGCGGCGGCGTGCGCTGAGGGTGCGATCGCGGCAGCAGAGATTGCGATGACCGCTGCAAAGATACGATTCCGGACGAAAAACTGGCCTGCATTAAGACTCATCTTGTTCAACTCCTTAAAGAGCGTCCCCTGGGGACTTCGTTCTCTGTAACCCGGTTAGGAAAGATTTGTTGCGTGACTGCTATTGTCTGCAAAAATGATTGATCCGCGTAGATAAGACGACTGAAAGCGGAATTTGGATCACTGACGCCGAACGTTGGCGCAGAAGAACATGCCCAAAATGGTAAAGCCACCGTCGAGAGGTGGCTTTACCGTTTCATAGAAGAATGGGTCTAGTGGATGTCGAACTGCTCCGGGCTGAGGCTGGGATCACTCTTGACCAGGATGGTCTTCTTGGTGAGTTCTTCCATGTCCAGGAGCCAGCGCGAACCTGAGGCCTTGAGGGTCTTGACGACCTCGGGATGAACGCGCAGCATCATGTCGCCCTTATCCATATGGCGATACATCTTCCGCATCTCGATAAAGATCTCGTTCGCCACAGTGATTGGCGACTTGACCATACCCGTTCCGGTGCAGACGGTGCACTGCGTGGAAAGCGTGCGCTCTAGCGATTGGCGCACCCGTTTGCGCGTAATGATTACAAGACCGAAGTCATTGAACTGCAGCACCTTGGAGGGTGCGCGGTCCGTCTTGAGTTCATCGTCGAGCGCCTGCATGACCTTGTTGCGGTTCTTGCGGTCGTCCATGTCGATGAAATCGATGACGATGATGCCGCCAAGATCGCGCAGACGAATCTGGCGAACGATCTCCGGGATGGCGTCGAGGTTGGTCTTGACGATCGTGTCTTCCAGCCGTGTCGTCTTGCCGACGTATTTGCCGGTGTTGACGTCGATGGCAACGAGGGCTTCGGTCTGGTTGATGACGATGGATCCACCGGACTTGAGCCATACCTTGCTTTTGAGCGCCTTGTCGATCTCCGCACTCACGCCGAACTGTTCGAAGAGCGGCGTTTCCTTGGTGTAGAGCTTGACGCGGCGGATCAGCGAAGGCTGGAAGCGCTGCAGGAAGCGAAGGACACGCTCGTACTCAGCCTCCGTGTCGACCCAGATAGCGGAGAAGTTGTCGCCAACCTGGTCGCGAAGAATACGCTCCACGAGGTTGAGGTCGTGATAGATGAGCGCCGGAGACTTCGAGGACTCGGAGCGTGACTTGATGTCCGTCCAGAGATTGATCAGGAAGCGAAGATCGCTGCGAAGCTCTTCTTCGCTGGCTCCGTCGGCGGCGGTGCGGACGATGAAGCCGCCGGTCGCGTCGCCCTTCTCGGAGAGAAGGATCGTCTTGAGGCGGCGACGCTCTTCATCCGAAGAGATCTTGCGCGAGACGCCGGTGTGGTTCACCGTCGGCATAAAGACGAGGAAGCGGCCGGGGAGGGCGATGTGCGAGGTGATGCGCGCACCCTTCTTGGCGATGGGCTCTTTAGCGATCTGGACGAGAATCTCCTGGCCAGGCTTCAGCAGATCGGAGATCGCGGGAAGATCCGATGCCTGGACACGAGGACGTCCACCACGACCACCTCCGCCGCTGCCACCGGTGCGGCGTGCTCCGTCGCGGTCTCCACCACGATGGTTGCGGTCGCGGCGGTTTGAGTCACGACGGCCACGGTCTCCACGGTCGGAACGCTCGCGGCGTGGGTTACCCTCGCCATTGGTAGCGGCAGGAGCAGTAGCGTCGGCGTCTTCAGCGGACTCGTCCTCTTCTTCGGAGAAGGTCCCGTCCGTGTCTTCCAGATCGTCACCCTCTTCAATACCGGAGCGGGTACGACCTTCGATCGAGACCTCCCGAAGCAGCGTACCGAGCTCCGGTCCGCCTTCGAGCGTCTCTTCCTCCATCTCTTCGTTGTCTTCCTCCGTGTGAGCATGGAGGGATTCGATCTGAAGATCGTCTTCTTCAAACTCCTCTTCTTCTTCGATCATGCCCTGGCCGAAGGCGTGATTCCTGCCCACGGGTGCGGGAGTCGTTACGGCCTCAGCGAGCGGGACCGACTGCACTGCCTCTTCGTGAGCGATGGGTGTTGCAGGAGAGGAGAACGCATCCGCCGCAGGTTCATGCGCGGCGTCGTTACGGGAGAGGAGCTCGCCCGTCGGCTGCATGGTCGTGAACTCATGCGCGGGCGGTTCGGGCCTGTTCAAAGCCTCCTGCGCCGCAAGCTTGGCGGCTTCGCGTGCAGCCTTTTCGGCGGCGCGGCGCTCGCGCCAGCGACGGAAGCTGGAGCGGGGAGCATCGACGCGGTTGGCCGCGTCGCCTTCTTTGGGCTCAAACTCTACGGGTTCCGTCGGCGTCTGCTCTGGAACCGGGCTGACGGCAACGGTGTCGACGGGCTCGTGAACCGGGACCGGCTTCTGCTCTTCGACGATGGGAGCCTCGAAGGTTGTGACCGGAGTAGGAACAAAGGGAATGTGCTCCGGCAATGCCTCGACCGGCTGTGCGCGCTGCTCGTAGTTCTGCGAAGTCGCAGGACGAAGGCTGGCTTCGTCGCGCACTTCCGGGGAAGGAGCGGGAATGAACTCGGTAGCAGGTGCTGCCGTCTGGTCCGGACGTGGATTGCGTGGGCGATCCTCGCGGTGTCCGTTACCGCGGTTGTCGTGGCGATTACCACCACGATTGTCGCGACGGCCGTCATTGCGACCACCGCGTCCATCGCGGCGGCTGTCGTTTCGGCCTTCCGCGCGGGCTTCGGTCCTGGGCTGCGAAGACTCGCTGCCTGCGGAGGGTATCCGGGGACGGATTGTTTCTCCAGGAAGTACGGGACCGCCGTCCCATCCCTTAACTTCGAAGGAGGAGGTAGACGATAGAACGTCGGTGGGAGGAGCGACAGCGGGCGCGGGGTTGGGATCACCACCGACGCGGTACTTTGAGATTGACTCACCGGGGAGGATGATCGGTTCGCCTACCGGTGCATCTTCTTCCTGTCCGTATTCCTGCCCGTAAACGGGTGCGGCAAAGCTGCTGCGCTCTGCGCGGGGCTCACGTTCGCGCCCGCCACGCTGATCGCGTCCACCACGTCCGTTGCGGCCACGACCACGGTCGCGTCCGCCGCGATCTCCACGCCCCTCAGGGCGCTCGGTGCGAGCACGATCTCCGGTGTATTCGGATGCAGTCTGAACTTCGGGAGGAGCTTCAGCGTAGGTCTCTTCCGCACTCTCCTCCGCGTTCAGATCCAGATTCGGTTCTTCGGCCTGGCCATAGAGGATCGGCTCCGCGTCCGTTTCGGCAGCCACTCCGGGGGTAGTCTCCGGTGTGCTTTCGCGTGATCCACGGCCGCGACGGCGGCCGCGGCGACCTCGCCAGCGGCGACTGCCTTCTGCCGCTTCCGCGTCGGTTCCATCCGCCGCTACAGGAGGAAGAGCGGCGACCTCGTCTGCTACAAAATCCTCCGGTTCGTCCGGGATCTGCGCAGGGGCGTTGACCTCAGGACGATCATTTGGACGACGACGGCGTCCACCACGGCGACCCTCTCCACGGCCCTCATTGCGACCTTCGGAACGTGTTTCAGGAGTGCCTTCGACCGCTATTTCAGGACGAGCTTCGATCGCACGTGCAGGGCGGCGTTCGCCCTTAGTGCCGTTCCCATTCGCGCCCTCGGTGTCGAAGTCTGCAGAGTCACCGGCCTCTTCCATAAAGTCTGTGACATAAAGGAAGGCATCGCGCTCCAGGCCGATGTCTACAAAAGCGGACTGCATTCCGGGAAGAACGCGTGTGACTTTGCCGTTATAGATGGACCCGGCGAGGGTGTATTCGTTCTCGCGCTCGTAGTAAATCTCAGAAAGGGCATCGTTTTCGACGATGGCGAGCCGCGTTTCGTGCGGCGTGGAGGAGATAAAAATTTCTTTTGACATGCCTTCTACTCATTTCCGCCGGCGGCAGAGATGTGCAGGGTGCGCGACCTTCGCGCGTGCCTAAGCTGGGAGAGTGGGGAGGAAGAGAGCGGAATGCAGGCGTGGGATGCGATTTACACACGAGTTCCCCTGTGCCGGCTCCGAGGGGAGCAACATGAGAGGTGTGCTGCGCTGTGTACCGAAACCGCTCTGCAAAGCTTCTACCAACGCTGCGGGTGTTGTGGCCGAAACAACCTCATTTCCTGAGGCGGGGCCGTTTGCCGTCCGAGAGCGTTCTTTCCCAAAATCTAACCCAGCCGAGGAGGGCCCTGCCCTTTGCCGTCGACTGTAAAACTTCAAATCTGTTGCCCCGCTGCCGCGAGCTTCTTACAAGCCGGGGTGCGGCGGGCTGGTAGCACCCGGAGTTCCAGGGTGCTGTTGTTATTGTGCATCATACGCCGTGTCTGTGGCGAATGGCTGAGACAAATTGTTTTGGGCAAAGAACTTACGGCTCCAGGGCAAAGGTAACGTACGACGACACTGTCACTTGCACCTTCTGGGAACTAATCGCCAGGGCGGAGACGGGCATGTTCTGCATGCTGTCGAAGACGCTATTCAGACCTCCGTTGCTAAAACCCATCCCCGCCACGCCCGACACAGCACCCATGGCGAACCCGCTCTGGTTTTCCGTAACCGAAATGAGGTGGCCCAGGTGGACATTGGAGTTTTTCATAGTCGACTCGGCGACCGTTCGAGCGTTCACCAGCGCCAGGGCCGAAGCCTTCGCCCGCAAACCCGTTGCGTCAGCAACCTTCCACTCGATCCAGCCACTTTCGTTCGCCCCTGCTTCGATGGCTGTGTGCAGAGCATCTGCGGCTCCATCGGGCTTCACGTGCACGGTCCAGGCTTGAACTACGGCAAACTGCATCTGTTGCCTCTCTTCGTTCGACAACGGCCTCTGTTGAAGCTCCCAGATGGGAGTATGCGCGATCAGCTGGCTGCTGCTCTCTATCGCGCTCTTCGTAAGTCCCTGGCGAAGAAGTGCTTCCATGATTGCCGTGGAGACTTGCGATGCCAGCGAGTACGCACCGTGCGCATCCTTCCCAAAGACTTTATAGCCGACGTGGACCACGGCCTCATCGGCATCGGCCACGGCTGTCCCCGTCCCCTGAATCGAGAGAACATGACGTTCAGCGCATGTGCCCGGGCATTGACTGAACACTGCCGGGGCTGACAGCAGGACGAACAAAAGAAGGACAGGAGCGCACTTCGTTCTCAGCATGAAATCGCCTCAGGAAGGATTCTGCTTCCGTAGACTCCGTTTGCCGACGATTTGTGCCTGCCGATCCGAAGAATTAATTCACGAAGCGACTCATGCGGACGTTCATCACAATCCCAAGTGCAAGAAAAGTAAAGATCACGCTGGATCCGCCGTAGCTTAACAGTGGCAGCGGAATTCCCGTAACGGGAGCGAGACCGACGACCATGCCTACATTAATCGCCAGCTGGAAGACCATGATAGAAACGACCCCCATCACGATGAAGGTGCCGGGAAGGTCCTTCGCCGTCTGGGCGTTCTGCACCAGGCGCATGAAGATCAGGAAGTAGAGGATCAGGACCAAGGCCGCTCCAACGAAGCCGTGCTCCTCGCAGAGCGCGGCAAAGATGAAGTCGGTGTACGGAATGGGGAGGAAGTCGCCCTGGGTCTGTGTCCCCTTGGTGGCGCCCTTGCCCCAGATGCCACCGGAGCCGACGGCGATGAGGGACTGTTGGACCTGGTACCCCTTGCCACGAGGGTCATCTTCCGGGTGCGAAAAGCTGGTGAGACGAGCCTTCTGGTACGGCTTGAGGATCTTTCCGCTGTTCCAGACGCCGACGAAGAGCACCAGAAAGCTGACGATGAGGATGGACGCCTGCTTCAAACGGATGCCGCCGAGCAGCAGTCCCATGACGAGCACGGGGGCATACGTCATCGAAGTTCCGAGATCGGGCTGACTTAAGACAAGCAGCAGAGGGACGCCAACCATCGCGAAGGCTTTGGCGATGTCACTCCATGTAAGCTCGCGTCCCGAGAGATTCCAGAAAAAGCGCGCGACGGCGAGGATCAGGAAGAGTTTGACCCACTCCGACGGCTGAAAGTGGATGTTGCCGGGGAAACGGATCCAGCGGCGCGCACCGAGCACCTTCTGACCTACGAGTTTGACCGCCACAAGTGAGGTGACCCCGATGCCATAGAGCCAGGGAGAGATCTCGATGAGGCGGTGATAGTCCACCAGCGAGATGAGAAACATCAGCACGAGACCGATGGCGAGGAACTCGATCTGCTTGGTGTGGAAGCCGTGGAACTTCGTATGCAATGTCGCGGAATAGATCTCGCCGACGCTGACGACGGACATCAGCAGAACGAAGCCGAGGAGCGTCCAGTCGAAATCGCGGAAGGTAGAGGAGCGGGCCATGGACCTAGTTCCCTGCTCCCGAGATGCCGCGTGGCTTTTCTGGAACGGCCGCAGAAGGTGCCTGTTCGGGCTTCTGCTCTGGCTTGGCGGGAGCTTCTTCCGTGGGCTTTGGCTTTACTTCAGCGATACGGAGGTTGTTGTCCTTCTTGCGCTGCTTATCGATGAAAGTCGTAATCACATGTGCCGCGAGCTTGGCCGAATTAGAACCCCAATCGCCGTTTTCCCAAAGAACGGCAACGACGATATCCGGATTACGTCGGGGAACCATGCCAACGAACCACGCGTTGGGCTGCGTTTTGTGCCCACCACCAGAGCGCGCAAGTGCGTCATGGCTCATGACCTGCGCCGTTCCAGTCTTGCCCGCGAAGTCAATGCCTTCAAGATGGGACGCGGCAGCGGTCCCGGTGTTCATGGTTTCGGCCATGGCATCCGAGATGATCTGCCAGTTTTCATTACGGATCGGGACAGTTTTCTGACCGCTGCCGGGAAAGTTTTCGGCGTAGGCCTGCCGGTCATTCTCCGGAATCTGGTCCGGCGAGAGGACGTGAGGGCGCACCAGAGCTCCGCCCGAAGCGACGCCGGAGAGTGCGCGTGCCATCTGGATCGGCGTCGCGGCGATAGCCCCCTGGCCAATGCCGACGGAGATGGTTTCGCCCGCGTACCACTTATCGTGAAAGTTCTTCATCTTCCATTTTTCGCTGGGCATGATTCCGGAGGCTTCTTCCGGAAGATCGATGCCCGTACGCTGAGAAAGTCCCAAGGCCGTAGCGTACTTAGCTATGGTGTCGATACCGAGACGCTGCGCGAGGGTGTAGTAGAAGACATCGCAGGACCATGGGATGGCGTGATAGATGTCGACTCCGCCATGGCGCTTATCGCACTTAAAATAGTGCCCGTAGAAGTCCGCGCCCCCTGTGCAGTTCACCTTCAGATCCTGCGCGACGCCTTCTTCCAGGCCAGCGACGGACATGATGATCTTGAAGGTGGAACCGGGAGCGAGCTGCGCCTGGATGGCCTTGTTCAGTAGCGGATGCTCGGGATCGGTGAGGAGCTGATTCCAGTAGCCGCGCGTGAGGCGAACGGCGAACTGGTTGGGATCGAAGTTGGGGCGGGAGACCATGGCGAGGATCTCGCCGTTATGCGGGTCCATGGCGACGATCGCGCCGTTCTTGCCCTCGAGCGCCTTTTCCGCCGCCATCTGCAGATCGAGGTCGATGGTCAGGCGAATATCCTGGCCCGGCTTTGCAAGCTCTTCGCCGAGACGCCCAAGCTCGCGGCCATGCGAGTTGACGATGACATCGCGAGAACCGTCGACACCGCGGAGGAGGGCGTCATAGCTCTGCTCCACGCCGGATTTTCCGACGACATCGCCAGGGGAGTAAAGGGCGTAGCGCTCCTGGTTGAGCATCTGTTCGCTGACCTCACCGACGTAGCCGATGAGATGAGAAGCGAAGCCATCGCGCGGGTAGAGGCGGCGCTGTTCTTCAATGGTCTCAAGTTCAGGAAGCTCATTGCGGTGGGCCTCGATGAAGGCCTGCTCGTCGGGCGTAATGTCCTGCTTGAGAGGAATGGGCTGATACTTGGGTGCGAGTTTGTATTTGCGCAGCGTGTACTGCAACTGCTCGACCGGGATATTAAGGCCCGCGGAGATCATGGGCAGATCGGTGTCGGGATTCTGCATCTGCTCGCGCAGAAGATAGGCCGCAACGGAAGAGTAGTTGTCGACGAGCAGACGGCCTTCGCGATCGAAGATCTTTCCACGCGGTGCAAGGATGGGAACTTTGCGGATGCGATTGGCCTCCGCAAGGACGCGGTAATTGCTCGCACCCAGCACCTGGAGACGCCACAGCCCTGTCATCAGAATCAGGACGATGAAGGCGATGACATACTGCACCGCGTGGAGCTTGACGGTGGAGACTTTGTCTTCGCCACGTACGGCGCGGCTATCGAGATCGGAGAGAGGCATCCTGAGAGAAGTGTACGGCGCGGAGCGCAAGAAAAACGAGGCGCCCGGTTACAGGCGCCTCGCTGAGAACAATGTCTGACAACAGAATCGGGATTACTTAAGCGGCCTTGGTCGCCAGCGTCTTCAGACGGGCATTGAGGCGGCTCTTATAACGAGAAGCTGTGTTGGCGTGAAGGACGCCCTTCTGCACGCTCTTGTCCAGGACGGAGACGGTGGAGCGGTACTGTTCAGCGGCAGACTTCGCATCGCCAGCGACGAGGGACTCGCGCATCTGACGGAGAATGCCACGCAGCTTGGTGCGATTGGCACGGTTGACTGCGGTCTTCGCCACGGTCTGGCGGGCGCGCTTCAAGGAAGAAACATGATTTGCCATTAGAAACTCTCTCTGTTCAACCGCATGTGCGGGGAAATTTGGGGTTTGCGGCCGGCTGTGATGCTGAAGCCAGACCTCAATCGGAGGAGAATCGCTCTCAAAATCGCGATCGCCGCATTCCCTGCCACCTTCGAGGGTATAAGAATCGTAGTTTTGCGTCAATCGCAGATGTCTACTCAACCAACAGTGACGTTCAAATGCGGGGAAAAGACGGCATATTCATCGGATATTAATAAAGTAATAACTTTACGGATACCTTTACTTTCTATAGTCAGGGTATGCCTCCAACCAAGTTGCTCCACCAGTTCGCCCGAACGGCCTGCGCTCTCGTCCTTGCGGCTTCGGCGACCGCCTTTACCCAAACCACGACAGCCCGTATCACCGGCATAGTTACGGACACCACCGGAGCGGCTGTTTCGAATTCCACCATCACCGTTCACAGCCAGGCGACCGGCATCGACCGTACAACAACGAGCGACGCGGAGGGACACTTCGTGTTCTTCTCGCTGCCGCCATCGGAGTACAGCCTGCGCGCCTCGCACGAGGGCTTTGCGGACTCCATCCTGCCCTCCAAGACACTGGCACTGAGTCAGGAGTTTGTCTGGACGCCCCAGCTTGCCGTCAGCGGCAGCACCTCGACCGTCGAGGTCTCCGCCGATGAAGTTTCGCTGGACACCTCCTCCGCGCGTATCGGTGGCAACGTCACACCGCGTGAAGTAGCGAACCTGCCGATCAACGGACGCCAGATCTCGCAGCTCTACCTGCTTGTCCCGGGTGCGACGAACTCCGGTTCGGGAACGTTCGACAACATCCGTTTCTCCGGCCGCGCCGTGGAGCAGAACATCATCCGCGTGGACGGCATCGAAAACACCGGCATCATCGATACGTCACCGGGCAATCTGAATGGCGAACTGACTTCGACCTTCCGCCTGCAGCAGTCCATGGAAGCGATTCAGGAGTTTCGTGTCGACTCGAACAGCTATCCCGCGGAGATGGGGACTGGCACGGGTGGACAGATCAGCATGCTCACGAAGAGCGGTGGCAACCAGTTGCATGGCGGTGCGTTCGAGTATCTCCGCAACGACTTCTTCGATGCACGTAACTTCGCTACACGCGTCAACACACCGAATAACTCCCCCAAGTTTCGCCTCAATGACTTCGGCGGTTCGCTGGGTGGAGCACTCATTAAGGACAAGTTCTTCGCCTTCGGTGTGTATGAAGGTCTTCGCCAGGTTTATGTGACGCCCTACTCTTCGGCTACTCTGAGCAACTATGCAAAGTCGCTTGTATCCCCAAATGCCGCCATTGCTCCGCTCCTGGCAGCATTTCCTACCGATACGGTTGGCACGGTTGCTTCTGAGGCAGGTGCAAAAACGATGTCCGTTGCTGTGACGCGTGTTGGACCAAACCGCATCCAGGAAGACTTTGGGATGCTTCGTCTCGACTACCACATCAACGAGCGCTTCAGCCTCTTCGCTCGCTATCACCGCGATCAGGCCAACGCGAGCCTGACGCAGGATGCATCGTTGAGCCAGTTCGGCCAGGTGTCAGTACCGCAGAACGGCGCCATTGCCTTGAACCAGGTGTGGGGACCACGTCTCTTCAACGAAACGAAGTTTGGTTATAACGGCGTGAAGATGCGTGTGCTTGGCATCTCTGGACCAAGTCCGAGTGCCGACCTGACCCGCAGCCGTATCGCGGTTGCAGGTCTCACCAATGTGGGCGCGCTCATCAGTCTTTCCAGCTCCTTCAACGGAATCGGAGCACCCTACACGGGCCAGAGCTTCAACTACATCGACAATCTCTCGCTCACGCGTGGCGGTCACAACATGAAGTTCGGCGTGGAGGTTCGCACGATCGGTCTGTATAACAATCAGCTCGGTGGAACGACCTACACCTACAACTCCATCTCCAACTTCATTGGCGACCCGACCGTTTCTCCTGTACTCACACCGAACCGTCCGGATCAGATCCAGTTCTACGGCGATCTGAGCGACCTGAGCCCCTTCACCGGTCTGAGCGGCAATGCCCACGTGAAGCAGAACTACTACATCGGCTACGCTCAGGACGAATGGAAGCTGACACCGAGTGTCACTCTCAGCTACGGTCTGCGGTACGAGTACTTTTCTCCCCTGCACGAAGATCGCAACAAGGTCGTGACCTTCGACATGACCAACGGAACGATCAGTCCCAGAGACCCGCGGGACTGGTACCAGTCTTCGAAGGCAAACTTCGGACCTCGCGTTGGACTTGTCTTTGCGCCATCCTCGCTGCGCAACATGACCGTCTTCCGCATTGGCGGCGGCGTATTCTACGGCCCCGGACAGACGGAAGACCAGATCCAGCCGGAAGCCAACGATCGCGTGACCCGCACCTTCACCTCCGGCAAGGTCTACCCCATCAGCCCGGCGAACGATGTCTATGCGGGATATGACATCAACAGCCCAACCCTCGGCTACCAGCCCCGGGCTTACGCTCCTGGGTACAAGGTTCCGGAGCGCATCGTGACGTACACCGCATCGATCCAGCAACAGCTTCCTGGACAGTTCTCCATGATGCTCGGATACGTTGGATCGACGGGACGCAACCTGTTCCTTCGTTCGATCACCAACCTGATCACGGGTGTAACGCAGAATGCGACGACCGGTGCAGGAACGGCCGTTCGCCAGTTCGGCGGACGCTTCGCCGAGGTGGATTACAAGACCTCGGGCGGTGTGGACCAGTACCACGCACTGCAGAGCACTTTGCAGCGCCGCTTTGTATCGGGCCTGTCGTTCGGTGCACAGTACACATGGGCGAAGGAGTTGGGAACGTCTTCGGGATCGAACGAAGCGATGACGTCGCAGGCACCTATTCCGCTCTACGGATCCGCACCGGAGTATGGTCGTGGCAACTTCGATATTCGTCACTCGGCGAACATCACCACGCTGTACGAACTGCCGATCGGCCGTGGAAAGCGGATGGACTTCGGTTCCGTCGGCAACACGCTGGCCGGTGGATGGCAGCTTGGTGGCATCGTGAACTTCCGTTCGGGTCTGCCGATCGATGTTCAGATCACGCGTTCTGATCTGGCCTACGTCGGAAATGCAGGCACGCCCATTGCTGGCCGGGTGTTTTCGGCTCCTCAGTGCTCGACCACACCTTGCACGGCAACTTCACTCCAGACAACGGCTGTGGTCAATACGCCGGGCGGCGGCAATAGCCGCAACGTTCGACGTCCGAACCGCGTGGCAGGAATCAATCCCTATATCAGGAGCAACTATCAGTGGCTGAACCCCGCTGCATTCAGCACCCCTGCTCCGGGTACCTACGGCAACTCTCGCCGCAACGATTACAGCGGACCCATTCTCGCGCAGGTTGACCTGACGCTGACGAAGAAGTTCGCCATCACGGAGCGCATCGGTACGGAGTTCCACGCCAATGCCTACAACGTTCTGAACCATGCGAACTTCGCCATCCCTGGCAATGTTCGCCTGGCCCAGGTCAACGGCGTGACTCCGAATGCTGCGTTCACCTCCGGTGCGGCCAGCGCGGGTACCAACTTTGGAACTCTGACCAGCACGGTTTCCAACCAGGTAGGTATCGGAACGAACCGTCAGCTGGAACTGGCCATGCGAATTACTTTCTAAAGCGGATCTGCTCTCCGCAACAGAAGAGGCTGGAGCGAAATGCTCCAGCCTCAATTTTTTGCTCGAGAATTGCTAAACCGTTCGGTTCCGCGTGATCAGGTGATAGATACCGAGCAGAATACAGGCGCCAACGAGCGACATCAAAAAGCCAGCGCTCTGACCTTCCTGGTAGTGACCGATGGCGCGACCAAGAAATGTGCCGAAAAAGCTTCCAGCGATGCCGATGAGGACCGTGATGATAAAGCCAGCGGGATCCTTGCCGGGCATGATGAGCTTGGCGATGACGCCAATCACGAAGCCGATGATGATGGTCATAATGATGCCGTGGTTCATAGTTCCTCCGGGAGAAGTAAGTTCGGGTGCAATCGTGGGATGCGAAACTGCGCCATTTGACTGCCGGGATCAATTTTTTCCCAGGATGAATGCCCTGATTTCAGTGCTTGACTGTTGCTTGCGCCGGGGATATTCTTTGCGCAATCGGCCCACACTCTTTGGCATATTGCGCCAATCCGGTTCGTCCCACCTGCATGGGTGAGTCCTGCGCCCAGAGCTACCGCATCCAATCAAATAACAGCTCCCAACCCCACACGGAGGCATAGCCCGCATTGGTCAAAAAAGCGATCGAGATCACGCCCCACGTCGAAAACCTCTTCGGTAACCGCGACGAGAACCTCAGGCTTATCGAGGACTCGCTGCACGTCAGTATTGATCTCCGTTCCGATTCGATTCTGCTCTCGGGCCCGGAAGAGGCGGTGGATCGAACGCAACAGATCTTCGCCGATTTTGACCATTTGCAGCGAGCGGGCGTCCTTCTGCAGAATGGTGAACTCCACGCTCTGATCAAGTTGGTCGTCGCCGATCCTACAGCGACGCTGCGCACGCTGATCGACAGCGGACGGCAGCGCTCCGCGGTGGGCATCAAGCGGATGGTGAATCCGCGCTCCCCGAATCAGAAGAAATATGTCGAGGCCATCGAGCAGGCGGATATGACCTTCGGCATCGGCCCTGCCGGAACAGGCAAGACCTACCTTGCCGTGGCGATGGCTGCTTCTGCGCTTCTGGCGAAGAAGGTCTCGCGCATCATCCTCGTACGTCCCGCGGTCGAAGCGGGAGAACGTCTCGGGTTCCTTCCGGGATCATTACAGGAGAAGGTCGATCCCTATCTCCGTCCACTCTATGACGCACTCTACGACCTTCTGGAGAAGGACAAGGTCGACAAGATGCTGGAGAAGGGCGTCATCGAGGTGGCTCCGCTGGCCTTCATGCGTGGCCGCACGTTGAGCGATGCCTTCATCATCATGGACGAGGCGCAGAACACGACCAACGAACAGATGAAGATGTTCGTTACGCGTCTCGGCAACAACTCCAAGGCCGTCATCACCGGCGATCTGACACAGATCGATCTGCCGAATCCGAAGCGCTCCGGTCTGCTGGAGGCCCTGCATGTGCTCGATGGTGTGGAAGGCATTCGCTTCTGCCACTTCGAGGATGCGGACGTCGTCCGGCACCACCTGGTGCAGCGGATCGTGCGTGCATACGACTCGTACGGACGTGCGCAGCAGCAGCTTCCGCTCACCATGGGCGAGGAGGCGACGATGCCTGCCGCGAATGGTGTTCGGCCGACGGTGCAAAAAACGCAGTAAACCGTTGCATCGAAACAGCTCTGGGATAGCATCAACACGGAGAGGGCGGATTCGCCTTCTCCGTGTTTTTTCTTGAGGAAGACAAGCATTGATCGTTTTAGAACACGCTGGCTACACCTCTTCTGCGCTCCGTCTGCCGGAGCTGCGTCGCTTTTTGACCCGGGCAAAACGGCTCGTGGGTCTCAAAGGCGACGTCACGGTTCTGCTGGCGGACGACGCGCGCGTGAAGGATCTGAACCGTACTTTCCGGAAGAAGAATAAGGCGACGGATGTGCTGTCGTTCCCGGCGGGCGAGGGCTCGGACGAGATAGCGGGTGATCTTGCCATCTCGCTCGATACGGCGGAGAAGCAGGCGGAGAGCTTTGGACACACACTTTACGATGAGGTGCGCGTCCTGACGCTGCATGGTCTTTTGCATCTTTCCGGGCTGGATCACGAGGCCGACGAGGGCGAGATGGCAGAGAAGGAACTGGAACTGCGGGCGAAGCTTGAACTGCCAGGATCGTTGATTGAACGAGTAACGGGAAAGAAAGCCGGTACTGCTAAAGCCGGTAAAAGAGCCAGCGGGAAGCGAGTGTCCATATGAACGGCCCACTGATGCTCTTTCTCCTGATTCTTTTAGGAGTGCTCTCTCTTGCGGCCTATGCCGACCGCGTCTACTCCGAGATGGGGAAGTTTCTGGCGCGCGAGTACCAGGAAAATCTCGATGCCTGGACGCGGCTGGTTGAGCCAAGGCTGAAGCTCTCGCGCGACTCGACGGCGTTGTCCGCCTCGATTCTGCGGCAGAGTGCGCTGGCGGCCATTGCCTTGATCTTCGGTGTAAAACTCGCCGCCAAGGGTTATACATGGGGCAGCATCGGCGAGACGGCTTTTGAACTCGTCCTGGTGATCATCCTCTTCGACCGGATGCTGCCGCAGGTCTTCTTCGCGCGCACCAAGGGCCTTTGGGCGGCAAAGATGAGTCTGCTCTTTCAGACGCTCTTTTACATCATGCTTCCGGTTACGCTGATGCTGAGCCTGCTGTGGTCGATTGCCTCACTGGCGGAGCCGAACGAAGAAGAGGAAGAGGAACATCCCTCCGAGGGTGTGGACGCACTGCTGGAAGCGGGCGAAGAAGAAGGCATCCTGGAGCAGAGCGACCGGGCTCTGGTGCGCTCCGTCGTGGAGTTTGGCGACATGGTCGTGCTGGACGTGATGACGCCGCGACCGGAGATGTACGCCGTTCCGGAGTCGATGACGGTCGCTGAGTTCACCGAGCAGCTTCAAGTCCACGCTTTTTCTCGCGTTCCGGTGTACTCCGGGACGGTGGACAACATCACCGGCATCGCGTTTGCCCACGATATCTTGCAGATTCCTGACACGGAGGCCACGCACCGCAACCTGCGCGAGATTCAGCATGCGGCAGCGTATGTTCCGGAGCAGAAGCGCGTGAACGAGCTTTTGCGCGAGATGCAGCGCGCGAAGCAGCACATGTCGATTGTGATCGACGAGTATGGATCGGTGGCTGGCCTGGTCACGATCGAAGACCTGATCGAAGCCATCGTCGGTTCGATCGCCGACGAGCATGAAGAAAACGTCATCGATCCCGACGCTCCTCTGCGGGAAGAGAGCGGCGTCTACATCTTGCCGGGAAGCTTTGACGTCGCCCGTCTGCGCGATCTTCTGGCGGAAGAGACGCCCGCTGAAGAAAACTCCGAAGAGACGGTAGAAACTGCCGAACTCCGCATTCCGACGCACTATGAGGCCACCACCGTAGGGGGTCTGGTCAGTGAAATCGCGGGACACATCCCACTTCCCGGCGAAGTAGTGGAAGAAGACGGCCTGCGTATCGAAGTTCTGGCGTCCACCGCTCGGCGCGTGGATCGCGTGCGTCTGCGTTTGATGCCGCCCATTCGCGAAGCCTGAACGCGGGCATTTGACGCGCATAATAGAGAGTGATGCCACTTCGTTCCGGATTTGTCTCTATCGTCGGTCGCCCTAATGCGGGTAAGTCCACCCTGCTGAACGCCCTTCTGGGCGAAAAAATCGCCATCGTTACCCACAAACCGCAGACCACGCGGAACCGCATCCTGGGCGTTCTCGAGCTTCCGATCCGGAAGAAGGCCGCCAAGGATCCGGGTCGTGGAGCGGCGCAGGTTGTGCTGGTAGACACCCCCGGCGTACACAAACCGAGTTCGCACCTCGACAAGCGCATGATGCAGGAGGTCTACGACGCTCTGGAGTCGCGCGATGTGGTGCTGTTTATCGTGGATGCGACGCATCGCCTGCCTGCGGAGTTGAAGTCCGACAAGCCCTTCACGCGCGACCGCAAAGCTATGTCCGCCGAGGAAGATACCTTCGCGCTTTCTCTACTGAAAAACGTCGACTCACCCGTGCTGTTGGTCCTGAACAAGATCGACTCCGTGCCGCGCGCGGAGCTTCTTCCACTGATCGCGCACTGGAGCGAGAAGTACAACTTCGCTGAAGTGATTCCGATCTCCGCAAAGAAGAAAGACGGCCTGGAGGTTCTGCTCGACGCCGTCGTGAAGCGTCTCCCCGAAGGCCAGCGATATTTCCCGAAGGACCAGCTTACGGACCAGCCGGAGCGATTTCTCGCTGCCGAACTGATTCGCGAGAAGATCCTGATGTTTACGGGCGAAGAGGTTCCCTACGCATCCGCCGTAGTGGTTGAAGCGTGGGAAGAGGCGAAGAGCAAGACGAATCCGCTCACAAAGATCTCTGCTGCGATCTACGTGGAGCGCACGGGCCAGAAGGCGATTGTGATCGGACGGGCGGGCGCGATGCTGAAACAGATCGGAACTGCCGCGCGCAAAGAGATCGAGTCGTTGGTTGGAACGCGGGTATTTCTGGAGCTTTTCGTGAAGGTGAAGGACGACTGGCGCAGCTCGCGTGGCTTTGTGGAAGAACTCGACTGGCGCAGACAGCTGGAAGAGATGGCTTCCAAGCAGGCTGACGACAAGGACCGCACAAAAGCTCAGGAAAAGAATACCGACGAATAGCGACCGCTCAGATCTCCGCGAGGAACTGCTGCAACTCGGCGTTCACGGCCTCAGGCGATTCAAGCTGGATCATGTGCGACGCATTCGGAAGCACAACCATTCTGGAGTTCTGAATGCGCTCCGCCATGACGGATGCAGCAGATGGCGGCGTACTCGGGTCCAATTCCCCAACCAGAATCAGCGTAGGGCATGTGACCTCGGGAAGCCGATCGCGCACGTCGAAGTTCGCGATGATCTCCCAGATGGCAGCGTGGACCTCCGGATCATCTGAGAGGACGGTCTTCGACACGCGGTCGATGAGATCTGGCCGTCGCGACCTCGTCTCCGGCGTGAACCAGCGCTCCAGCCCGGATTGCAGGACGGCTTCCATTCCACCCTTCCGCGCCGCCTCCGCGCGAGCGCGCATCCCGGCACGGATCGGTTCCGCGAAGATCGAAGCGGTTCCCATGAGCACCAGAGAGCGAACCAGTTCAGGGTGTGCCAGCACGGTAGCTTGTGCGATCATGCCTCCAAACGAGAGACCAACGAGATGGACTGGACCGCCTCCGGCGAGCCTGATGACGGCAGCAACGGTCGCCACCGCTTGATCGAAACTCCAGTCCCGCGGTCCGCCACCTGAGCGTCCGTGTCCCGGTAGATCGAAGGCGACGACGTCGTAGTTCACCCGTAAAGCTTCGATCTGCCTGTCCCAGTAAGTCAGGTCCAGTCCTACCGGGTGGATCAGGAGGACCGTGCTGGTATCTGCTGGTCCGGTCCTTACCCAATTGAGCGTGAATGACTCGACATCGTTGGATTTCGTTTGGTTCATGCGGATTGGATGGTCTCGCCGATGAGAAGTTCCAGATCCGGAAACCTTCAGTCACGAACGGCGATACCGAGGGCTTTCATCTTGCGGTAGAGGTGGCTTCGCTCGATGCCCAGCGCCTCAGCGGTGCGGCTTACATTACCGTTGAGTTCGTCCATCTTCTTCAGGATGAAGTCGCGCTCGTAGGCTTCGCGTGCTTCCGTGAGCGTAGAGAACTCTTCTGTCTTGGAGCGCACACCATCACGCGGAATCTCGCGGTAGACGAGTGCGGGGAGATGCTTCCGTTCGATGCGCCGCGCCTTTGGATTCAGGATCACGACGCGCTCGATGAGATTGCGCAGTTCACGCACGTTGCCGGGCCATTGGTACTGCTGGAGAATTTTAATTGCGTCATCCGCAATCTCCATGCGTGGGCGACCGTACTGACGACCGAACTCGTCGAGGAACTCCTGCACGAGGGGCGGAATATCTTCGCGACGATCGCGCAGTGGCGGAACGAAGAACGGGATGACGTTGAGACGATAGAAGAGATCTTCGCGGAAGTTTCCTCGTGCGATCTCTTCTTCGAGGTCCTTGTTGGTCGCGGCGATCAAGCGCACGTCGACGTGCACGGGATTGGAAGCGCCGACAGGAAGGAAGCTTTGCTCATCGAGCGCACGCAGCACCTTGGCCTGCGTCTTCAGGCTCATATCGCCTACTTCGTCGAGAAAGAGCGTACCTCCATCCGCGCGTTCAAAGGTGCCGCGCTTCTCCTGCGCTCCTCCGGGAATCGCTCCGTGGCGATAGCCGAAGAGTTCGCTTTCGATAAAGTCTTCCGGAATCGCAGCGCAGTTGAGCTCAACAAACACACGCTCAGCCCGCAGGCTTTCCGCGTGCATGGTGCGAGCGATGCGCTCTTTGCCTGTGCCGGATTCACCGTAGATGAGAACGCGACCGTTCGTAGGAGCCATCAGCTTGATCTGCTGGCGAAGGGCCTTCAGCGGCACGCTTTCGCCCGTGAGCGAAGCCTTCGCCGCGAGCTGTTGCCGGTACTCGGCGTTTTCGCTTTTGAGCGCGTGCGCTTTGACCGCATTTTTTAAAAGAACAAGCGTGCGCTCCAGAGAGAGCGGCTTTTCCAGAAAGTCGTAGGCTCCTAGCTTCGTCGCACGCACGGCGGCTTCAATGGTGCCGTGGCCCGAGATAATGACGACCTCCGGCGTGCTCGTGGAGCCCATGGCGCGAATCTCGGCGAGCACGTCGAGGCCATCGCCGTCGGGCAGCCAGATGTCGAGCAGCACAACGTCATACTCCACGTCGCGGATCAGTTCGAGAGCTTCCGTGGCGGTACCCGTGGAGGTGACCGCGTAGCCTTCGTCGCGGAGAATACTTTCAAGCGAGGTGCGGATGTCGGCTTCGTCATCCACAACCAGGATGTGGTTCATGCTTTGTCTTCTCCCGTTGCGTGAACCACTTCAGATGCGTCACCGGCCGGATACGCTTGCGCTACCGGGACATAGATGATGAATTTTGCGCCTGTAGGCATGTTCTTTTCGACGCGGATCGAGCCCTGATGGTCCTGCACAATTTTAGCCGCGATGGTGAGGCCAAGGCCCGTGCCACGCTGCTTCGTCGAAAAGTAGGGGAGGAAGAGGCGATCGCGCATCTCGGTGGTCACGCCGGGACCGGTATCTGCGACGGAGAGAGAGACCATACCGGCGTCATCGGCAAGAGAGGTGACGACGTGAATCTCGCGGACGAGGCTTCCCTGCATGGCTTCGGCGGCGTTGTCGATAAGGTTCGAGAGAGCACGCTTAAAGGCCTCCGCATCCGCCATGACCAGCGGCAGTCCGGGAGCGAGCCTGCAGACGACCTCCGTACCCTGGAGACGTCCGGCAAAGAGAGCGAGCGACTGCCTGACGATCTCATTCAGATCCGACGGTCGCGGGCGAGCATTGGGGAACTCCGCCAGCGAGGAGAACTGGTCGACGAGGGACCGCATGCTTTCGACAGAGCTACTGATTACCTCGCTGGAGCGATGAATGACCTCAATGGAAGGTGAACTGAGCTCTGCGGCGTGAAGCAGATCTTTCAGACGCGCAATGTGGCGGCGGATCTGTTCCGCCGAAAGAGAGATCGGAGTGAGAGGGTTCTTAATCTCGTGCGCGACGCGGCGAGCGACCTCTTTCCACGCGGACTGCTTCTGCGCGCGGAGAAGCTGCGTGGCGTTTTCGAGTACCAGAACATAGCCCGTGGCCTTGCGGTCGCTCCCGATACCAGTCTCCAGGATGGATGCCGTAGCCGCGATGTTCAGCGTTCCGTTAGGAGACTGCATCTCCATCTCGGACGACGCTGTGCCCATGCGGTGGCTGCGCTGAAGAAGGCGTTCGAGGGGTTCGGTTGCGTCCACCGGAAGGACATCTCGAAGGAGAGAGCCCGTGAAGGGGCGTTGACCGCCGGGATCGAGCATCTCGCTGAAGGCACGGTTGACGACGACGATGCGCTGCTGGGCATCCATCATCACTACGCCGTTGGGGATGGTCTGCAGCATGGTCTCGAGCTCGTGGCGGCGGCGCTCGATGGCGGCGTTAGCCTCGTACACCTGAAGCGTGGACTGCTCTACCTGCCTTCGGCTCTGGTCGAGATCCGCAGCCATGGTGTTGAACGAGTGCACCAGTTCGCCGAGCTCCTCCGTTGCGGTTTCGGCGACGCGATGGTCGTAGTGGCCCCGTGCGATCTCCTCCATCGCATCGGCCAGGGCTTCCACGGGACGCGTGACCTGCTTGGAGAGATAAAGCGCAAGCCAGGTCGATGCGAACATGGCCAGGCTTGTAATCATGAGCATCAGCAACATGTAGGTGGTGCGGATCTGGCGCCGCAGATGGAAGAGAGTCCAGTATTGCTCGGCGGCGCGCTGCAGGCGGGCGATCGTTGCGCTCATACCGGCAGGCAGAGGGAGCGCAACCACGACGAGCCCGCCCTCCCGTATCCAGATGGAGCCAATGCTGTAGTCCGTTGTTCCGATGGTGACGACAGGCTCATCGGTACGACGGACTGCGTCCAGAAGAATGTGCTCGATGGTGCCGGTCACTTTGTCCGGGATGTCCGGACTTGGAGGTGCAAGAGGATCTTCCGTTGCCATGCGCGGAATCCAGCTCCGGATGGTGGCGTTCGTAAATCCAGCGGGGCGATGGAACTGCGCTATCGGCTGTCCGGCGGAGAAGATCATCACGAAACCGCCCTGGAGGGTCACTTCGTGCTGTTCTAATTCCTGCCTGATCTCGGCGGGATCGTTGACGAGTGAGCCTTTGGGGGTGCTAAGCGCCGCGGCGATATCAGAGGATTCCGCGCGCGCGTTTGCGGCGACGTAGCGCGAGAGTTCGAGGGCCACCTGCGTCGAGTCTTCCCGAAGCTGGGCTGCGGGCTGCGAGAACCAGCGCTCGACGGCGCGGTTCATTAGCAGATAGCTGAAGCAGAACATGAAACTGATCGGCACAAGCGAGAGCAGGACGGCTCCCCAGAGCATGCGTGTGCGCAGGCGCGCACCCAGGACGCGGCTGCGCTGTTCGGCATAAAGCTTCAGAACATTGCGGACGAGCAGAACCAGCAGAACGACAAAGAGAAGGAAGGCCACAGCAGAGAGCGCTGTAAAGAGAAAGATCTGTCCGGTCGTATTTGGGCTGAGCAGACGGACGGAGTTGAAGGCGTTGAGAGCGAGCAGGGCCAGCAGCAGAATCAGCAGACATACACCCAGCACGATCGCGACGACTTTGCGCCGGTTCGAGTGCGGTGGCGTAAGTGGTGGTGCAGCTGGCAACGGCGGCCCCCTCAAAGGCCGATTATAGGCCGTGGAGAAGAGCCGCCGATGTCGCTAAGAGACCAGTTTTGCCACCGGAGTCCATTCGCGTGCCTGCGATTGGGCCACAGCTTCGTAGGTAAGGACGCCGTTGTACGTGTTCACACCCTCCGCGATCCCGGCATCTTCGCGGATGGCCGTCCGCGCACCCAGCGTGGCCAGCTTCAGCACGTAGGGGAAGGTCGCGTTGGTCAGAGCGAGGGTAGACGTATTCGGCACCGCTGCGGGCATGTTTGTGACGCAGTAGTGCACCACACCGTCGACGACGTAGGAGGGGTCGCTGTGCGTTGTAGGACGGGCTGTTTCAATGCAGCCGCCCTGGTCGATGGCGACGTCGACGATCACGGCGCCAAGCTTCATCTTGCTGACCATCTCTGCCGTGACGAGCTTGGGCGCAGCTGCGCCCGGAATCAGGACGCCGCCGATGAGGAGGTCAGCCTCGCTGGCCGCGCGCTGGATGTTGTAGCTGTTGGACGCCAGCGTGTAGAGGCGTCCATTGAAGATATCGTCGAGCTCGCGCAGGCGATTCAGATTCAGATCGATGAGCGTGACCTTGGCGCCGAGGCCGAGGGCCATCTTCGCCGCATTGACACCGACGACACCGCCACCGATGATCACCACGTTCCCCGGAGGCACGCCGGGAACGCCGCCCAGAAGAACGCCGCGACCTCCGTGCTCTCTCTGCAGATAGGCTGCACCGACCTGCACGCTGAGACGACCCGCTACTTCGCTCATCGGAGTCAGGAGAGGGAGGGAACCTGCGCGATCGCGAACGGTCTCATAGGCGATGCCGATGACGCCTTTTTCCAAGAGAGCATTGGTGAGTCCGGCGATGGGAGCGAGATGCAGATACGTAAAGAGGACGAGACCCGGACGGAAGTGCTGGTACTCCTTTTCTACGGGCTCCTTGACCTTGACGACCATGTCGGCGAGACGCCACGTGTCATAGGCTGAGCCGACGATTTCGGCACCTGCAGCCTGATATTCATCGTCTGGAAACGCAGACAACTCGCCAGCTTTTGTTTCTACGAGAACCTTGTGTCCTGCATCCACAAGAGCCTTCACACCGGCGGGAGTAATACCAACCCGGCTCTCATGATCTTTTACTTCTTTTGGTACGCCAATCACCATTTCAATAAAGCTCCTTTTCAGGAGTCCATTCTAGTGCAGCGTCAAAACCGATTTCCTGCGAACTGGCTCCCGCAGGGATGATGAACATGCAGGCAATGGCTGCGCAGGTTCATGCACCAGAAGAAGGGCATACCTTGTATTTTGGACGGTTACAATCGACAAAGCGTCTTTCGTCAGGAAATCAAGCACATGTCACAGAACGGTTATCAGATGCGGTCTTCACGCGCGCGCAATTTTCGCTCGCTCTTCAGCCTGTTCTCGAACGATCTCGCGATCGATCTGGGAACGGCCAATACGCTGGTCTACGCCCATGGCAAGGGCATTGTCGTGAACGAACCCTCGATTATCGCTGTGAATAAGCTCACGAACGAGGTGGAGGCAGTCGGTAAAGAGGCGAAGGAGATGATTGGCCGTACGCCGGGCAACATCGTGGCCATCCGCCCTATGAAAGACGGTGTAATCGCCGACTTCCGCCATACAGAGAAGATGCTCAACTACTTCATTCAAAAGGCGCATAACCGGAAGATGCTGGTACATCCACGCATCATCATCGGCGTGCCAAGCGAGATCACGCAGGTGGAAAAGCGCGCTGTGGAAGATTCCGCCTACCGCGCCAAGGCCAGCGAGGTTTACCTCGTGGAGCAGGCGATGGTGGCCGCCATCGGTGCGGGTCTTCCCATTACGGAACCGGGCGGCAACATGGTTGTGGATATCGGCGGCGGAACTACGGACATCGCGGTCATTTCACTGGCCGGAATTGTGTACTCGCGGTCGGTGCGCATGGCCGGGAACCAGATGGACGAAGCCGTCATCAACTACCTGAAGCGCAAGTACAACCTGCTGATCGGCGAGCGCACAGCGGAGCAGATTAAGATCGAAATCGGTTCGGCCTATCCTCTGGACAAGCCGCTCACCTACGAGATCAAGGGCCGCAACCTGATCGAAGGTGTGCCGAAGACGATCACCATCGACGACTCCGAGATTCGCGAATCCCTGGCCGAGTGCATTGCGACCATCATGAATGCCATTCGGGTAGCCCTGGAACGCACACCTCCCGAGCTTTCGGCGGATATTTCGGATCGTGGCATTGTGCTGACGGGTGGCGGTGCTCTCATCAAGAATCTCGACCGCCGCATTCGCGAAGAGACGGGACTGCCCGTTTCGATTGCGGATGATCCTCTCGCATCGGTCGTTCTGGGTACTGGACGCATGCTTTCGGACTTCAAGCTCCTGCGCAAGATCTCGATCGACTAACATCCTCCGCGGAACATGGAATCATTCTTTCAGCGGTATAGAAACGGGCTGGTTCTAATCGCAGTGTTGCTGGTGCAGACGATCGCGCTGGCAACACAGGTGCGACGGCCCGACTATGCCGGACGCGCGGACGGGCACCATATCCGGCTCCTGCGCCTGTGGATGAACGCGATCCTCTCCCCTCCGGAGAAGCTCCTGACCAACACAGGACACGGCCTGCGGAACGCCTGGCACGGCTATATCGACCTTCGCCACACACGGCAGCAGAACCTGGAACTCAAGTCCGAACTGGCACAGCTTCATCTGCGCGAAGCGGCCATCGCGGAGGATGCCCGGCAGGACCAGCGACTGCGCGCCCTTCTGGAGTTTCGCCAGCAGTATGTCTCCAAGACAGTCGCCGCGCAGGTGATCGGAAGCAGCGGAAGCGATCTCTCGCGGGTTCTGAACATCGACAAAGGCTCACGTGACGGTTTGCGCCCCGACATGGCGGTGATCACACCGGACGGGATCGTGGGCAAGACCCGCAACGTCTTTCCCACCACGTCGGAGGTTCTGCTGATCAACGATTCCAGTGCGGGTGCTGGAGTGATCCTGGAGAACACACGGCTTCGTGGGATTCTGCGGGGATCGACGAACGGCGTCCCGCAGATTGTGAACCTGCTTCCGGACAATCGGATTCATCCTGGCGACAAAGTGGTCACTTCGGGAGGAGATCGCATCTTTCCGAGGGGTCTTGCCGTGGGTACGGTGAAGACGATCGCGCCGGATCCAGACCATCAGCCCTACACTGCCATCACCATCAAGGCGGCTGCGGATCTAGAGCGCCTGGAAGAGGTCCTCGTCATCACGGAGACGGCCGCCGACTTAAAGGCGATCCCGGCGAGTGAGTTGACGGCGGAAGAGGCCATCGCCACCAAGCGTGCCTCGGAGATCGTGGCGGAGCATCTGCCGGGTCTGCACGATCCAGGCGAAGCTGTTCCCGTAACCAAGCCCGGAGAAAAACCCGTACCGGTGACGCCTGAGGGCCCTGCAAAGGCCGCGCCTGCACTGCACCCGGACCGGTATTCGCCGGGAGCGGTCGCACCGGCGGCAGATCTCAGACCCGGAGCGGCCCATAGCGCGACATCCGCACCACCTTCGACTTCCACGCCTCGTACCGCCGCTACACCGAAGAAGGAGACGCCCGAGTAGTTTTGTGACTCGAGTTTGACTATGGCAAGACGTGGACTCTCAACCCGGCGCGCATTGGAGCAGCACACCTTCCCCCCTGTGGTGACGGCGCTGATCGTGTTGGTTGCGCTCTTCCTCGGTGTCTACCTGCCGCATCTCTTCCCACGGTACGATTTTCTGGACCTGCCGCTGATTATCGTGATCTTCTTTTCGGTCTCCCAGCGGAGCCCGATGGCAGGAACGTTTCTTGGCATGATCGTGGGTCTCGCACAGGACCTTCCGACGAATCAACCAATCGGCATCAACGGAATTGCGAAGTCCATCGTGGGATACGCCGCGGCTTCCATCGGCCTGCAGATCGATGTGGAGAACCCGCTCAACCGGACGCTTTTGAGTTTCGCCTTCAGCCTGCTGCAGAGCGCGATTCTGTTCGGCGTACGGCACTGGATGCTGGGTATGCCGGGATATCGGGGTCTGTGGTTGCACGAGTTGATCAAGGCGGGCGTGAATGCTCTGGTAGCTACGCCGCTGTTTCTGCTCCTGGACCGGACGCGTTCGGATAGCTAGAGCTTTGTGCGCCATTCTTTCGCGTCTTTATCGCGAAAGCATGGGGCACGGAAAAGCGTCCTACTTTTTGAAAACAACGGGCTGATGTGCCTGCTTCACGGCGTCTGCGTCTTTTGCGGAGAGGGCTGGGAGCGGGTAGATGTTGATCGCGTCGCGGCTCCAGACGGCGAGTTGCATGCCGTCGTCGGAGAGAGCGAAGTTCTGGTCGGCCTTCTGGATTGGCGCACACTCGGCGCGGAGGAGCATGGCTCCGCTATAGGTCTGGAAGACACGTACTTCCTGTCCTGCGGGAAAGCTCTCGTCCCTTGAGATATCGATATCGGTACTTGTGCCGCGCATGGCGAAGCGGCCCGCGTTGGGTGCCAGCGAGAAGCTGGCTCCGTGCGGAGGCGGCACACCTTGCATCCAGAGGACCTCTCCGCGAAGGTTGAAGGCGCCCAGCATGCCGCGATCTTCTCCGGTGCGGCATGCCGAGACGATGAACTCGGTAGGACTGACGAAGAGATGTTCCGGGCGGCAGCTAGTCTGAACGCCTGCTAATTCCAGGTTCTCACCGTGAAATCCCGAAAGATCGAAGGCCCATGTGCCGCCTTTTTCTGGATTGGCTACAAGATATCCCTGATCCGTAAAGCTGAAGTGAAGAACTCCCGGAAGAGGCGTCGTTCCACGCTTTTCAAGACCATACGGAGAGGTGTGGAAGGTGTAGAGATCGAGTTGGACGGGACGTTTCGAGACTGGTTCGTCCGGATCGTCTCCGATCATCTCCGGCTTTGAGCTTTCGACGGCGATGGTCTGACCGTCGGCCGCGACCTGCACGTGCCTCAACCTCCGTGACATGACCAGGAGAGAGTAGCGCTGGAGTTCTTCTCCAGATTGAGCGCCTCGTGGAGCAAGCAGCGCGATGGCGTTCCCCAGGCGAAGAAGAAAACGGCCGTCGGCGAGGGGCCAGAGATAGCGCTCCCGATCGTGCGTGCGCCACTCTGCTTCCGCAGTCACTTTACCGTCCGGCAGATGGACGACTACAGCGCGGAGCATGCGGTCGCGGTCACCTTCGGGATCGTCGTGCAGACGCGCGATAAGCTTGCGCTGATTGAAGGTGATGAGGAGGTGCGTCGCGTCGATGAAATCGACGGTTTCAAGCGATTCTCCGCTGGCAAGGGCGCGGGGAGAGAGAGGCTTGTATCCGAGAGGCACCAGATCGACGCGGGCAGAAGGGACCGGCTGAGAACGAACGTCAGGTGCAGACCACGCGGGCAGGCAGACTGACACCAGGCAACAAAGCACCAGGCACGAACACGCAACACGTGGAAGTACGAACGCGGGCATGACCGCATGAAGGATGTATTTTTTACCGGACGCTCTTTGAGGCATGGGTGTCTGTGCGCCTTTAGAAGCTTCATCATGGCATATCCGGACATCATCTTGCATCCGCGGAGCATTTCCCTGGCCGATATGCGAAAGTGGAGATATGCCTATCCGCCACCGCAATCTTGGTTTCGCAGCGTGCGGCGGCGCTGGTGCACTCTGGGGTACGGGATTCTTTTTCGGAAAGATCGCCCTGAGAGAGATGCCGGTCGGACACATGGTCTTCTATCGCTTCTTCTTTGCGATCGTGGCCATGGTTCCTTTGCTGATCCTCAATCGCCCGACGTTTGACCGCCGCGCCTGGGGCTGGTTGGCCCTGGGATCTTTTCTCGGCGTGCCTCTGCAGTTTCTCCTGCAGTTCAAGGGACTTTCGCTGACCACAGTGGCGCATGCCTCCCTGATGGTGGGGACGATGCCTGTGATCCTTGCGGTGGGCGCGGCGGTCTTTGCGCAGGAGCGAATGGATCTGCTCGGCTGGATCTGCCTTAGTGTGTCCACATGCGGTGCCACGTTGATCGCTCTGGGGGCGAGCCACGCCACGCACGGCGGACCTACCGTAGCAGGGGATCTGCTGGTGGTTCTCTCGCTCTGCATTGCTCTGTTCTGGATCCTCATCAACAAGCGACTGATGGCGCACCACGCACCGATCACCGTGACCGCGTGGGGTCTGCTGGCGGGATTTGTCATGCTGACGATCTCGACGCCGCTGATGTACGGCCTGCCACCGGTCCATGGGGTCTCGGCCCGTGCGTGGATGGCGCTGGCGGCGAGCGGTGTGCTGTGCACGGCTGCCACGACGATGCTTTGGAACTGGGGGATGCAGCAGGTTCCGGCCTCGCAGGCGGGTGTCTTTCTGAACCTGGAGCCGCTGATGGGTTCCGTTTTAGGGATCTCTCTCTTGCACGAATCCCTAGGACCTTCGGCGTGGGTGGGCGGAGTCATGATCGTCCTTGCCGCCGTGGTGTTGACCACGCGCTCGCGCACCGAGGTGGGAAGCAGCGAGCTAACCTCTGCGCTGGTCACAGAGTGACGGACGAAATGAAACCAAAGATTATCGTGCTCGATATGGACGGAACGCTGATCGGCGCGGAGGGTAAGGTCAGCGAGCGCAACTGTGCCGCCCTCGACCGGGCCACGCGCGAAGGCGTGCTGATCGCCATCGCCACTGGACGGCGGCATAGCTATGCGATGAAGATTCTCCGAACGCTCGCGCTGGACGGCGCATGCCCCATCATCAGCTCCAACGGAGCGGTGACGAGGACCTTCGATTCGAGGCTGCTGCACCGTTCCTTTCTGGACCGGGAGACGGCCCTTTGGCTCTGCACGCATCTTTTGGAGTACCGAAACGCCCTCGTATTGACCTTCGACAAAGTAGGAGAGGATGGCGAGGACGGTGCGGGAGCTCTGGTGGTGGAGGAGCTGGATAATCTGCACCAGAGCATCAGCGGTTGGATGGTCGCCAACGCCCCGTGGATCGAAACGCATGTGCCCATCACGCGCATCTTTGAAGATCCGGAGAACATGCCCATCCAGGCCATGCTCTGCGGCAATCTGGAGAGGATGAGGGACGCCGAGGAGCTTCTTCTGGCGCACGAACATATCATCTCCGAGGGATACACACCGGCGGAACGGGTGCATACCGCTCGTGTGGCCGTTCACCGGACCGAGTATCCGGCCCGCGACCTCTGCATCGTGGATCTGCTTCCCGCAAAGTGCAGCAAGGGAGCGGCGCTGCTGCAGCTCTGTGAGGACCACGGGGTGCGTCCGGAAGAGACTGTAGCCATAGGCGATAACTGGAATGACGTGTCGCTCTTCGAAGTCGCGGGACGGTCGGTCGTGATGGGAAATGCTCCGGAAGACCTGCAGGAAATGGCGCAGCGCCGTGGCTGGGCCGTTGGCAGGACGAACGTAGACGATGGCGTGGCCATCGCGATTGAGGGTTTTCTGGGCTCCTGAGCCTCCGCCTTTGCTACCCTTGAGGCATATGGTGTTGCGCTTCAGACCGGTCCTGCTCGTTTTGCTGCTTGCGGTACCGTGTCTCTCCGCAGCGGCCATGGAGCGCATCACCCTGACGACCGGTTTCGAGTTGGACTGTGTCCGCCGCGAAGCCGTCTCCGAAAGCCGTGTGCGCCTGTACCTCTCCGAGAGCGACCGCGATGCTTATGTTGAGATCGACAATGCCAAGATTCAGTCCATCGTGGTTGCGGACGACGTAGTGCCGACAGTAGCGCCTGTTTCCGCAATACCTGATGCCGCACCGACGATGGGTGCGATCCTCAGCACAGCCGGGGCCCGCCACCATATCGATGTGGACCTGCTGGCTTCTGTGGTGCAGGCCGAGAGCGCGGGCAGATCGCATGCCGTCTCCCGCACCGGGGCGCGCGGCCTGATGCAGCTTATGCCCGGGACGGCTACGGAGCTGGGCGTTCAGGATGCCTTTGAGCCGCAACAGAACATCGGCGGCGGCACAACCTATCTCGACCAGTTGCTCATCCGTTATCACGATGACCTTCCCAAAGCCCTGGCGGCCTACAACGCCGGTCCAGGGGCGGTGGATCGCTACCACGGGGTTCCGCCTTATCGCGAGACACGGGCCTACGTGGCGCGCGTAATCCGAGAGTTCAACCGCCGCAAGCTGGCCAGGATGCAGGCGCTGACGCAAGAGAAAAAATTAGATCTGAGGACGACACGTTGAATCTGCGGAAACTGGTTGGTCCACTGCTCACCATCGCTTTCGTTCTTTTCATCGCATGGCTCCTCATCTACAGAATTCACTTTGACTGGAAGATGTTCGGAAACCAGTTGCGCTCGGCCAGCCCGGCCCATATCGCTGCAGGCGTGGCGCTGATCTACCTTTCGTTCGTCATTCGGTCGTGGCGCTGGGCGGTCTTCCTTCGCCCGGGAACGAAGGTAGGGCCTCTTTCCCTGCTTGGATCACAGTTTGTTGGATTTTCCGCTGTGGCCATGTTTGGTCGCCTCGCCGACCTTTCCCGACCGTATCTCATAGCGAAACGGACGAAGACGACCGTCCCGGCGCAGATCGCGGTGTACACGGTGGAGCGGATGTTCGACCTGGGAGCGGCGGCGCTAATCTTCTCTTCGGCCTTCGCCTTCGCGCCGAAGAATATGCCGCACCATGAGACGTTCGTCCATGTCGGCGTCTTCTCCCTGATTGGGACGGTCGCCCTGGCCCTGATTGCGCTGATCGTCCGCGTATCCGGTGTGGCCGTGGCGGGATTTGCGCGGGGCGCGCTTTCGGGGCTCTCCGAGAAGTTCGCGAACAGCCTTTCGGAGAAGATTCTTCACTTCCGCGACGGCCTGTCGGCGATCTCGTCAATGAGCGAGTTTGTCATCGCGGCCATCATGTCGCTGGCGATGTGGGCGATGATCGCGCTCTCCTACGTGCAGACGTGCCATGCGTTCGTGATGGAGCCGACGCTGGCGAACCTGACCTTTTCGCAGGCGATGTTGTTGATGGCGGCTTCGATCGGCGGCTCGTTGCTGCAGCTTCCTGTGGTCGGCTGGTTCACGCAGATCGCGGTGACCTCAACCGCGATGCACGCCTCTTACGGCACGCCGATCGAAACAGCAACCGGCTGCGGTGCCCTGCTTCTGCTGATTACGTCGCTATCCATCGTTCCCGTCGGCCTGATCTACGCCCGCGTAGAGAGCATCTCCATGAAGGAGCTCAAGGAGACCTCCGCGGAGCCTGCCGCGGTCTAAGGCGAGACACGCGCTAGACTTGGGTATCTATGAAGTGTCCGTATTGCGGTTTTTCTCAAGACAAGGTTGTGGACTCGCGCGAAAGCAAGGAAGCCGATTCGATCCGGCGACGGCGGGAGTGTGAACGTTGCGAGAAGCGTTTTACAACCTACGAACGGATCGACGAAATTCCGTACATGGTGGTGAAGAAGGACGGTCGACGGGAGAAGTTTGACCGGCAAAAGGTGCTCTCCGGGCTTCTGCATGCCTGCGAAAAGCGGCCTTTGTCGCCTTCCGCGCTGGAAAAGATCGTGGACCAGACGGAAGCGTATGTCGTCGACTCCCCCGAGCGCGAGCGCACCACCAGCGAGGTGGGCGAGTTGATTATGTCGCGCCTGAAGGAGATCGATACGGTAGCGTATATTCGCTTCGCGTCGGTTTATCGGGACTTCAAGGACGTCGCCGAGTTCAAGCAGGAGCTCGAAGGCCTTCTGCTGGCCCAACGCCGCAAGGGTTAACGAAGCAGGCAGATCGCGCATCCTACACATTTCAGAGGTTTGATCCGTACATGAGAAACACCGCAGCACTCCTCCTTCTTTCCGGCCTGATGCTCCCCCTCGCAGGCTGCAAACCGGACGCCGCCGTGCGCCAGGGCAGCGTCGTGGGAGCCGGGCCTTCAGTTCCGGCCTCGCCGGTTGCGGCGCTGAATCCCGCGACCCTCGGTTCCATAACTGGAACGGTAAAGATTGCCGGGCAAGTACCCACTCCGGTCAAGATCGATATGAGCCAGGATCCTGCCTGCACGCTTTCGGATGCGATCAATATGTCCGAGCAGATCGTTGCGAAGAACGGCAACCTGGCGAACGTCTTTGTCTATGTTCGGAATGCTCCCAGCGCACCGGCTTCTGCGCAGGCGATGCAACCGACCACGATCGACCAAAAGGGTTGCCGCTTTGTTCCGCATGTGAGCGCGATCCTGCAGGGCGGAACGGTGCAGTTCACCAACTCCGATCCGACCATGCATAACGTGCATACGATGGCAGTCCAAGCGGGCAACAAGACGGTCGACGTCTCGCAGGGTCCCGGGGGCAAGCCGGAGCAGTTGAAGTTCACCTCCGCGGAGAACATGCTGCCGATCCGGTGCAACAATCATCCGTGGATGAATGCGTTCCTGAACGTCAGTCCGACGCCGTTTTTTGCGGTGAGCAGCCCTGACGGCACTTTCAAAATTGCGGGTCTGCCGCAAGGAAACTACGATCTCGTCTTCGTCCATGAGAAGCTTGGCGAACAAACCATTCCCATTACCGTGAAGGCACAGCAGGCCACCGAAGCCTCAGTGACCTTCGCAGCAAAGTAGGGTTCATGCATAGCTTGACGATCAACTTCCCCGTGCATCTGCTGCCGTTCTGGTTCCTTGTCATCAGCCTCTTTTTGCCGCGCATCTCGCTGCTGGTGATGTGGTTGCAGCACCAGTTTGTGGTGATCGGGCTGGTCCCGCTTCTGGCCGCGATCATCGTTCCCCGCGTCCTGATCCTTGTGCTGATCTACCAGGACCAGGGGCTTTCGGGATGGTTTCTGCTGCACGCGGTGGTCATGGTGGCGGCTTTTGCGGGTGGCGGGACGCGTATGAGACGCCGCCGAAGCGATTTATAGACCGTTCCGCTGATAATCTAGTCTGACGGACTTTTCTCTGACAGGAGAGCGTGCGATCGAAGCGCGCCAGCATATCAATGGAACGACGCAAAATCGGAATTCTTGGAGCGACTGGCACAGTGGGCCAGCGCTTTATCCAGTTATTGGAAAATCATCCCTGGTTTGAGATTGCGTGGCTTGCCGCCAGCGATCGCTCCGCGGGCAAAACCTACGGCGAAGCGGTGAAGTGGAAGCTCGACACTCCGCTTCCCGCGCGGGTTGCCTCCATGGTGATGCAGCCCAATACCCCTGCTCAGTCTGGGGTGGATCTGCCCAGGATTATCTTCGCAGCGTTGGATTCGGACGTTGCCCTGGAGCTTGAGCCCCTCTTCGCCGAGGCGGGGTGCGCTGTCATCTCCAACTCTTCGGCGTTCCGGATGACGGCGGATGTTCCTCTGGTGGTGCCAGAGGTCAACGCCGCGCATCTGCCTCTGCTGGAAGGTCAGAAGACGCGCGTCAAGGGCGGCGGTTATATCGTGACCAATCCGAACTGCAGTGCCATTGGTTTGGTTCTGGCGCTCAAGCCGCTTGCGGATCGCTTCGGTATTGAAAGCCTCTTTGTTTCTACGATGCAGGCCGTTTCAGGTGCCGGATATCCGGGTGTGGCTTCGCTGGACATCCTGGGGAACGTCGTTCCCTTCATCAAGAACGAAGAAGAGAAGATGCAGGAAGAGGTCTTCAAACTTCTTGGCCATATGAACGGCACCTCGATTGATCTGCTGGACGCCAAGCTGACGGCGCATTGCAACCGTGTCGCCGTGATCGACGGACATACGGAGTGCGTGAGCATCAAGCTGCGCAAGCCCGCGACGCGCGAGGAAATTCTGCAAGCCTGGGCTGAGTTTCGTCCTCTTCAGGACGAGCACCTGCTCTCTGCACCTGATCAGCCTGTGTATTACAACGATGCTCCTGACCGCCCGCAGCCACGGCTGGACCTGATGGCTGGAAACGGCATGTCGACGACCGTGGGACGGCTTCGCTCATGCAGCCTGCTGGATTGGAAGTTCACGCTGTTGACCCATAACACCATCCGTGGAGCCGCTGGTGCGGCCGTTTTGAATGCCGAAGTGCTGGCACGGATGCAGAAGCTTCCCAATTCTCCTGTAAGCGAGGCCAAGGCGTGAGTTCTGTTCGTGAACGTGTTGTTGTCATGAAGTTTGGTGGGACCTCGGTGGAAGACGCTGCCGCGATGGATCGCACGGCGAAGATCGTCCGTGGGCGCCGGGATAAGGGCCTTGACGCGGTCGTTGTAGTCTCCGCCATGGCCAAGGTAACCGACCAGTTGATCGCCGCCGCTACCGCCGCAGGCAAGGGCGACCGGACGGGCTCCCTTGCGATCAGCGCACGACTTCGCATCCGCCACGTCGATACCGCCGCTCAGTTGCTGGAACAGGATCGCTTCAGCAAGCTGCAGAGCGTGATCGGTTCGGAGTTCGATTCGCTGGATGACCTTCTTCGCGGCATTGCCGCTGTGGGCGAACTCACACCGCGCACGACGGATCTCGTCGTCAGCTTTGGTGAACGTCTCTCCTCGCGCATGGTCGCGGAGGCATTCGCGCAGCGTGGGCTGAACGGTGTTCACGTGGATGCGCGCCAGGTCATCGTGACTGACGCCCACTACGGCAAGGCAGTTCCGCAGGAAGATGCCATCGAGCAGCGCCTGATGGAGCATGTGCTTCCCCTGCTGGATCAGCGACAGACGCCCGTTCTGGGCGGATTCATCGGTGCCACAGCTGCAAACATCACCACGACGCTGGGACGCGGCGGTTCGGACTTCTCCGCGGCGCTGGTCGGCGGCGGTCTGCATGCTGCAGCGATTGAGATCTGGACGGACGTGAACGGCATCATGACGACCGACCCTCGCATCGTTCCCAACGCCCTCCGGGTGAAGACGATCAGCTTTGAAGAGGCCGCCGAGCTTGCCTACTTTGGGGCGAAGGTTCTGCATCCGGCGACGATCCTGCCCGCCGTGAAAAAGAACATCCCGGTCTTCGTTCTGAACTCGCGCAACGCGGAGAATGAAGGCACCAAGATCACCGCTGTGGCTCCCCGGTGCAAGTCGCCGTTCAAGAGCATTGCGGCCAAGAAGCACCTGACCATCGTGGATATCGTGGCCTCGCGGATGCTGATGTCGCATGGCTATCTGAAGGCAGTTTTTGACGTCTTCGACAAATACAAGTCGGCGATCGATATGGTTTCGACCTCGGAGGTTTCGATCTCTGTGTCGGTGGATACGAACGAGCATCTTCCTGCGATTGCGGAAGAGCTTTCGAAGATCGCCGATGTGAAATATGAGTCGCACAAGGCACTGATCTGCATGGTGGGTGAAGATATCCGTGGGCATCGCGGGATTGCGGCACGCGTCTTCGGAGCTGTGCAGCACGTCAATGTGCGCATGATCTCGCAGGGTGCGAGCGAGATCAATATGAGCTTCATGATTGAAGAAGAAGACGTGGAAGAGGCGATCCGTTCGTTGCACAAGGAGTTCTTTTCCGACCCCGATCCTACCGTCTTCGATGTGATTGCATCCCAGACAGAGACAGTCGTTTCCGCACGCTGATCCAACCGGCAGTACACGAAAGAGACACCATGCGCATCCTCGTTTTAGGTCACGGAAAAACCGGCAAGCTTGTGGCCCAGGTGGCCGCGGAGCGGGGCCATGGCGTACATGTCCTCGACGCAAAGGAAAACCCCGGTGCAGCGGCTCTGACAGCGCCGTTCATCGCTGCCTTCGATGTCGTGATCGACTTCACCACACCGGAGGCCGTACTGACGAACCTGCGCGCGTGCCTCGCAACCGGGGCCAAGGTAGTGGTGGGAACGACGGGATGGTACGACGCTCTTCCTTCGATGAAGGACCTTGCGGACCGCAAGGGCGCAAGCCTGCTCTTTGGAACGAACTACTCTGTCGGCGTACAGGCGATGTTTGAACTGGCGCGTGAGTTTGCGAAGGCCCTGCCCGGCTATACCTTTTCCATTGACGAGACGCATCATGTGACGAAGCTGGACGCGCCCTCCGGCACAGCTCTCACGCTGCAGAAGGCGATCGATGACCTGGCCAAGGCGGAGATCAACTCTATCCGGGAGGGCGATGCTGCGGGCATTCATACTCTGAGGGCAACTTCAGCATCCGACACAATCTCGCTGACGCATGAGGCACACTCGCGCCGCGGATTCGCTGAGGGCGCAGTCAGCGCTGCGGAATGGCTGGCGACGCAAAAGCCGGGGACCTACGACTTCGCTGAGATCTATAAGGGACTCGCCACCAAATAGCGGTTCCGCAGAGTTGCGTGCATGAGGCGGTGCTTCTACCCTAGAAGGATGAGCACTGCTGCCGTCGCAATCACCCCCTTCGCTGCCCTCTCTTTTGAAGAAAAACTCGACCGCCTGGCGCTGGTCGCCGTCCGTGTGGGCCTGAACCTGCAGCCCGGGCAGGAGGTCGTTGTCTCTGCCTCCTTGGAGCACATTCCTTTCGTCCGGCGCATCACGGAGCACGCCTACAAGGCGGGCGCGAACTTGGTGACCACGCTCTATAGCGACGATGAAACGACGCTGGCGCGCTACAAGTACGCCCCGGACAGCTCCTTCGATTTCGCAGCGCAGTGGATGGCCGACGGCATCGCGCAGGCGTTCCGTTCGAACGCCGCACGCCTCGGCATCGCGGGTGCAAACCCCTCCCTTTTGAAGGATCAGGATTCCAGCAAGGTTTCGCGTGCGAACATTGCGGCCTCCAAGGCATCGAAGCCTGCGATGGAGCTTGTCACCCGCCACGCAATCAACTGGAGCATCCTCGCCGGAGCTACTCCCGCCTGGGCAAAGCTCGTCTTCCCGGATCTTCCTGAAGCAGAGGCCGTCTCCAAGCTGTGGGAGGCGATCTTCAAGGCGTCGCGCATCGATGGCGACGACCCCGTGCAGGACTGGAAGAACCACGGAGCGAACATTCATAAGCGCGTGAAGCTTTTGAACGACAAGCGATATCACACGCTCCATTTCAAAGGCCCCGGAACCGATCTAAAGGTCGGTCTGGCGGACGATCACCTTTGGGCAGGCGGCGGCGGCGTGGGCGGCAACGGGATCTTCTCCAACGCCAACATTCCCACCGAGGAGTGCTTTACGACTCCGCATAAGGATCGCGTCAACGGCACGGTGAGTGCGTCGAAGCCGCTCTCGCACCAGGGGACGCTGATCGAGAACATCCAGTGCACCTTTGAAAACGGCCGCATTGTGGAAGCAAACGCCTCTGCGGGTCAGGATGCGCTGCGCAAGCTGATCGCCGTGGATGAGGGAGCAGCGCGGTTGGGAGAAGTAGCCCTTGTGCCGCACTCTTCGCCGATTGCGCAGAGCGGTCTGCTCTTCTGGAATACACTCTTCGACGAGAACGCGGCCTCACACATCGCTCTGGGACAGGCGTATGCTACCTGCCTGATCGACGGTGAGCACATGGACGAGGCCACGCTTGCGAGCAAGGGCGCCAACTCTTCTCTGATTCACGTGGACTGGATGATCGGCGGCGGAACGATGGATGTCGATGGTCTGGACGCGGACGGCAAAGCGGAGCCTCTGATGCGCCAGGGTGAATGGGTCTAACGGTTCGGGGAAAAAGGGTGAGGACAGGAATGCGAATTCAGGCAGGTCTCTTTGCAGTCGTTGTACTCGCGGGCAGCATTTTCGCTTTCGCGCAGGCCTCTCCCAACACGCTTACGAAGAAGGAAGTCGCGCAGGGCTGGAAGCTGCTCTTCGACGGCAAAACGACGGACGGCTGGCGGAGTTCGCATGGACCCGCCTTCCCCGCCACCGGCTGGGAGGTCAAAGACGGCCTTCTGACCGTGACCGATACCGGCGGTGAAGAGGGCGGCGACGCGGGCGACATTATCACCACGCGGAAGTACGTGAACTTTGAGCTGACGGCAGAGTTCCGGATCACGCGCGGAGCGAACAGCGGCATCAAGTACTTCGTCGATCCCGAACTGAACAAGGGACCGGGTTCATCCATCGGGATGGAGTATCAGATCCTGGACGACGCCGTGCATCCCGATGCGAAGAAGGGTGTGAACGGCGACCGCACACTCGCTTCGCTCTACGATATGATTCCTGCCGCCAAGGACAAACCGGTGAAGCCCATCGGCGAGTGGAACACGGCGCGCATCGTGATCCGTGGAGCGCACGGCGAGCATTGGCTCAACGGGAAGAAAGTGGTGGAGTACGACCGCTTCACGCCGCAGTTCCGCAAGCTCGTTGCGGACAGCAAATACCAAGTGTGGCCGCACTTCGGCGAACTGCATGACGGCTACATCCTGCTGCAGGATCATGGCTTCCCTGTCTCGTTTCGCAATGTCAAAATTCGGGAACTTCCTCCCACTCCCTGAGCGCGTTGCGGCGTCGCAACCGCACTCAAGATAAACTTGGAACGACATGGACACCTTGCGACTCTCCGGATGCGGCACAGCACTCGTCACCCCCTTCAACGCGGACGGTTCGGTCGACGAAAATACGCTGCACTCCCTCGTCCACTGGCAGATTGAGAGCGGCATTCGCCTGATCGTGGTGTGCGGTTCGACGGGCGAAGCTTCGACCCTTAGTGACGAAGAGACGTTGGCCGTTGCGCGCATGGCGATCTCGACTGCCGCCAACCGCGCGAACGTCTTCGTGGGATGCACGCATAACTCCACGCTGGAAGCCGTGAAACGCGCAAAGCGCATCGCGAAGCTCGCGGGTGTTGGAGGTATTCTCACGGCCTGCCCGTACTACAACAAGCCTTCGCAGGAGGGGATGTATCTCCACTTCCAGGCGATCGCGCTGGCGGTCGCTCCGGTGCCGGTGCTTCTCTACAACGTGCCTGGACGGACGTCTTCGAACCTTCTGCCGGAGACGGTGCTGCGCTTGTCCGCGATTGCGAACATCGTCGGCATCAAGGAGTCGAGCGGGAATCTCGGCCAGATCGGCGAGTTGCTGACCACACTGCCGCGCGGCTTCCGCGTCTTCTGCGGCGACGATGCGCTTACGCTGCCGGTGATTGCGGCTGGAGGCATTGGTTTGATCTCTGTCGCTTCCAACGCGGCCCCCGCGCTGGTGAACCAGATGGTGAACGCTGCGATGGCGAACGATTGGCCGGTTGCACGGCGCATTCAGCGGCAGACCGCCCGCTTTATGCGTGAGATCTTCTCTGAACCCAGCCCCGGACCGATCAAAGCTGTTCTTACGGCCATGGGAAAGATCGACGGCGACACGCTGCGTCTACCCATGACGCCAGTGACCTTCCCTACACGACGCCGCCTGGAGAGCACAGCAGGAGAACTTGGCCTGCTCGTCAATGCTCCCCAAACGGGCGAAAATCTGAGGATGTTCTAGGATCCTACTGTTGGATTTTGCGAGTCTTTCGTTCGCCGCGTGGCTCTTTGCATTCTGAGGGACGGTTGTCGACCTGCGGCTAATGTACCGGGAGCGCAGCGTCCTTTATCCTGAATCAATGTCTCTGATCAGCCACTTCGAATGCTCCCGTTGCCAGACCGTTGTCCCACCTTCTTCCGATGCGCCTACAGTTTGCCCGAAGTGCGCTGGGACTCTCTACGTTCGTTATGACTTATCCGCCGCAAAGGGGATCGAAGCGCGTGACCGCATAGGCACAACCACCGGAGACAAGCGTTGGTCCGGGATGTGGCGCTATCGCGATGTGCTTCCCACCGTCGATCCCGTAACGATGGGCGAGGGCTGGACGCCGATGCTTCCGAGCCGCCGCTACGCGAATGTCTTCCTGAAGGAAGAGGGGGCCAATCCCACCGGAACCTTCAAGGCACGCGGCCTGGCGATGGCCATCAGTATGCTTCGTTCCTACGGAGTGAAGAAGGTCGCTGTGCCTTCCGCAGGCAATGCGGGCGGGGCCGTTGCCGCATACGCTGCAGCCGCCGGAATTGAAGCGCACATCTTTATGCCGAAGGACGTTCCGTTGGCCAACCAGGTGGAGTGCGTCGCCTACGGAGCGCACATGACGCTGGTCGATGGCCTCATCTCGGACTGCGCACGCATCGTTGGTGAACGGAAAGCGAGTGAGGGTTGGTTCGATCTCTCCACGCTCAAGGAACCGTTTCGCGTCGAAGGCAAGAAGACGATGGGCTATGAACTTGTGGAGCAGTTGGGATGGGAGTATCCCGATGCAGTGTTTTATCCCACCGGCGGCGGCGTCGGTCTGATCGGTATGTGGAAGGCCTTCGAGGAGATGGAGGAGTTGGGTTGGGTCACAGGAAAGCGACCGAAGATGATTGCGGTGCAGGCGGCCGGTTGCGCTCCTGTGGCGAAGGCGTACGACGAAGGTGCGGATGTGAGCGTGATGTTCCAGAACGCTGCGACGTTCGCATCCGGTCTGCGTGTGCCGAAGCCTTATGGCGATTACATTATTCTCGACGACGTTCGTAAGTCCGGTGGAACGGTGGTTGCCCGTACGGACGAGGAGTTGCTGATTTCGCTGCGTGACTGGGCGGAGCATGAGGGTATCCTGCTTTCTCCGGAAGGCGCAGCGTCCACGGCGGCCTACGATCACCTGATCGGCACTGGATTTCTGAAGCCCTCAGATCGGGTTGTGCTTTTCAATACGGGCTCAGGCAATAAGTACACGGATGTCCTGGCACAGGCTCTCGGCCTAACGAGCGGCGATTAATTAATAAGTCCACATGAAACAAGGTGGCGTCTGATCGACAAGGAGTTTTACATGCAGATTGCGATGATTGGTTTAGGACGAATGGGCGCCAACATGGTGCGCCGTCTGATGAAGGCTGGCCATGAATGTGTCGTGTACAACCGAAGTCCAGCTGCGGTAGACGCTCTTGTGAAAGAAGGCGCGATCGGTTCCACCTCGATCAAGGAGTTGGTGAGCAAGCTGAAGGCTCCACGCGCGGTCTGGATGATGGTGCCTGCGGGTGCGGTCGACGCCACCATTCAAGAGCTACAGCAGTATCTCGAAGCAGGCGACATCGTGATCGATGGCGGCAACTCGTATTACGTGGACGATCTGCGTCGTTCGAAGGCCGTGGGCGAGGCGAAGCTGAAGTGGGCGGATGTCGGCACCAGTGGAGGAGTCTTCGGCCTGGATCGCGGATACTGTCTCATGATCGGTGGCGAAAAGGAAACAGTCCAGTATCTCGATCCGATCTTCAAGACCCTCGCGCCTGGGCGTGGATCGGTGGATCGTACGCCAGGACGCGAGAATGCGACCGAAACGACGACGGCGGAAGAAGGCTATCTTCACTGCGGACCCGCAGGTGCCGGGCACTTTGTAAAGATGGTGCATAACGGCATTGAGTACGGCATTATGGCTGCGTATGCGGAGGGCCTGAACATCCTTAAGCATGCCAACGTTGGCAATACGAAGGAGACCTTCGACGCCGAGACAGCACCGATGCGCGAACCTGATCACTACAAGTACGACATGCCGGTTCCGGAGATCGCGGAGGTGTGGCGTCGGGGTAGCGTCGTCTCCTCCTGGCTGCTGGATCTCACGGCGGCGGCTCTGGTGGAGTCTCCCGAACTGAAGGATTTCAGCGGGCGGGTTTCGGATTCGGGTGAAGGCCGGTGGACGACCATCGCTGCCATCGACGAAGGCGTTCCGGCGGATGTTTTGAGTGCGGCGCTCTTCGCTCGCTTCACCTCGCAGAGCAACGCGGTGTACGCGAACAAGCTTCTCTCAGCCATGCGGTTCCAGTTCGGCGGACACAAAGAGAAGACTTCGTAAGGATTTCCCGGGAAATTGGGTAGCGGCGGGCTTGGTATCCTTAGGTCTGCATGCCTACTCAATTACTCGAAGAACAGATTGAACTCCATTTTGCCGCGGGTGCTGCCGCAACCGGCGACCGCGATGCCCTCAACGCTTTCAATTCCCTCCGCGACCACCTTGAAAAAGGTACACTCCGCTCCGCAGAGCCGGACGCATCTTCGCCCACCGGTTGGCGCGTCAATGCCTGGGTGAAACGCGGTATCCTTCTCGGCTTCCGCCTCGGAGCTCTGGTCGATATGAGCACCGGCCCCCTCTCCTTCGTGGATAAGCACACATACCCGGCGCGCGCCTTCACGCCGGAAGATGGCATCCGCATCGTTCCGGGCGGCAGCAGCGTACGCAGTGGAGCTTATCTCGCGAAGGGCGTCGTCATGATGCCCCCGGCGTACGTCAACGCGGGCGCTTTCGTCGATGAAGGCACCATGATCGACTCGCACGCCCTCGTCGGTTCCTGCGCGCAGATCGGAAAGCGCGTTCACCTTTCCGCGGCGGCGCAGATCGGCGGCGTTCTGGAACCCGTCAACGCATCGCCCGTGATCATTGAAGACGACTGCCTGATCGGCGGAAACACTGGCGTCTACGAAGGCACGATCGTTCGGAGCAAGGCAATCCTCGCCGCGGGCACAATTCTGACGCGCGGCACCCCTGTCTACGACGTGGTGAACGACACCGTACTTAAGGCAACAGCCGACATGCCGCTGATCATCCCGGCGGGAGCGGTCGTGGTTCCCGGCGCGCGCGCCATCACCAAGGGCAAGGCCAGGGATCTCGGCCTCTCTGTCTACACGCCGATCATCGTGAAGTACCGCGATGAGAAGACGGATCTTTCAGCGACCCTGGAAGATCTGCTCCGCTAGATCTCCCTGGGATCGAAAAGATGGGCAGGGAATGGCGTGCCGCAACTCCATTCCCTGCCCTATACTTCTTCCACCTATGAGCGTGACCCGACAGATCGCGACAGCTCTCCCCCGGGAAGATGTGTACGCCTAAGCGCATCCTCGTTGGCCCCCACCGCAGACTTCGTCTGCTGGCCGCCATAGCCCTGCTTTCTCTGGCTGGGATTGCAGCGGCACAGACCGCCCCGGAGCCGACCGCGCCTCCTGTGACACTTCATGTTGCGGTGAAACTAGTCCAGATCAACTGCACCGCTGCCAATCGTAAAACCCATGCGATCGAGGAGATTACCTCGCCCGAGCAGGTAAAGGTCTTCGAGGACAACAAGCCCCAGACGCTGCTCGCCCTGAGGCACGCCGAAGATACGCCCCTGGTGCTGGGCATCCTTCTCGACATCAGCGGGAGCGAGGCAGGGGAGTGGGACCGGATGAAGCGTCAGACGATCCACTTCATCGCGGAGACGCTTCGCCCCGGCGACCGCGTCTTCATTCTCACCTTCAATGTCCGCCTGAGAGTTCTTCTGGACGTAACCAAATCAACTGATACACCTGCGCGCATTGCGACCAAACTCGACAGCCTCCAGCAGGAGTATGGGGTCGAGACGCACAGCCGGAACATGGTCGGAAACGGCACGCGTCTCTGGGACGCCATGGACGTGGCGACGGACGCGATGGCTCCCTACCAGGGTCGCAAGGCCGTTGTCGTCTTCAGCGACGGCCTGGACAATGCGAGTGCCGCACAGCCGCAAGCCATTCTCCGCCGGGCACAGGAACTCGCTATTCCCTTCTACGCTGTCCGCGTTTGGGGTATGGAGTTGGCGGGAAGCGTTGCTGCTGGACACCCTCCCCAGGGGAGCGAACTCCTTCCAGATCTTGTAGATAAGAGCGGAGGCGTGCTCCTTGTGGCAACGAGGGACCGCGACGTGGCAGCGGCGCTGAGCCGGATGGCTGCGCTTCTCCGCTCCCAGTTCGTTGTGGAGTACCGCCCGCCACCGGATTCCGCGCCTGGCTTTCACCGCATCCGCATCGAAGCCGTGGATCGTAACCTCGAAATTCACGGCAAAGCGGGAATGTGGCGATAAGGCGGCCATCCCGCCAGCAGCCAGAGTGTTACCCTGAAGTTCAATGAACAATGATAAGAACGTGGATAAGCTGAAGGTAATTCCCCTTGGCGGCCTGGGCGAATTTGGCATGAACTGCATGGCCATTCGCTACAAGGACGACATCATCGTCATCGACGCAGGCCTGATGTTTCCCGAAGACGAACTCCTCGGCGTCGACATCGTCGTTCCGGATATTACTTATCTTCTGGAAAATCGAGCCATGGTCCGCGGCATTCTGCTGACGCACGGACATGAAGACCATATCGGCGGCCTGCCCCGCATCCTGACCGAGCTGAACGTCCCCGTCTATGGCACCGAGTTCACGCTCACCTACGTCGAAGGCAAGCTGGAGGAGCACAAGCTCCTCGACGGCGCGGACCTGATTGAAATGGTTCCCGGTGAGCGCTTCAACATCGGTCCGTTCAATATTCAGCCGATCCGCGTGACTCATTCGCTGGTCGATTGCGTTGCCCTGGCCGTTCGTACTCCGGTGGGAACCATCGTCCACACGGGCGACTTCAAGATCGACCTCTCTTCGCCGGACGGAAAGCCCTTCGATCTTCATTCCTTTGCGGAATTAGGGAAAGAAGGCGTTCTGCTTCTGTTGCAGGATTCCACCAACTGCGACCGCCCCGGATACACTCCCGGCGAGCTGGCCGTGCGGCCGCGCCTGGATGAGATCTTCTCCCGCGCCAAGCGCCGCCTCTTCTTTTCCTGCTTTTCGTCCTCCATCCACCGCATCAAGCTGGCGATGGACCTCGCCCACCAGCACGGCCGCAAGGTCGCTCTGATCGGCCGGTCGATGGACAATGCTACCGAGATCGCGCAGGACCTGGGATACATCAATCCTCCCGAGGGTCTGCTGATCCACTCGGGACAGATCCGCGACTACCCACCGGAGAAGGTCTGCGTGATGATCTCCGGCACACAGGGCGAGCCGATGTCCGCGCTCTCCCGCGCCGCTGTGGATAATCACAAGCATGCCAAGATCGAAGCCGGAGATACCGTTCTGCTCTCGTCGCGCGTGATTCCCGGCAATGAGAAGTCGATCTTCAGCATGATCGACCATCTCTATCGCCGGAACGCGAAAGTGATCTACGACGACGGCGCATCCGGCCTGATCCATGTTTCGGGCCACGCTTCGCAGGAAGAGCTTCGCCTGATGATTAACCTCCTGCGGCCGAAGTTCTTCGTTCCCGTACATGGCGACTACCGCCATCTGACGCGGCACATCGAAGTCGCGACCTCCACGACCATTCCTGAGCGCTGCCTCCTGATCGAGGACGGCGAAGTGCTTGAGCTGGACGCAAACTCTGCCACCAAGACGGGCAAGGTCACTTCGGGACGCGTTCTGATCGACTCCGGATCGACCTCGGATGTCATCGAGGACATCATCATCCGCGATCGCAAGCATCTCTCCGAAGCGGGCCTCGTCCTGGCGATCATCTCGATCGACAAGATGACCGGCAAGCAGGAGGGCACAGCCGAGATCGTGACGCGCGGTTTCGCCGTCAACGAAGAAGGCATGCATGCCGAGGCGCGCAAGATCATTCAGCGCACGCTGGAGACCTCTTCCGACGAAGAGAAGCGCGACTGGATGCTGATCAAGGAAAAGATCCGCGCGGACCTGAAGCGCTATATTCAGAAAAACACTGGCCGCCGCCCCATGGTGATGCCGGTCATTCTGGAGATCTGACGATCTTCCTTTCCGAATCGGGACCTCAAGCGCGAACCGTAAGCGGTTCGCGCTTGCACCCTTTCTTCCCCGGCGTGATGTCCCGTGATCTTCCATGCACCACGCTGTAAGCTGATCCGCAGGGGGAACACCGCTCTCGTGCTGCGCCGCATCATCCGAAAAAGATCTTCCCCTCGTGAACTCGGAGTGGCTGCGGCTGCGGAGACCATCCGGGCATCGCGTGCCGAGATCTCTTCCCCTCCACGAAGACGCGTCGTTGCAGCTTTGCTGCTTCTGCTCTTTGCGTTTGTCATGGCGGCATCATGGCGCAGCGTACGCGCGCATCTGCAGGCGCTGGCACTACTGCAGATGGTCAGTGGTGAAAAGCTGTCTGCTCCCCTCGCGCGTGTCACCACGGAACCTGTTACCGTTACCGACCTGACGCTGGAGACCACAGGCGGTCCGGTGCGTGCGCGGCTTTACACGCCTTCACTTCGTCCCCAGGCTCCGGGCATGGTGGTCTTTCATGGCGTGCATTATCTCGGGATGGATGAGCCGCGCCTGATGGCCTTCGCCCGGGCCATGTCCGCCTGCGGACTGACGGTGCTCACGCCTGAGCTTCCCGATATCAAGGACTATCGCGTGAGTGAAGGCTCCGTGAAGGTTATCGGCGCCTCTACCGCATGGTTCGCCCAGCACATGCATCAGCCCGTCAGCGTGATGGGCCTGAGTTTTTCGGGAGGCCTGGCGCTGGTGGCTGCCGCAGATCCGCTCTTTCGACCGAGCATGAAGATGATCCTTGCAGTCGGTTCCCAGGGCGCAATGGAGCGCGTCGCCGCATACTATCGCACCAGTGAAGACACACGGCCCGATGGCACGCGAGAACTTCTTCCCGCGCATGAGTACGGGCCGCTAGTCATGGAGTATGAGCATCTTGAAGAGTTCGTGCCCAGGCGTGACGTCGTTCCCATCCGAGCGCTTTTGCGAGCCCATCTCTACGAAGACAAGGATGCCGAGGCGACGGCCATGTTGGCACTCAATGGCACGCAAAAAGTGGAAGCGCGGCAGCTCATGGATACAAGCTCCAATGGGACGCGCTCCATGCTGCGGGCCGCAGAACTACGGCATGTGGATGAGATGAACGGGCTCTCCCCGGAGAAGCGTCTTCCCGGTTTGAACGTACCGGTCTTCCTTTTGCACGGCGAGGCGGACAACATCATCCCTGCAGCTGAGACACTATGGATGGCGAGTGAACTGCGCGCCGCAACGCTTCGCGCGGCGCTGATCAGCCCGGTACTGTCGCATCTGGATATGGCCCGGTCGCCGAGCCTGTGGGACGAATGGAAGCTGGTGCATTTCATGGCTCTGGTTTTGCGTGAGGCGAAGAGTTGAGCAAGGAGAGAAACGCGATGGAAGAGTTCGTCACCCTCGATGAGATTCGCGAGGCACAGAAGCGCATTGAGGGCGTCGTGGTCCGTTCCGGCCTCTATGAGCTGGATGAGAAGCGCATGGCGGCAGCGGGTTTCACCGTAGAGCAAGGCGCTCCGAAGATCTGGCTGAAGGCCGAGAACGAACAACCCATCGGCAGCTTCAAACTGCGCGGAGCGTACAACAAGATTGCCTCGCTCGATGGCGAGACGGTGGCGCGCGGCGTCATTACCTACTCCAGCGGAAATCACGCGCAGGGTGTGGCCTATGCCGCGCGGGAGCGAAAGACCAAGGCCGTGATCGTCATGCCGATTACCTCGCCGGTCATCAAGCAGGAGGCGACGAAGAAGCTTGGCGGCGAAGTCGTCATCGTTGGCCCGGCAAGCAAAGACCGCAAGCACAAAGCGGAGGAGTTGGAGGCCGAGCACGGTTACACGATGGTTCCTCCATACGACGACCGCCTAGTGATCGCTGGCGCGGCGACCATCGGCGTGGAGATCCTCGAACAGGCTCCTGAGGTGGATCTGATTTTGTCCCCTGTGAGCGGAGGCGGTCTTCTCAGCGGGATCTCTACCGCGGTCAAAGCGCTGTCCGACAAGGTGAAGGTCTTCGGCGTCGAGCCAGCGCTTGCAGGTGATGCCAAGGAGAGCTTCGACAGCAAGACGCTGGTGGAGTGGAGCGCCGAGCAGACCACGCGCACCATCGCCGACGGTCTGCGGACACAGAGCCTGGGAGCCCTGAACTTTGCGCATATCCTGAAGCACGTGGATGGCGTCATCACGGTGACGGAAGACGAAATCTACGCGGCGATGCGCGTTCTGCTCCTCGCCAGCGATCTTGTGCCGGAGCCAAGCGGCGCGGTCTCCCTTGCAGCAGCGCTCTTTCACTGGAAGGAGCTTCCCGCTTCCAGGCAGATTGCGGTGGTCATCAGCGGCGGAAATCTTGATCCCGCGTTACGGGACAAGTTGCTCGCAGAAGGCGTCTAAATTTCTATGCGAAAGCTTCTCTACGGATCTCTCTTGCCCTTGATTCTTTCCGGCGTCGTTTCGACGGCGCAGAAGCAGCGTCCGCAGGATCAGGCTGGCTACGACCGAGCCTCGCGGGCCACGCTGATTCACCCGGCCAACGTCTACGTGGCGGCGGACGATCAGTCGCAGAGAATCACGCTGGTCACGCCGGGGCACGAGGTCGTATCGAACCAGATCTCCAGCGGTTGGGTGCGCGTCTTCGCCAACACGGACGTGGAAGAGCAGAGGGATGAGGAGACGCCGGAGTTTCTGGGCGACGACGCCGTGACTCCCAAGAGCGGTTGGATCCGCGATAAGGGAGTTGTCAGCGCAAAGACACCCAACGGCGACCGTATTCTGTACGGTGCGGCTGCAACCTATGAAGCCGCCGCAATGGAACCGCATGCACCGAAGATGGCTGCGGGGGCAGCGTATCTTCTTTATCGCCGGGTCGCCGAGTACTTCCCCGATTCCCCGCTTGCGGCGGAGAGCGCGTGGCGTTCGGCGGACATTCGCTGGCAGATTGAAAAGACCGACCTCAGCACACTGCCGAGCGCAAAAGAGGCCGATCCAAACTCCCGGCCACGCATGTACGACGCCGGTCTGCGCAAGGTCGAGAAAAACTATCCGGGAACAAAGTACGTTGCTCTCGCTGCCTTCAATCTTCTGGATCAAAAGCTCTGCGGCGACTGGCAGGGGCTTCCGAAGTGCCCGCAGGATGAGAGCGCCGTCTATGAGAAGTATGCCGCCCAGTTTCCTGATGGCCCGAAGACCGCCCTGGCGCTCTGGAATGCGCTGTACCGGCAGGGCGTCCTTGTAAGCATGTACACGGCGGAGGAGAACAAGAAGCGCGCCGATGCCGCTGCGCAGCATGCTCACGATCTTGCCAACCAGATTCAACAGAAGTTTGGCACCACCGACTTCGCGCCGCGCGCGGCTGCGATGATATACAGGATCGAACAAGGTATTCCTGTATATGGAAATGACCGCGACTGATTCTGGTCTGGTATTGGAGAGAGCTTGAACGTTTATCTGGTTTCAGTAATTCTTGGCATCGTCGAAGGTCTGACGGAGTTTTTGCCTGTTAGCTCTACAGCCCATCTGCGTCTGGCAGAGGCGGCTCTGCATATCAACCTGGCCGATCCGTACTGGAAGATGTACACGATCGTGATCCAGTTGGGCGCGATCCTGGCGCTCCTTTTGCTCTTCCTGAGCAAGATCATTGGGTTTTTCCGTACTTTTCCGACCGGCGAGCGGGGCGAAAAGACGTGGCTCACGCATCCGATCACGCTGACCTTTATCGCGTTTGTCTGCACGGCAGTCCCGGCGAAGATCCTGTCAAAAAAAGTTGGCGAAAACCTTGAGAATCTGACGGTAATGGCCCTAGCGCTGCTAGTTGGCGGCGTCATTATGTGGATTGTGGATGCCTGGGCGGCCCGCCGCGAGGCTTCGACGACGCACGTCGAGGATATCAACCTCTTTCAAGCCGTTTGGATCGGTTTGGCACAAGTTCTAAGTGCTGTGGTTCCAGGCACTTCGCGCTCCATGGCAACGATTGCCGCAGGGCAGGTTTCGGGCATGGACCGTCCCACGGCGCTTGAGTTCAGCTTCCTCCTGTCGATCCCAACGATGATTGCAGCGACGGGCTACAGCCTGCTCAAGGCGTTGCACCCAAAGGCAGCAGAATCAGCGGATACTCTTACGCCGCTGGTGATCGACGCACAGGGCTGGATGGTGCTCATTATCGGGCTGGCTGTCTCGTTTGTCGTTGCTTACGTGGTGGTGGCTTGGTTCCTGGGATGGGTTCGGAAGCGCGGATTTACGATTTTTGCGATCTACCGGATTTTGCTGGGTGCTGGCTTGCTGGTCTGGCTTCATCTGCAGAAGTAGGCCTAACGTAGAGCAAAGCCCAGGCGATCAGTACCGGCTGGAAGGCCAGACGGGCCCACAAGGCCCATACCGGGATCGCTGGGTAGAGGTCAGCCTGGTGGACCAGCATATGGATGTGCACGGTGAAGTAGCCGAGCAGCATGGCAGCGAGTCCCCAGGCGCTGAGGCTGCGTGTCCGGGGTAGCAAAAGGCCAAGGCCTCCCGCTATCTCGCAGTAGCCCGTAAAGGCGACCCAGAACACAGGAGCGCCGAAGTAGGGTGGCATGATACCCAGATAAGAGTGGGGATGCCACAGGTGATTGACGCCTGCAGCGATGTAGAAGAGAGCCTGAAGGTAAAGCCCGATGGTTTTCAGAGTGGACATAGGTTTTGATGTAATGACAAAGGCCCCGCAGTGATCGCGGGGCCTTCGTTTGCTCGGAGAAAACTTACTTACGAGAGTCGCGTGCCGCCTTCACATAGTCATGTGAGGTCTGGATGTGCGCGGCCTGCTCGCTGAGGAGCTGGTGCACGGGGAGCGGGAGATCCTTCTTTAGGGCCTCTGCGTAGGTCTTCTTGGCAGTATCTTCGCCGCCCTCAGCGGTCGCCAGAAGGGTGTGATCGTCGCCGCCAAAGGCTTGCTTGATCTCGCCCCAGGTGCGGTGAATGGAACCAGCTACGGTGCCCTTTTCCTTGAAGGCATCATGTACGCCAGCCTTGATGAGGACGTCTTCCAATTCGCCCTTGAAGCTGGCGCGCTTGAGAGATTCTGCGAGGAAGTAGCGCTTCAGCGTCTCATCCTTCAGGTCGTGACCGATCTTTTGGAAGCCTTCTTCGCCGTCGATGAGGACGCCGATGACTTCCTTGAGCGTGCTTTCCACTTCTGAATTCTTGTTATTTTCGCTGGACATGTTCGCCGTCGTTCCTTTCGGTCAGTGGTTCGTTACTGAAAAGGGTGCAGAAGAGCAGCGGTCCACCGGTTGCAATGCGATTCTCCTTGGCCGGTGACAAAGGGAGGAAATCGCGAAAACCCCCGCCCGCTGCCCTGTATTCTGCATTTCGTTACAACACTTCAAATCAAACTAAGGACCGTTCGGAATATGTCCGAAGCGGTTATGTAGGTGCTTTGTAGATGGAGTGTCCCGGAGGCGGAAGCGTTGCTTGGTGGAAAATCTGGCGCTTGTGGAAAGTCCTTCGAATGCCTGGCGCCAAGCCCCGGCGAAGTAGTGGGGATGCCTCGTTTGGGGAGTATTGGAGTGGATGCGGGGTGTCGATTGTGTGCTGATTTCTGACCTGTTTTGGCGATACTTATGGTGTTCTGCGCATAGTGTCTGTGCGCGGGCGGAGGTCTGTTGCCGATGAAGCCATTGAAGATCGAAATGACGCCGACGAAGAGCCGCAGGCTGAATGAAGTTCTGGGCCTGACGTTGCTGGTTGCAGCGACGATGCTGCTGCTAGCCCTGGTGAGCTACACACCGGGGGATCCTTCTCTGAACTCTGTCGGCGGCTACATGACGGGACGTCCGGCGAAGAACTGGATGGGGCTGATGGGCGCCTGGGTGAGCGACCTGCTGCTCCAGATCTTCGGAATCGCGGTGGTGGCGCTTCCGCTGATGCTGGGACGTCTGGGTATCTGCTGGATGCGTTCGCGCGGTGCCGGGTCTCCGTTGGCCAAGAGCCTGGGACTCGGGTTGTGGATGATCTTTGCGCCTGTGATGTTCGGTCTGATGCCGGGGGCCCTCCTCTGGCGGCATGCTCTGCCTATTGAAGGAGTAATTGGAAAGCTGGGCGCGGACGCCCTGGTGGCTCTGCTGAATTTTCCAGGAGCCTGCATCATTGTGGCTCTGGCGGTCGCTCTGAGCCTTTACCTTTCGACGACGTTCACCTTCAACACGTGGCGCGAGTGGTTCGAGGCACGGCTTGGATTCATCGAGCGCTGGAGAGAAGCGCGCGCGATGCGGAAGCTGGAGAAGCTACAGGCTGCGGATCGCACGGTGGAGGAGTTCGAGAGCAAACGTGCGGCAGAATTGCGAGAGACTGCGGCGCTGCAGCAGTCGATCCAAAGCGTGGGTGAGAGCAACTCGCTAATTGCCACGCTGTGGGCGAAGCTGAGCCTCTGGCGGCGCGGCGTCCGCGCGGACAAGGCTGTAGTCGCTGAAGATGAGGAGCCTGCACCACGGGGCAGCATGTGGTCTGCGATGCCGCGCACCGTCGTCGATGCACCCAACGTTCCGGAGCCGGAGTTCAAGCCGGTACCGAGTGATCTGGAAGCGATGGCGGAAGCCATGCTGGAGCGCGAAGTCTCCGAGGCGCAGCAGGATGAGTTTGCCGACTGGGTTGCGCCGGTGGAGGAGCCTCGCTGGGAGGAAGAACGCCCGGCTGCACGGGCCAAGATCGTCGACTTCCCTGTTGCCGCTCCGCATTCGGCCGGGATTACCTTTGGCAAGCGCGCGGACGAGGAACTGAAGACGGTCACGCTGGTGGCGAAGAGTGTACGCGGCTACGAGTTGCCGCCCTCCAGCCTGCTGTACCGCAGTGAGGAGCATGCGAACGTGCGCGAAGAAGCTCTGCGCGAAGAGGCGAAGGTTCTGGTCGAAAAATGCGGCGAGTTTGGCGTGGACGGACAGGTGACCCAGATCAATCCGGGGCCGGTGGTGACGACCTTCGAGTTCCGCCCGGATGCGGGTGTGAAGTACTCGCGTGTGACCGGGTTGGCGGATGATCTTTGCCTCGCGATGGCTGCAGAGTCGATCCTGATCGAGCGCATGGCGGGTAAGAGCACCGTCGGCATCCAGGTGCCGAACCATGAGCGCGAGACGATCTGGCTGCGTGACATCGTGGAGAGCGAGCACTTTGCAACGAGCAAGAGCAAGCTGGCGATTGCGATGGGCAAAGACATCAACGGACGCATCGTGACGGCCGATCTTTCGGCGATGCCGCATGTGTTGATCGCAGGCTCAACGGGTTCGGGTAAATCAGTCGCGATCAACGCAATGATCATGTCCGTCCTCTTCAAGGCCACGCCTGAGCAGGTGCGCATGATTCTTGTGGATCCGAAGCGGGTCGAGCTCGGAATGTATGAAGGCATACCGCATCTCTTCACGCCGATCATCACGGAGCCCAAACTCGCAGCCAATGCGCTACGAAACGCGGTGCGCGAGATGGAACGGCGCTTGAAGCTGTTGGCGAGCCGTCATGTGCGCAATCTGGACCAGTACAACAAGCTGTTTGAGAGCGGTCAGCTCTTCAACGAAGACGGCGAAGAGCAGGAGCCGCTGCCGTACATCATGATCATCATCGACGAGCTTGCCGATCTGATGATGCTGGACAAGGCGAACGTGGAAGAGAGCATCACGCGTCTGGCGCAGATGGCGCGCGCCGTGGGTATTCACTTGGTGCTAGCGACGCAGCGTCCTTCGGTGGATGTCATCACCGGTCTGATCAAAGCCAACGTGCCAACACGTATGAGCTTCCGTCTGGCGACGAAGGTGGATTCGCGCACGATCATCGATTCGAATGGAGCGGAGAGCCTGCTCGGACGCGGCGACATGTTGTTTCTGCCGCCGGGGACTTCACGTCTCCAGCGCGTGCATGCGCCGTTCGTTACGGAGAAGGAGATCTCTGCGGTCGTTGAGTTCTGGAAGGCGCAGGGAGAGGCGGAGTATGTGCCCGGTTTCCTGGAAGGTCCGAAGGACGAGAAGGCTCAGCGCGAGGGTGCTGCTGAGGGCGACGACGATAACGATGAGTTGTTCAATGATGCAGTGCGGCTGGTCTTTGAGTTCGGCAAGGCGAGCACTTCCCTGCTGCAACGGCGGTTGCGCGTCGGATATGGACGCGCGGCGCATCTGATCGACATGATGGAGCGGGATGGGCTGGTGGGGCCTGCGGATGGTTCGAAGCCGCGGGAGATCCTAAAAAGTCCCACATGGTTGAGCGAGATGGATGAGGCTTTGCGGTAGGTCTCTTTGGCGGTGAAAAAAGCAAGATCCCTCCACTACGTTACGGGATGACAAAGAGAGCTATTTTGTCATCCCGAAGCGCAAGCGGAGGGATCTGCTTTTGTAGAGCCTGAGTTAAGCCTTGCGGTTGAAGACAGTGGCGTTGCCCTGGTCTGTGGGCATCATCAGGATGGTCTGGATGTTGACGTGGGCTGGGCGTGTGACGGCGTAGCGGATTGCGTCCGCTACATCTTCAGGCGTGAGCGGCGTGAGGCCCGCGTAAACCTTGGCGGCCTTTTCTTCGTCGCCGCTGAAGCGGACTGCGGAGAAGTTGGTTTGGACCATGCCGGGATCGACGGTCGTCACACGAACGGGTGTTCCTGTGAGGTCGATCTTCATGCCCTCGTTGATGGCGCGCTCTGCGGCTTTGGAGGCGCAGTAAACGGCGCCGTTGGCGTAGATCCAGTGGCCAGCAGTGGAGCCGATGTTGACGACGTGTCCGCGACCGCGCCCCACCATGCCGGGCATGAAAGCGCGCGAGACATGCAGTAACCCTTTTACGTTGGTGTCGATCATCTCGTCCCAGTGGTCGGGGTCGTCTTCGTAGATCTTGGCGAGGCCGCGTGCCTTGCCCGCGTTGTTGACGAGGATGTCCACCTTCTTCCATTCCTCGGGCAAGGCGGCAACTGCTGTTTCGATTGCTGCGCGGTTGGAGACGTCCATCGCAAATAGATAAGCCGCTTCCGCACCGGCGGAGAGGAGTTCGGACTCTGTCGGAAGCTTCTCCGCGTTGCGGGCGCATAGAAGGAGGCGGACGCCCTCGGCGGCGAGAGCGAAGGCGGTGGCGCGGCCGATGCCGGAGCTTGCGCCTGTGATGAAGACGGTCTGGCTGCGAAGAGAGAGGGACATTGGGGTGCTCCTTGTTCTTCGGTTATAGCTGATTGGGGTGAGCCGGCGCGTCGGGCGGTTGTCCCATGAAGCATAAAACATAAAAGAAGAGGCCGCCTTTTTTGGAGGCGGCCTCTGGTGATACGTGCGGTTTGCTTAGTTGGTGGGTTCGGCCTGGGTGGCGATGCCGATGGACGGGCCGGAGATGACCAGTTCCACACGGCGGTTCTGGGCACGTCCAGCTGCAGTGCCGTTGTCGGCCACGGGGTGCGATTTGCCATACCCAAGCGAGGTGATGTTCCCGGGATTCACGCTGTTCGCGATCAGGAAAGCCTTCACGGAGTTGGCGCGATTTTCGCTGAGCTTCTGGTTCAGATCATCTGAGCCGACAGAATCCGTGTAGCCCTCGACCTGAAGTTTGAGGTCAGGATGCGAGGCAACGATGACGGCGACCTTGGCCAGAGAGATCTTCGTGTCGCCCTTGAGCGTGTACTTGCCGGAGTCGAAGAGGACGTCGGAGAGACTTACGACGAGACCGCGTTCGGTTTCCTTGGTGGCAAGGATAGAGTTCAGCTGGTCACGCATCTGCTGACGCAGCTTCACGACCGCGTCACGTGCTGCATCAGCACTGGCGTTGGCGTTCGCTGCTGCTGCTTCGGCCTGGGCGCGCTGCGCATCAGCCTGAGCTTTTGCAGCGGCAGCGCGTTCGGCTTCCAACTGAGACTGCTGGGCTGCCAGGGCGGATTGCTGTGCCTGAGCTTCTGCTGTTTGACGGGCATCTACTTCGGCCTGACGCTCTTCCGCGATACGCTTGCGAACGCTGGAGAGGCGGGCGTCTTCAGCACGCTGTACAGCTTCACGTGCGAAGGTGATCTCCATCTTTTCATCGCGCTTCTTGGAACCATCCATGTCGTCGGCGTTCTTCAGACTTGTGCGGACCTGAGCCATGATGCCCGGTTCGTAGTGATCGGCACCGGCAAGGCGAGCGATGTTGTAGGCGTTGTGTGCCTCGTAGAGCTCAAGCGGAGAGTGCTCGTTCCGTGTGATCGGGTCGAGAACCGTCTTCGAACCGGCGGTTTGTGCGCTATAAAGTCCCTTGGGGAGAAGGGTGTATTTTGCGTTTACCTTCTCCAGAACGCCCGAGGTCTTGTCCTGAAGGATAACGTTCTGCAGAACGACCACGTCCGAAGGAACCTTCACTGCGAAGTAAGGCTCTGCGGTGACGATCAGACCAAAGGACTGAAGATTGGTCGTCACTTCGATGTTGTTCTTCGTACCTGCGGGAAGGACTTCACCGAGGTTGGAAGGTGTACCGTCTGGCGTAATGGCCCACAGAACATAGGTCAGGTACTCAGGGCCGAAGCCGCTGGCGGGCGTGAGGCCCTCAAACTTGGCATCGACGTGGATGGTGCCGCGCTGACTTTCAACCTTCGCTTCACCCTTGGCTCCGGGCAGAAGAACTGTGCCCTGGAAGCCGATGCGCGTGGAGCCGGAGCGGTGCAGGTAGTTCACAGCATCGAGGTCGCGCTGCACAACATTCACACGATACAGTGGAACACCGTTGATCTCGCTGACAGGACGGCCACCGTTCTGGATGCCGTTCGACTGTGCGGTGCGTGCGTCGTTCGTGGGGTTTGGTTCCTGTGCCGAGGCAGAGAGGGAAATACCTGCTGTAAGCAGAGTAAGGAATGCGTACCGAGCAATTTTCATGGTTCGTGCTTCTCCTTCGTGGACGCAGACTGGCTGCGCATACCCTTTGTCGGATGCGAAGAAGATGGCGTGGGTAGGATAAGTTTATTTCTTGCCTTCAGAGCATCTTTGCCGGGCAAATGGGCATCGTGCAGAGTTGCCTTATCTTTAGTCAGAGACCACGAGTTTGTGGCTTATGGCGAAGAGTGCAAGTTCAAGACGCGTGGAGACGCCGGTCTTGTCAAAGATATTCGAGAGATGGCGCTTGACCGTTTCTTCCGAGATGTTGAACTCGCGCGCCACGTCCTTGTTGGAGCAACCTTCGACGATGCAGCCGACGACTTCAAGTTCACGGGGAGTGAGGCCGAAGGTCTTGCGCTCGGGCTGAGCGGCGGCCTTCTGCATCAGGCCGTGGAGCGCCATGACGAGGTTCACGACACGCTCTCCGCCGATCCAGTAATCTCCGCTGGCCACGGCACGAATACTCTCGCCGAGATCGCCAGCAACCGAGTCCTTGAGCACGATACCGCGTGCGCCGATCTGGAGGGCTTCGATAATCTGCTGCGTGGAGATGGTGCTGGTAAGCAGGATGATCTTGACGCGAGGGGAGCGGGACATGATGGCGCGCATGGCCTCGAGACCGGGAAGGCGCGGCATCTGAACATCCAGAAGAAGGATGTCTGGCTCGTGCTCGAGCACCTGCGTAATGGCAACATCGCCATCTTCGGCCTCTCCTACCACTTCAAATCCGGGATCCGCCGTGAGCATATTCTTTACGCCGAAGCGTACGACAGGATGATCATCGGCAACGACGAGACGAATGATGGGACGCGAGGCGGGAGCGACTTTTGCTGGTGGAAGGTTTCCGGGATCTTTTGCAACAGTCATACAAGCACACCGTAAACGTACTCGATCAAGATATGGAGCGTTCCAAAAGAATACTGCGTAGACGGCAAATACCAGACAGCAAATCGGTTAGATGTCCTTCTATCGATACTGGGATGGCCGCGGTGAGCGAGGTGTCGTCGATAGCCGCAGCGAGGGAGCGCAAGCTGTCGGCACCGATCATGCCAGCAGATCCTTTGAGGGCGTGTGCCTGTGCTCGAAGCGTTGCGTAGTCCTGTTGCGAAAGCGCCGCCCGCATGGTTTCGACGCGGGTGGCAGCATCCTGCAGCGCGAATTCATAGAGTGCAAAGACCTGCGGCCGCGGCATGGAAGACATTAGTTTCTGCCACACGATCTCGTTGAGATCGCCGGTAGAGGCATTTACCTGCCGGGCTCCGTCAACCTCCAATGCGGCCGCCAGATCTTCGGCGGTGAAGGGCTTCAGGAGGAAGCCGTCGAAGATGTCCTTTGCACGGGAGACTCTCTGCGTTGCCGACATGGCGAGGATCTTTGTAGTTTGGGGAAGTGCGGAGCGAAGCGACCGAACCAGTTCCTCGCTGGATAGACCGGGCATCTGAAGATCGCTGAGGACGACCTGGGGTTGGGGTCGCAGCGTCGGCAGAAGATCCAGGGCTGCTCCGCCGGACTCGGCTGTATAAGGCTCCCAACCAGCGTCTTCGAGTAACAGGGAGAGGACCTGGCGCGTGACTTCGTCATCGTCGACCACAAGAATTATGCGCCGATTCAGGGCCATGGCGTCCACTTTACAACCTGGAAGGCTCCGTCCCGTTACAATCTCTGCACGATGCGGGCGCTTGCGTTGACGATGGTAATGTTGCTCGGAGGGGCGAGGATGAACGTGTCTGCCTTCCGTTGGCAGCGCACGGTACACCTTCCGCAGGGCGAGGGGATGGTGTGCGCCGTCCTGGATGCGGAGGTCTTTGCCAGGGCCGAGCCTGCCCTGCGCGATCTGCGTCTGGTGCAAAACGGCGACGAAGTGCCCTATGCGGTCGAAGAGAGTTACGACGAGGAATCGCTCCGTTCGGGGGTGACTCGGCCCGAGGATCGGTCGCTCTACGAGGTAGCTGTGGAGGGCAAGGTAGGCGCCGCCCTCCGCTTACCGGCGAAGGTCCCAGTAGAGCGGGTCGCCGTGGAAGGCGGCCGGGGCGCTGTGGATGTGGAAGCGATGGCGAAGCCCGCTCTGCGCGAGTCTGTCCGTGGAGAGTTGAAGAACGGTGTATTTCCCGTGACGCTCGGTGCCAATCTGCAGAAGGATGCCGAGGTGCGTGTATGGGCCACAGAGGGTATGCATGTGCGCCTGGAGATGCGGCGGAGGAGCCTGTGTTTCACCCCCCGTGCCGGCGGAGCTGATCCGATCCTATACTTCGGTGCCGAGGGTCTGCCAGCGATGCAGTACGGGTATGCGCGCGGCCTCACACTGCCTACGGATGTGAAGATAGCCCGCATGGGAGGAGTAGCGGCAAACCCGGTCTATCGAGTCGATGGTGTAAGGGGTGGTTTGGTCTGGTGGAAGCTGATGATGGCGGCGGTGATCGCCACCGTCTTCTTCGTGGGGATGAGCGGATGGATGCTGCGGCGGGCGATCCCGTGACGCAGGCGCATTGGAGCTTTGAACTGTGCGTGGAGAGTGCCCGCGCATGCGGAGTCGCCGAGGAGGGCGGAGCGACTCGCGTGGAGCTGTGTGCGCGGCTGGATGTGGGTGGAGTGACGCCTTCGGTGGATCTCATTCAAGCGTGCGTTGCGGCCACTTCCCTTCCGGTCCACGGCATGGTCCGGCCTCGTGGCGGATCGTTTGTCTACAGCGACTTCGAGTTCGCGGAGATGGAAGACTCGGTGCGCATGGCTAGCGGCCTGGGGCTCCGTGGCGTGGTCTTTGGACTGCTACTGGAGGACGGGACCGTGGACGTTGCGCGCACCTCTTCGCTCGCCGCGTTGGCCAAAGCGGAAGGGCTGGAGGTTACGTTTCATCGGGCTATTGATGAGGCTGCATCGATTCTTGACGCGCTGGAGGATGTGATCCGCTGCGGCGCAGATCGAATCCTGACCTCGGGTGGAGCTGTGGATGTTGTGCGCGGTGCGGAAGTTCTGGTGGAGATGCAGCGGCGAGCAGCCGGGCGCGTAGTAGTGGCCGCCGGTGGTGGAGTACGGGTTTCGAATGTTCCTCTTCTGGTGGGCATGGGTTTGCTGGATCTGCATGGGACGTTGGCTGCAGATGGCGAAGTCCGGGTTGAGGATGTTCGTGCGGTGGTGCGGGAGCTTCGCCCATAACCACACATCGCGAAGAACGCGATGTATGGGGCACCCGGTTTTGCGATGAGCTGCAAACCAATGGGGCACAGACACGCTGTTTGAACTAGTGGGCGTTGAGGCCGTCGACCAGGGAGTTGCGGTAGGCGCGGAAGGCAGGAATGGCCCCAAGAAGCGCAGCGGAGGCTATTGTGACGATCGCGTAGACCTCGACACGGCCGGAGAGTCCTACAAGCGCCACGGGAAGCCCGAAGCGGTTCTCTATGGTGGTGTGGAGCGCGTAAAGAAGACCGTAGACGGCCGCGATGCCCAGAGCTGTGCCCACCGTTGCAATCAGGGTGGACTCCAGGAGAAAGAGCGCAAAGATCTGGCGCGCGTGAAGGCCGACGGCGCGCAGGATGGCGATCTCTCTTCGTCTCTCGTTGAGCGCAGTGTAGAGCGCAATGAGCATGGCCAGCAGGCCGACGACAAGGACTGCGGCGGAGACGAGCGAGAGCGCTGTGTCTGCGTAGTCGAGAAGGCCCCAGAGTTCCTGCAAAGTCAGCGAGGGGATGATGGCGGTGAGAGGTTCGGGCTTGTACGTGCTGATCTCGCGTTGCAGATAGAGGGTGCTGACGCGCGATTTTGCACCGAGGAGGAAGGCTGTGACCTCGTCCACTTTCAGCTTGGAGGGATCGAGCTTTGGAGCGGCTTCGCCGATGGCTGGCGGCGTGCCTCCCTCCCAACCGAAGTGCATGGCTTCGTCGCCGAGAAGGGTCATGTAGACGGCGCGGTCTACGGGCGTGGCCGTGGGGGCGAGGATGCCTACGATGGTGAAGGGTGTGTTGTCGTGCTTGATGATCGAGTGTTCCTGCACGCCGTGAGCAAGGACGATCTGCTGGCCGAGGTGATAGCCGAGGCGCTGTGCGACCTCTGCACCGAGCGCCACGTCGAAGAGCGCGGAAGGGATGCGTCCCTGTGCGACGCGGACGTGTTGCCCACCACGGTACTGGTAGTGGGCGTAGAAGTTTTCATCGGTGGCGACGACACGATAGCCGCGATGCGAATCGCCCATGGAGATGGGGATGGTCCAGGCGACTGCCGGGTGATGGGCGAAGTGCTGGTACGTGTCCCACGAGATATTGTTCGACGCGTTGCCGATGTGGAAGACGGTGGAGAGGAGAAGAGGCAGGTCTCCACCCCGTGCGCCGACGACGAGATCGGTACGGGAGAGGGTTCCGGAAAAGCCTGCCTGCGCAGCGTTGCGGAGCCGGTCCACACCGACGAGAAGCATGACAGAAAGCGCAATGGAAAAGATCGTAAGCGTCGTAGTGAGTGCGCGTGAACGAAGCGATTTGAAGGCGAGGCGCAAGAGGATCATGCGGCCTCCGGGTTCATCTGGGCGGCTTCGTTGATTGTCGCGAGTGAAAGCGTTTCGTCAAAGTGCGCGGCCAGCGAACGATCGTGCGAGACGAAGAGAAGCGTTGCGTGCGTCTCGGTTGTGACTTCGGTGAGCAAGGCGAGGAAGGCGTCGCGGCGGTCGGTGTCGAGCGACGATGTAGGCTCGTCCGCGATCACGAGCGCGGGCGAACCAATGATGGCGCGCGCGATGGCGACGCGCTGCTGCTGGCCGGTGGAGAGATGAGTGACGGGGGCATCGAGGTGTGCGTGGAGGTCGAGGCGTGTTGCGATGCGGCGGACCTCTTCCGCTGTGGTCGATGCCGTGATGCGTTTACGGCGCGCCGGATGAAGATTGCAGGGGAAAGCGATATTCTCTCGCACGGTGAGATACGGAATCAAATTGAAGCCCTGAAAGATATAACCGATCTCGCTGCCGCGAAGAGTATCGCGCGCAGAGGGCGAAAGTTTTACGAGATCGTGCGCGAGGACTTTTACGCTACCCAACTGTGGGGTGAGCACGCCGGAGATCAGCGAGAGCAATGTGGTCTTCCCGCTTCCCGATGGGCCGTGGAGAAAGACGCGGCTTCCTGTGGGGATTTGCAGAGAAGGAATGCGAACGATGGATGGGCCGTTTTTGTAAGCGAAGACCACATTCGCCAGGTCGATTGCGTTACTGGTCATACGGCTTAACCGTGTCTCCGTCCATGTTGAACGAGACATCTCCATAGGGGCTCTGCACCGTGGAGACGTGAATGTGTCCGGTGACAACGATAGGTTCCGTGTAGGGATACTTCGCCTTCTGTCCACCCGTGAGCTTGACGTAGATCATCTGGTTCGGCGGCGGCGGGGGAACGTGTATGCAGGCACCGGCGAAGGGGACAAGAAGAAACTCTGTGACCATGTCCGCGTCATCTTCCAGCGGAACCATGAAGCCGGGGATGGTGACGTTCTGGTTGTTCAGGGAGCGCGCGGGCGATGCCGGTTTCGCGTCGAGGGTCTTGAGGGTCGACCAGGTAACCGGCTGTGACGTCGGCGTGGGCGCTGCGAAGAGGAGTGTGGTTGAGAGGACGGTTCCCAGGATCAGGGGTTTGAGTTTCATCGCATTCACCTCCGCTGATGAGTGAGACGTTCTTCGATGGTGGTTTGTTGCGAGCGACGGGGCGGCCTGGTGATTTTCCCAGAGATCTGGTTTTGTGCGCTTCGCGTATTGAAACAGCAACGGCGCCCGGTGAGTTGGGCGCCGCTTGCTTGTTGTTTCGGTTATTTTGTTGGAGCTGGGGTGTTCGGGTCAGCCGGATTGGGCTTCGCCGTCTCCGGAGTCCGCATATTGTAGCGATCCGGCGGTCCCTCTTCGTGAGTGTTCTTCTGCGACTCGGGGATCCAGACGGGCCAGCGTGCGGACTGCTGAACACCGAAGGGACGCTCGGAGAAGGTGGACCAGTGGCGCATCATCGACGGATCCGAAGTGTGCTTCGGAGCGTCCCAGTTGTCGAACTCGATGGCGTTTAGATCGTAGACGATCTTTCCATCCTTGATGGTAAGTTCGCAGATCAGCTTCTCGTGACCAACGGCCCTTGCACCGAACATGTCAAAGAAACCGAAGTCACCCTTTTCGACAGAGAAGACGGCGACATCAGCGATCGCACCTGGCGAGAGGTTGCCGAGCTGATCCTGCTTGATCTCGTGCGCGGGATTGGCTGTCATCTGTGTGAGAACCTCGGGGATCGTCTCGCCCATGAGGAGGAACTTGTCCGCGACGTTGAGGATGTCCTTCATTGATCCGTTCATCGACGTGATGTGCAGATCGGTGGAGATGGAGTCAGGCTTGTACCCGGCACGCATGATGGGAGCAGCAACGGAGAAGGCGAAGGATCCGCCGCCGTGACCGATATCGCAATAGATGCCACGCTTGCGCATGTCGATGAGTGCCTTGGAGGGACCGCCGGTTTCGGCATCCTGCTCACCGCGATTACCGGCAAAGCAATGCGTGTAAATGTCTCCCGGGCGGAGGTACTTGGTGACGAGATCGTAGAGCGGACGCTCGATGCGGCGCGCGCCGTAGTCGATCATGACGGGGATGTTCGCGATGTTACCCGCGATGACCGCCTGCTCATACGGCTTCCAGTCGGGACCGGAGAAGTGAGCGCTCTTGATACCGACGACAACGCCGGGGTACTTGAGGGCGAACTCACCGGTGGCCTTGCCGTCCATGTCGTCGAGGTTGTCTTCGTACTTGCCACCACGCATACCGGAGCCAACGATGTTGAGCTCGGCGAGGACGCGCGTGATGGAGCGGTCGATGATTTTGTCTTTGAAGTCAGGGAAGTTCTTGTAACCCGAGGAACCTGCATCGACGATAGTCGTCACGCCGTTGCGTAGTGTGAAGCCGTCCGGATAGACGGAGTTGTCGCCCGCGTACGAACCTTTTTCGCCGGTGCCCGTATAGACGTGGGTGTGAAGATCGATGAGGCCAGGAGAAACCCACATGCCTTTAACGTCGATGGTCTTCAGCGCGTCGGTCGACTTGAGATTTGTTCCAACGGTGACGACCTTGCCGTCCTTGATGCCGACGTCTTTAATGCCGTCAACGTGGTTCTTTGCGTCCACGACATGTCCGCCCGCGAGGATGAGGTCATAGGGAAGCGTATTCGGCTTCATGGGCATACCCACACGGCGGGTGCTGGTGGGAGCTGCCGGATTCGCTCCTGGACCAGGCTGCGCTGCAGGCATGGGCGTCTGCGCGATCAGTGTCGTAGTACAAAGGATCGCGCTTGCGAGGACGGCGCGACCGAAGAGTTTAACGTTCATGTGTGAGCCTCTCAGAACAGGGAGTGTGCTGCGTCTTGCTTGAACTGTCGTGCGAAGAAGGAAGGCCCGGCAGAGAGTCTCTGCCGGGCCTCATGTTGATTTACGCTTTGGTCGCGGTGAAAGTTGCGGCACCGTATTCGCCCATCTTCACATCGCCCGACATCGTGTTGCCGGAGACGACGCCGGTGAAAGTCCAGGGGATGTTCGAGGCGTTTGCGTTCATAGAACTCATCAGTGTGACATGATCGGCGACGACCTTTCCCCGCATCTCTGCTTTGAATAGCTCGCCGTTCTGTTGGCCACTGATGGATGCTTCATTCTGCGTGAGAACGAACTGTTGCTGGCCAGTGCCGCGGGTGAAGTTTACCGTAACGCTCCACGTTCCAGCAACGTTCGCCAGAGGTCCGGTCGGTACGGGAGGATTGGCGTGTTTGCCGGGATTGCGAAGATACTTCGACAGTGCGGCGGCGACGATCTTGTAATCGCCCGGCTGCATCATGTACGGCATGATGCCGATGGAGGACTGCATCTTATCTGGCCGACGGCCCGATCCACCGGCGACGAGGATACGCGGCGATCCCTTGTCGAGCATCTCAACGAGTTCGGTACCTGTGATGCCTACCTGCTCCGCGTCCCACATAATCTCGATGGTGGGGGCGCGGTTGGAGAGATCTGCATCCGGCATGTTGATCTTCGAAGTAAGGGACGGAATGCCTTTGAGCGCGTCGATGATGTAGTTGTCCCAGGCGAGCCATTGCTTCTGTTCTGTATCGTGATCGCGCTTGTACCACTGCTGTACTGCAGCGAGCATGCCCATCGCCTCTTCTTTGCCGACCTTGAGAGCGCGGCCCCAGTTGTGATGAGGTGCAGCGTTCCAGAAAGCAGCCTTGATGAGATCGGGCGGTCCCAGGAGAATGCCAGCAGCCTGTGGTCCACGCATACACTTGCCGCCCGAGTAGCCGACGAAAGTAGCTCCGGCAGCAAGATGAATGTTGGGAACGATGGGCTCTTCCGCAGCGGCGTCGACGAAGACGGGGATGTTCTTTTCCTTCGCAATGGCGCATACCGTCTTGATGGAGAGCGGCTCCTGGAAGGCGCGCGGACCGGAGATGATGTAGATCATCGCGGTGTGTTCGGACATCTTTGCGCGAAGCTGGTCTTCGGTGTCGACCTCAACGATTTCGGGGCCGGACATGCGAACGCCGAAGTCGTACTGGTTGCGCGAGTAGGTGGGAATGATGACCTGATTGCGGCCCTTGACGTAAGGAAGCGACTGCGAGCGTTCGGGGTCCGTGCCTGCGATACAGGCAACGGTGGCGAGCGCGATGGCGGCTTCGCAACCGCAGGTCACGATAGCGCTCGGAGCACCCATGAGCTTCGCGATCTCAGCACCAACTCCCGCCATCATCTCGTCCATCTGCACGTAGTAATGAGAGGCCTCGAACATCGCCTTCTTCACTTCGGGCAGAGACTGCGAGCCGGAGATGATGGTGTAGGTACCGCGTGCGTTCACGATGGGGCGGACGCCGATGCGTGTGAAGAGGTTGTCGGCATCGGTGCCCGTCATGGTGACGTGATCGGGACCGGTCGGCTTGGTTACCGGGGCTGCAGCGGCAGAGAGTGGTGCAGTCGCAGCGGCGGCCGAGAGCATGCCGGTCTGCTTGAGGAGATCGCGCCTGGACCAGCTCGCATTGCGAAAGAGGGACATGGATGTTGCCTTTCTAAATCATCAGTTCGTTGGGTCAGGCTTTTGACCGGCTGGTACTGCAATGCTAGATGAAAGCGATGCAGTCGATCTCAACGAGCGAGTCTCCGGGGACGCCACCCTTTGCCACTGCAACGGTGGTGCGCACGGGAGGAACAGCGCCCCAGCGGCCCTGGTATACGGTATTCATGCGCTGAAAGTCGGCGAGGTCGTTCAGGTAAACGTTGACCTTGAGCACCTTCTCCATGGAAGATCCAGCCTTCTGCAGATTGCTTTCGAGCTCGTCGAGAACGTGCTTCGTGTGCTCTTCGATGGTGCCTGTGAAGTGGGCTCCGACGCCTGCGAGGAAGACGAGGTTGCCGTAGGTGATGATGGACGAGAAGAGCGGCACCTTCGGCGGCGTGCCGGTTGGCTTGTCGTTTACAACGCGAGGCGGAACAGCCTTCTTCTCAAGCGGCAGAGCCTTGGATGCCTGGGCTGTTGCGGATGGTACGAGTGCGGCGGCGCCGGTGACGGCAACAGCAGCGGCAGCGGCGTTCTTGAGGAGATCTCTGCGGGAGTTCATTTCCATGATGTCGTTTCCTTCCGAAGTTGATTAAGCTTTTTTGGTGAGAGCGGCGCGGATGCGACGGCCTACGATGGCGTCTTCCCCGGGCTGAAGCATCCAGACACCGACCACAAGTGTGTTCGCATCGGACGGAATGCCCTGGTTTGGCTTGTGTCCGGTGTTCGGATTGAGTTCGATGGAAGGCTTCTCGCTGCGAAGACGATCCACCAGTTCGCGCGTGGTGATGCCCGTGACCGACGGATCGAAGCGGATCAGCAGATGCGGAACATGGTTCGCAATCTTGGGCACAACGGTCTCCGTTTTGACAGAGGGAACGTTCTTCACCATGGAGGCGATGAGATCGGCGCGCTTCTGGTAGTCGCCCTGCATGGATTCTTCCGTATGCGAGAGAACCCAGTCAACGGCGGCGACCATGCCGACGATCTGTTCCTTGGCGACCTTCATACCACGTGCAACGCCTTCTCCCGGGTTGCTGTTCTGGAGCGCGAGGTCTGTGTACTTCTTCTTGCCCAGGAGCAGACCGGCATTCTGCGGTCCGCGGATTCCCTTACCACCAGAGAAGCAGACGAGATCGAAGCCCATGCCTGTGTACTTCCAAAGGTTCGAGATAGGAGGCATATCTGCGGCGGCGTCGATGTGACAGGGGATGTTGTGCTCATGCGCGATCCTAAGCCACTCTTCGCGCCCAATCTGCGCCGTGCCAGCGATACCGTCTTCTTCCTCGGCCGCGTTGAAGAAGTTTGTCATCACGGCGTCACCCTTGGCGCAGGCTGCCTTGTACTCATCGAGCGTCACGACTTCGGTGATCCGTGCGCCGGTGAGGAAGATGGCGTGGTCGTAGCCATAGCGATGCGCGCGCTGCACGATGACCTGCTTCTTGAGGCCTTCGGCCTTCTGTGGGAGATCGACCGGGCGGTTGCCATTTGCGGCCTGCATGCAGGCCGCTGTGGCGAGTGTGATGGCTCCAGAAGCGCCCGAGGTCACGATCGCACCTTCACACTTCAGGCGCTGCGCAAGATATTCGCCCGATTTGACCTGGAGATCGTGCAGGCGGACGGGGTGCAGAGCAGCCTTCTGAACTGCTGCGACGACTGAAGGGGGCATGCATGCCGCTGTGAGCGTGGTGTAGGTTCCGGCGGCGTTGATGATCTTCTCCACGCCGAGCTTTGCGTAGTAGTCCTCACCCGAGACGGCGGCGGCGGGAGCGGCCAACGCCTCGGTCGATTGAAGCAGAGGAGCGACACCAAGGGTCGCTGCCAGCGAGCTGGTCCACTGGAAGAACCTGCGGCGGGAGAGAGGGCTGGACTCTGCGGGATTTAAATGGGACATGATGGGCTCCGGGAGAAGGGTGGGCGGGACGTGTCTGCAAAGCGACGGAGCGGCAGGACCAGAACCAAATCTTGCGAGCTACAACGCTGCACATGTATGGCTGTCGAATGGGGTTTATTTGACGGCATTCGGGCATGTATTGTCATGGGCCGAAAGACCGCCGCAGGGATAGGTCAAATGGTATAGCCGCCGGAAAACGCAGGCTAGATGCGGCCGAACTGCTTCACTGCCTCCACGATAGAGTGAAATTTCTCGATGAATGGATACATGGAATGCTCTGAATTGTCGAGTTGCTGGGCCTTGATAAGGACTTCAGCGGCACGCTTCCGCGGGACGACTGTGACCCCATCCTGATCGGCAACGATGATATCGCCGGCCTCCACGTGAGCACCATCGACTTCGAGCGGGATATTCATGCCGCCGAAGCGGTAGTGGCCGACCGAGGTGGAAGGCACGGGACCGAGGGCGTAGACGGGAAAGCCGATCTTCTTGAGCTGGGGCAGATCGCGCACGCCGCCGTCGACGACGGCTCCGGAGAAGCCACGAGCGAACATGGAGGTGCCCATGAGACCGCCCATGCCAGCGATGTCCGCGCCATCCTCAATCTTCATCACGTACACCGAGCCTGGGCCACCGCTGTCGATCGCTGAGAGCATTCCGGACAGAGCGTTCGGATCCTTGTTTTCCTCTTTCTTCAGGAGAACGGTCAGCGCTTCCCCAGCGAACTTCGTGGGAAAGATGGCCTGCATCTTGTGCGACATATAGTGCTTCTCGTGCAGAAGCTGCTCCTCGGCGTCAGAAACACTGGCGGCCTCGACGTGCCGGTAGGCATCGATCATGCGAGGAAGATCACGCTCGTAATCGGCGGCAGTGAGAGGCGTATCCGCGCGGAGGGTGAGGCCGAGGGTGCAAGCGGTTGCGGCGAAGACGGTGGCGGCGAAAACTTTACGTGTAGCAAACATGCGTGGTGCATCTCCAGTGAATCGTTAGGAGGATCGTAGCGCTTTGGTGAAGGAAAAGAAAACAGCCGCCGAAGTTTGAGCTTCGGCGGCTGCTGAGAAGGAATGCAATTTTTCACTAGAAGTTGATCTTGCCAGCGATCTGCAGAACGCGAGCACCGGTCGAGGTGAAGTTGAGATTGGGATTCGAACTGGTAATGAACCCAAAGCTGCTGCTTTCGATGTTCGTGTTCGGGTTAGCCGGATTCGGATGGTTGAAGACATTGAAGGCTTCGACACGGAGTTGGAACGCAATCTGCTCCCACAGCGGGAAGTTCTTGAAGACCGATGCGTTGGTGTTGGTTGCCCCCGGACCGTAGTAAGCGTTGCGATGCAGATTTCCAAAGGTACCTGCCGCTGGAGCAGCAAAGGCACCCCTATCGAGGCAGCTATTTCTCTGCGAACCACCGGGGCCGGTGACGGTACCGCGGCTGCATGTGCTCTGCATCATCGGACGGACAAAGTTCGGACGCTGTGCACCTCCAACGTTGTTGACGTGCGCATAGTCAGTGCCCAGGGTGAAGTTCATGGGTGAGCCACTGCGCAGATCCACGATCGCGTTCACCTGCCATCCACCGAGGGTCTGGCGAAGTAATGCGTTGCTGTGCTCGAGCTTGGGCAGCGCATACGTGACCGTTCCGACGAAGCGGTTACGGATGTCGTACGAAGAGTTACCGTAGTCGAGCTTCAGATGGCCCTGCCACATAGCGCTTCCACCATCGTTCGAGCTGTCACCAACGTCCAGAGCGTGCGACCAGGTGTAGCTGAGGTTGGCAGTTAGGTTGTGGAACATGCGCTGGCGAAGGACTGCCGTCAGGCCGTGATAGGTTGCGAAGGCGTCGTTCCGGATCACGCGGATGTTGCCGATATTCGGATTGGCGCGCTTTGCGTTGGTGAATCCTGCGACCGTCGGAGGACCCTGGTTGGGATAGTAGCTCTCATCCAGGTGAAGCGAACGCGAACCCAGGTACTGGAGCTCAAAGCCGCCGTTCTTCCACACTTCAGTACCGAGATCCAGATTCCACTGATACATGCGCTGGGCGGGGAGGTTGTAGTCGACCGTGAAGGCGCTGTAAGGGGATGCCGGATTGCCGAAGGCGGTTGGAGCCGGGATGTTCGGGCTGCCGAGGGTGAAGTTTTGGTTTGAGAGCGACTGCGAGTTCGAGACGCTGACCGAGTAAGGAAAGTTGGTCGAGGACAGCGTGTAACTGTTCATCTGGTTTGCGTTGTAGTAGATGCCGCCACCGCCGCGAAGAACCGTTTTGTCCGTCAGGCGATAGGAGAAGCCAAGACGTGGGCTGACGAGGTCATGGTTTGGACCGCTGAACTTGAAGCCAGGAAACGCCTGCGCGTTCGCGGGAGTTGTGCCACCGGCTGCAGGGTAGAGGGACGTCCATGTGGGATCGAGGATGCGGCCGACACCGTTGAGGGAGTAAGCCACTTGCGGAAGCTCATACCGAACGCCGTACTGAAGCGTGAACTTCGGGGCAACCTGCCAAGTGTCCTGAACGAAGAATCCATCGCGCCACTGGCCGATCGAACCCTTGACCTGGAAGAGAGGAGAGGAGAAGGAAGTAGGAAGTCCCTGGATGAACGCTGCACCCGAGTCCGTCTGCAGAGTTTCGTCGAAGGTAAACGCGCCACGTGCCTGGTTGGCAGCCGCACGTCCGATGGTGAACTTGCGGAAGCTGACACCCGCCATGAATGCATGTTTGCCGGCAGTGTAACTGACCTGGTCATACAGAGTGAGCGTGCGATCTTCCTGGAACCAGTTCGACCCGGTTTGGGCGATACCCTGGGCGTTGTTCGATGCGGTTATGGTCATATCGACGAGGCCCGGGTTTCCGCTATCCACATCTGCGGTGAAGCCGGGGATACCGAGGGCAGCACCGGCATTGTTGGCACCGGTCTGGTACTGCTGGTTGACGATCTGCGTGTAAACGGTGTTAAAGCCTAGGTGCAGGTCATTCACAAGCTTCGGCGTGATGATGTACGTGATGCCCACGCTTCCGTTTCGACCACGCGAGGTGGTGTAGAAAGTATTTGCGAGGTTGATGGCCTGTGTAAAGTTGTTCACTGACTGCTGCGCATAGCGCGCAAAAAAGGTCAGCTTGTCGTTGACCTTGTAGTCCACGCGTTCAAGGTTGGCATCCGAGTTGATCGCGGTAGGAAGGTTGCCGTTCCAGTTCGAAGTGATGCCGCCGGTGGTAGGGAGCGAGAAATACGGCAGCACACGCGCTGCAACAGGATCAATGACAGGGATTGTGCTGCCTGCATTTGCGGTGATGATGTTGTTCGCATACGGCTGCCCATTCAGGCGGTACAACTGACGTCCGCTTGCGTTGCGAAGAGCAGTCTTACCTGCGGTACCCAAGGCATCGTAGGCAGCACGCGTCGTGGGATAGCCGTTGCAGACCCCAGCGGTGAAACCAGCGGTACAGATTTCACCGAAGTCCGCAGCGCGCATGCGCGTGGTCAAAACGGTGCCGGTGGTGTTCGTCGCTCCGTGGTTGCGCAGACCTTCGTACGAACCGAGGAAGAAGGCTTTGTCTTTCCAGATGGGACCGCTGATCACACCGCCGAAGAGGTTGTAGCGGAGTTGCGCCTTACCAACATTCGGGGCCTGCAGCCAGCTCTTCGCATTGAAGCCATCGTTCTGGATATAGTCGTATGCGGTGCCGTGGAATTTGTTCGTACCCGACTTGGTCACAAGATTGATATGAACGCCCAGGTAGTCGCCGTACTGAGCAGTATAGTTTCCGTTCTGCGTCTGCACAGACTCTAGAGCATCTGTATTGGGAACGATGAAGGCAGTCGAGGTCAGGTTATTCATGATCGAGATGCCGTCGACCGAGATGCTGTTCGTGATGGAGCGTGTGCCGGAGCCGCTGGCGCGATTTCCCGGAGGGTTACCGGTTAGAGCAGTACCGCTGATCACAATGTTGGAGGAGGTGGCCGCGAGTTGCAGGGCCTGACGTCCGACGGTGGGAAGATCGCGCACCTGCTGCTGACTGACGGTCTCACCAAGCAGGGCGTCGTCGGTCGAGAGGGGCGCATTATCAGCAGAGATGGACACTTCGGTATTTTCCGAACCAACCTTCAAAGCAGCGTCGGTACGGACAGCAACGTTGATCGTGACGATGACGCCTCTGGTCACTGTCTTTTGAAAGCCGGGCATTTCGACCGTAACGTTATAAGTTCCGGGAAGCACAAACGGGATGCTGTAGAAGCCCTCACCATTCGTGGTACCGGTGTAGTCCACTTTTGTATCGACATTCGTACCGGTGACTTTCGCGCCAGTAACCACCCCGCCGGTGGAGTCAGTCACTGTGCCAACGAGGGAGGTATTGTTTGCGACCTGTGCGCGGGCCACAATGGCAAAGAAAAGGATGGCAAAACAGGCGAGGATCTTTTTCACGTTATAGGACTCCTTTGACCTCGGCATAGCCGGGAAAATGGAACAGGAATAACCGGTACTTTGGCCTCAGCATCGAATGAGGGGTTCGATTGCGGGCATTTTGATCTTTTGGATTGTTACGATTTGATAACATTCCGAGCGCACTTGTCATCAGTCAGTTGCCAGTGACGTAGCTAGGCTATTAGGCCTAGTACATTGGAGGGGAATCCGGTCACTTATCGTGGTGCAAACGACCTCTTACGCTTCTTCCAGGGCTGGAAGATTGCGAGAGGGATGACAATTCAGCGGCGCAAAGATGACACCGGCCTCGAATAAATGGCGCAGGCTCTCAATCGAAGTGAACGAGACCGCGCTGCAGTGCATAGATCGTCGCTTGTGTGCGATCACGAGCGCCCATCTTATCCAGCACGGAAGAGACATGAATGCGAACTGTCTTCTCTGCGATGCGAAGTTGTTCCGCGATCTCACGATTGGAGCGGCCCTGCGTGATGCAGATCAGGACTTCGCTTTCACGCGGTGTGAGTTCCACTGCGGGCATGCGTTCCGCAAGACGATCCAGTGCAACGCGCGGAAGATAGCGCAGATCGCGATCGACGTTCTGGATGGCGTTGATGAGTTCTTCGCCGCTGGCATCCTTGGTGAGGTACGCCATAGCGCCGGAGCGAACTGCGCGGTAGATATCTTCCGACCCGTGATAATTGGAGAGAACGACGATGCGCGCGGGGCGCGGCTCTTTGCGAAGGAGAGTGATGACATCAAAGCCGGAGACGCGCGGCAGGCGAAGATCGAGCACGACCACGTCGGGAGAGAGGGAACGATAGAGTTCGATTCCCTGCTCGCCATCGGAGGCTTCTCCGACGATCTTGATCTGTGCGTGGCCTGCGAGAACCGATTGCAACGCCATGCGTGCGAGGAAATGGTCCTCGATGAGAAGGACTTTGATCTGCTTCATTCGCTGCGTTGCCTCATGTAACTGTAGTTTTACATCGAGTGAGAGCGACTTGTCGCGCCCAGGGTTCCCGCGTGCGGCTAGACGCCGATCCACGGAACGACGTAGTGCTGCTGCATGGCGGGAAGGTTGATGGCCTGGAAAGAGACCGTAACTGAAACCTCCGTGCCTGCGTCGATGGAGGTATTGAGGCGTAGCGTACCACCGAGTTTGCGCGCACGCTCTTCCATGACGGGGATGCCGAAGTGACCGGTGCGCGTCGCCGGATCCGAGATCTGAAAGCCTTTACCGTTGTCCCGGATCGAAAGACTGAGTGCATCGCTTTCGTACTTCAGACGGATCGCGATCGAGGAGGAGTTTGCGTGCCGGATGGCGTTGGTGACTGCCTCCTGACCGATGCAGACCAGATGATGGACGGCACCGGGAGCGATGGGAATCTCTTCGCCTTCGATCTCGAAGCTCGTCTCGATGCTGTCACGCAGGCGGTGCGCCGTGACGGCTCGCGCGAGTGCCTGCGAGAGAACGTTCGTGAGCTCTTCCGAATCGCGAAGATCCCAGATGATGCGCCGTGCTTCTGCCTGACAATGGGAGACCATGCTGCGTGCCAGCTCGCAGGACTGTGCCGCTGGCGTGTCCACGGTACCCGCGTCGCGGAAGAGCTTCGCTGTGGCTTCAAGCTGCCATGAGATGGCAGCAAAGCCTGCCATCAGCGTGTCGTGACAATCGCTGGCGATACGGTTGCGTTCCTCAAGGACCATGCCCATCTGTCCCTTGAGCAACTGATCGCGCTGGCGGAGAAGTTGCGCTGCAAGGGCGATGAGACCGAGCAAAAGGAGGAGATAGCAGTACCAGGTCTGGTAAAAAAATGGCTGCTGATGGACAGGAAGAAGCGCGACCTGTTTCCCCCATGCCTGGCCGGGGAGGCGTGCCTGCACTTCAAAGGTGTAGTCGCCCGGAGTGAGGCGTCGATAGTGCGCGATCCGGTTGAGCGTAACGGTCCAGTCGCCGTCGTAGTCGTTCAGGCGATATCGAAACTCTACCGGCCCCTGAACGGGCGAGACTGTGTCGAAAAAAAGAATGATCTCAGGATGACCAGGAGGAAGGGAGACGTCCGCTGCACGCTGGAGCGACGAAGCATCGGTTTCGTTCGTAAAGCTGTATCCAAGGATGACAGAGGTAGGCTGGGTCCCCGCGGAGGTCGCTGCAGCTTCTGCCGGAGGTGCCTTCTGAGCGGGCGCCGTAAGCACTTCGACCGGAGCAGCCTGGGCCACGACGCGTGTTGTCGCGAGGCTACACAGCAAAGCCATCGCGAGACAACATGGTCTGACTAAATAGGACATACTACCTACGGCACCACACTTGGGCCCTATAAAGCAAGCGGAGACTTTGGAGTCAAGCTTCCAGCGCTCGCTCCGGGTGCACGACGAGCCAGCAGAGCGAGCCAACCAGGGCCAGGGCCGCAGCCACAGCGAAGGAAGTCGTCCAGCCAAAACGCTGCGCGATCCAGGGCGTAAGCGAGGCCGTGATGGCTCCGCCGATCTGTCCTCCCATGTTCACCAGCGAAGAAAAGACGCCCGAACTCCGGCCCGCGATATCCACGGAGACCGACCAGAAGGTGCTCTGTGAGAGATAAAGCGCACCCGCGCCACCGGCAAGGATGATCCCGGCGAGTTGCGGACTGCGCACCTGCGATCCGAGGACAAGGAAGATCGCCGTGAAGAACAAGGAAACGGACGCCAGGTAGCAGCGACCGACGCGCAGACCATGCAGACGCGTCAGGCGATCGGAGAGCCAGCCACCGACGAGACTGAAGATCGTCATGCAGAGGAACGGAAGCATAGCGTAGTGCGCGCTGGCTTTGAGATCGAAACCGCGAACCTGTGCCATGTAAAGGAAAAACCAGCTAAAGAAGACCCAGGCGATATATCCGAAGGCGAAGTATCCCGCCATCAAAGCCGCGAGGTCTTTACGCGCAAAGATCGCACGCCATGAGATCTTTGCCTCGGCAGGGACCGCGCCAGGGAGGTCCGAAGCGTCCAGCGTCAGACCGGAGTGAATCTCCTTGAGCTCCGAACGCGAGACACCCGGGTGATCTTCAGGAGTGTCGCGCGCAAAGATCCACCACACTGCACCGGCGATGATCCCAATGACTGCGGAGAACCAGAAGGCGGCGCGCCAGCCATGCGAGACGATAATCCACGTGAGCAAAGGCGGCGTTAGACCACTGCCTGCGCCGACTCCGGCAAAGATCAGACCGTTGACGAAGCCGCGTTCCTGTTGCGGCACCCAACGAGCAACGAACTGGTTTGCCGCGGGATAGATGACGGCCTCACCTGCTCCCAGAGCAAAGCGAACCGCGATGAGCAAAGCCACAGCGTGGGGAATGCCCGAGGGAAGAATCGCCGTGAGCGCGGTCGCGATTCCCCACCAGAGAACACCGAGGGTCAGCACGCGGCGCGGGCCGTACTTGGCTGCGAGGAAACCTGCGGGAAGCTGGAAACCGGCGTAGCCGATCAGGAAGGCGGAGAAGATCCAGCCGAGGCGCTGATTCCCAAGGCCGTACTCTTTACTGATCTGCAGGCCAGCGATCGAGATATTGGTGCGGTCCAGGAATGCAACGCCACTTAAGACGAACAGCCAGAAGGCAAGAAAAAAACGGACTCGGGTTCGGCGTTCTACGGGCAAAGGTTACTCCTGGTTCGGCAACAACAAATGCTGCACTAAAGTGGGTCTTCTGCACTGTAAAGCATGGGGCTAAGAGAACGCTTGCAAACGCTAGGGCGTTTGCCTTAGCCAGGGAAATGTTTTTGCTTCAGATATGACACGATGGAGAGAGATTTTGCAGAAGAGGGCTTTATGTTGAAAAATATCACCCGGCGAACGTTACTCCAGGGCGGCTCAGCCGTCGCGGGGATAGCCGCCATGGACCTGTCCCCAGCAGGGCGTTTGCTGGCGCAGTACACACCGTCCGACCTGCGCGCTCGCCCGCTGGCCGGGAAGAGACGCTTTACCAGTACCGCCGTCGAGCGCGCCATTGCGAAAACACGTGCGGAGATCCGCGATCCACAGCTTGCAACGATGTTTGAAAACTGCTTCCCGAACACCCTGGATACCACCGTCTTCCCTGGAACGTTTGACGGCAAGCCGGATACGTTTGTCATCACGGGAGATATCGACGCGATGTGGCTGCGGGATTCCTCCGCACAGGTGACGCCCTATCTTCCGTATGCAAAGGAAGACCCCGCGCTCGCAAAGCTGATCGAAGGCGTCATCCGCCGCCAGGCGCGCCTGGTCACGTTGGATCCTTATGCGAACTCGTTTATGCGATCTGAAGACGCAAAGCCTCTGAGCTGGAGCGTCCATGACCGCACAGACATGAAACCGGGCGTCGGCGAGCGCAAGTGGGAGATCGACTCCCTCTGCTACACCGTTCGGCTGGCGCATGCGTACTGGAAGACCGCAGGAAACACTGCTCCCTTTGACGAGCGCTGGCATGCTGCGGCGCGCGCCATCGTGAAGACCTTCCGCGAGCAGCAGCGCAAGGACAACCCCGGACCGTATCACTTCCAGCGCCAGGAGTGGAACCCCACAGACACACTCACCGGAAACGGTTTTGGCGCGCCTGCCAAGAAGAACGGGATGATCTTCTCGATGTTTCGCCCGTCGGATGATGCGTGTACCTATCCGCTCTTTGTTCCGGCTAATCTTTTTGCCGTGCGGTCGCTGCGTCAGCTAGCAGAGATGGCCAAGGAGATCGTGCACGACGATGCGTTGGCCGAAGATGCAACGCGCCTTGCAGACGAAGTGGCGGCAGCCGTTGCGGCACACGGTATCGTGGAGCGGCCAGAGTTCGGAAAGATCTTTGCCTATGAGGTGGACGGTTACGGCAACGCTCTCTGCATGGACGATGCGAACGCACCCGGGCTGCTCAGCCTCGCTCTGCTGGAATGTGTCACGGTAGACGACCCGATGTATCAGCGAACGCGGCGCTTTGCTCTCAGCGACGCGAACCCATATTTCTTCCGCGGCAAAGTGGCTGAGGGAATCGGTGGACCGCACGTCGGCGACGGTTACATCTGGCCGATGTCGATCATCGTGCGTGCCCTGACATCGAAAGATGACACCGAGATCGAACAGTGCCTGCGTTGGCTCCGCAACACGACCGCAGGAACCAACTTCATGCACGAGGCTTTCTGGAAAGATGACGCAGCCAAGTTCACGCGCCCCTGGTTTGCGTGGGCCAATACATTGTTCGGCGAACTGATTCTGCAGGTACACGCCGAACATCCGCAGTTGCTGGCGAAGAGCTACGCGTAGTTACTTCGTCAACATGGCGACGGCCTGTGCCACGGTGAGGTCGTCCGGCAGACGGTGATAGTCGGTGCGATCGTACTTCGCATGGCTGCTGATGGTTTTGAAAAAGATGGCACGACCATCGATCCTCGAATCGAGATCGGTGGTCTTCCACTCCGTCGTCGGCATCTCGTTGCGTTCCGTAATAAAACTGCTCCCCGCGTGAATCGTGGCGAGAATGCCGAAGCCGATGCTCATCTCCTGATCCAAACGCGCCGTCAGACGATGAACACGGACGGAACCGCTGGCCACTGAAACCGTACCGGTCATCGCGGCCATTACACGCTCTTCCATACTCTGCGGCCTGTAGTTCGGATCGGGACGAAAATCGAGTAGAAGATACTTCCCTTCCGCGCGCGGGTTGGAGTAGAGATATCCACGAACAAGAAGTTCAAGCAGGCTCTGCGCCTTGAGTTCGTCCTTGTGGTGCGCGGCGTCATCTCTTTCGACAACCTCGGGGTGCTTTGCAAGATAGTTAAGGCGATCGCGTTCAGCCTTAACGCGAGCTTCATCGAGAGGCTTGCCATCTTCCGCGAGGAGCATGCGCACGCGTCCGGACTTACTCTCAATCACGCGCTCCGACCAGAGATGTCCGCCCGTGCGTTCGCTGCGCTCCGACGAGATATATGAGAAGTGGGTCTGGCGTTCTGCTGCAGCCTTCTCGTGGGCGGCGAGCGTAGCCAGGAACTCCCGCTGCGCTGAGGGAGTCTGAATCTGGTCGACGGTCTGTGCGTGAGCCCCGAAGGTTAGCAACAGGAGAGCGAGACAAGCGGGCACTGCGCGCATCAGAGGATCCTTATACGCCGCGAGGACGTACTGAAGTCGATGCGCGAAGTGACCGTTGTTGTTGTACCGAACATCGCAATGGCGCTCGTGTTCAGTTTTCAAAGGCTGCAACCGTGTGAAGCGGAAGCGTTGCGGAGGAGCCGCCTGCAAAGACGGTGAAGTCTCCCTTCGGCAACTCCCAATGACCGTCGTCCGTTCCCTCTTCCACGTAGATCTTGATGAAAGCAGGATCGATCGGCAGTGTGACCGTCTGCTCTTCCAACGGCTTCAGCGTCACTCGCTTGAACGCAACCAGCTTCTTGAAGGGCTCTCCCGCCGACTCCGGAAGCTGAACGTAAACCTGTGCGATCTCTGTGCCAGCGCGTGCGCCCGTATTCTTTACGCGGAAGCTGACCTGCTTCGCAGATGCATCCACCTTCAATGCAGAGTAAGCGTAGCTGGTATACGAGAGCCCGAATCCAAAGGCGAAGAGTGGAGTCTTCTTCTTCAGTTCGTACCAGCGGTAGCCGACAGCAAGAGGCTCTGGATAGACGATATCGAAGGGCTTGACCTTCGCTTCGCCATCGACGACGTAGGCGTTCGGTTGATCGAGGCCGGGAACGACCGGCGTGGGCAGGTCGGCCTCCGTCCGCGCAAAAGTGATGGGAAGTTTGCCGGAGGGATTGACCTCACCTGAAACAAGATTCGCCAGCGCCTGCGCTCCACCGATGCCGGGGTACCAGGTCGCAAAGACAGCAGCGACGTGATCGATCCAAGGCATGGACACGGGACCGCCAGTTTCCAGAACGACAATCGTCTTCGGATTTGCTGCGGAGACAGCAGCGACCAGAGCATCCTGATTGTTCGGCAGAGAGAGGGTCAGGAAGTCACGCGACTCCGTTGAGAACTGATTGACGAAGACGAAGGCGACATCCGACTTCTTTGCCAGCGCGACAGCCGCGGCGATATCGTCTCCGCTGTTGTAGGAGACCTTCGCCGATGGCATCGCCTTCTGGATGTACTTGAGCGGCGACGTGGGAAAGTAGATCGGATATCCCCAGCGCGCGGCGCCCTCGAACGGCGCAACGGCGTTGCCGCCAGGAGCATCGACCTGCGCGGAGCCTCCACCGGAGAGCATGCCAACATCTGCGTGCGAACCAATGAGAGCGATCCTGTGCGTCGTGGCCTTTGCCAGAGGAAGAAGGCGCGCGCGGTTCTTCAGGAGAACGATGCTCTCTTCCGCGATGTGCTGGGCGTCGTCGAGACCACGGAAGGGATCCGTCACGCGGCGCTGGAACGGATAGTCTACAACACCCGCGGCGAACATGCTGCGCAGGATGCGATGCACCATATCGTCGACCCGCGACATCGGCACCTTCTTATCGGCGATGGCCTTGCGCAGATCCTTGCCGAAGAAGTCTTCGCCCGGCATCTCCATATCGAGACCGGCGTTCGCAGCCTTTACCGTGGAGTGTGTTGCCTCCCAGTCAGAGACGACGAAGCCCTTGAAGCCGAAGTCGCGTTTGAGCACCTTGTTGAGCAGGTAGTCGTTCTCGCACGCCCAGTGCGTGTTCACTTTGTTGTACGAGCACATAACAGCCGAAGGATTCGAGATGCCGATCGCGATCTGAAACGCGAGCAGATCGGTCTCGCGCAGAGCACGGTGCCCCATCACGACATTGTTAATGTTGCGACCGGTCTCTTCGTCGTTGACGGCGAAGTGCTTGATGTCACTCATGACATGGTTTGCGATGACTCCGCGCATAAGGTTGCCGGTCATCGTACCGGCGAGGACAGGATCTTCTCCGGCGTATTCGAAGTTGCGTCCGTTGCGTGGCTCGCGCGTGAGATCGACGCCACCGCCGATCGACATGTTGCTGCCCCAGTCGCGCAGCTCACGCCCAATCACCGATCCGTAGAGAAAGGCTCCTTCAGGATCGAAGCTGGAGGCTGCGCCGAGGGTCGAAGGAAGCAGAGTGGCGTAGCGGCTCTGGTACGCTGCCATGCGAATGCCTACAGCGGAGTCCATCAGATTGATGTCCGGAATACCGAGACGTGGAATGCCTATGACCATACCAGCACCGAAGTTCGACGTTGGCGGCACGGGATCGCCATCCCGCAGAACACCCCAACCGATGCCGTGCACAAGCTGCAGCTTTTCATCGAAGGTCAACTGCTGCTGCACCATATCGGCACGGCTGTCAGGATCGAGCGACGCATTCATCCACGGATGAGGAGCGGGAGGCGGCTCCGGATGTTTGTTCTTCTGTGCGTGAAGGATCGAGAAGGGCAGAAGACACAGCAAAAGACTGACGCGAACGCTTTTCATGGTGGGACTTATCCTGAATGAAGACGAGATGCTCTGCCGCCTCAGCTTAGCGGATGCGAGACGAAGTCGCCACCCCATGCCGCAACTAGGCGAATGACGCGAGCGCCGGAGCGCTCTCCGCAGAAGTTTGCACGAGATGATGATGGTGACCAGAGCGCCGCTGCAGAAGCACAGCAGCCGCACCACGAAGCCGTCCAAGCTCCCCGCCGCTGCTACGGATCACACGCGGAGGCGTACCGGCGAGCATACCCCTATGTAGTTCCTCTTCGATCACAGGCCGCGCAAGCGACCATGCACCGACGATGTCTCCGTCAATCAGAATGATTTCAGGAGAGAGACTTGCGGTAATCAGGCGCAGACCACGCCCGATGGAGCGGGCCTGCTCTTCGATTGCCTCAATCGCTGCCGCCTCGCTCTCTGTCGCTCGGTGGATCAGATCGAGGTAGGTGAGGTGCACGTCGCCAGAGATCTTCTCGGCGTAGTAGCGAAGCGCCGCGCGGTTGGAAGAGACCGTCTCCCAGCAACCACGCTGACCGCACCCGCACGGTAGACCCGCAGCGTCCATAGGAATGTGTCCAAACTCTCCAGCCAAACCGCCACGCCCTACGACGAGTTGACCATCCGCCAGAATCGCTGCACCCACGCCTTCCGCAAACGTCACCAGAACCGCATCCCGCGTGCCGTCCATGTTGCCGAACCACAGTTCCGAGAGCAGACTGGCGTTGGCGGCGTTATCCATCTCCGTGGGAAGACCGGTCTCTTGCTGAATCGCACTCTTGATATCAAACTGCGTCCACGAAAGATTCGGAGCATGCACGAGACGCTGCGTTCGAGGGTCGACGCGACCGGGAAGGCTGATGCCGACACCAACAAAGCTCTTGGCAGGGTGCTCTTCCCGCATCGCCTGCATCGCCGCGACAATCGCATGCACCGCCATCTGCGGCTCAGTGGAGATCGGCAAAGCTTCGCGCGCGAGGAAGCGCCCATTGAGATCGACGACGGAGAGAATCGCCTGGCGGGGACGGATATCGGCGACAAGGACGACAAATTCATCGTTGATGGAAAGCATGGTGGGACGGCGGCCACGCGGGCGACTCGCCGTTCCACCCTCTACTACCCAACCATCTTCGATCAGATCTTCCACAATGGCGGAAACCGTGGAAGGCTGCAGCCGCGAAAGACGGGAGAGATCTGCGCGTGAGACCGGCTGCTGAGATCGAACGATCTCCAGCAGCAGGTCCCGGTTGACGTCGCGCGCGAGTTCACTGGATGCGACCTTTGCGTAAGCAAGGTCGACCCGCCGGATCCCACGCATTTCAGGTCTACTGGACGCCATGTGTAAGGACAAACCTTTGTCCCGGAATGATAGCCTGCGACCTTGGTTATGGCGAGAGAAAACGCTACGGATGGTGCACAGCAGATTCTGTGCCGCCACTCTTCGCGTTCGGTTCCAGGAGAGCATCACTGCATCCCGCTGGAGCGTTGACGAGATTGCAGCGTGCCGGAAGGCCACTGGGGAAACCGACAGAGTAGCCGCTCCACTCCGACGGCTCGGAGAGCGGATAGTCCGTCGAAATCATCTGCGCCCCACTGGCGAGAACCTCATCCCGGCGCGTGGTGTCGTTATTGCGGGCCGCTACGGTACCTTCGTCGGTACGCGCACGGATGATGTAGCCGCGCTTCACGAGAGCATCGATCTCCGCCTTGGTGCCTCCGTTCTGTTCGGTGAAGGCGGCGTCCGGGTTTCCCGGAACAGCATTCGTGAAGAGGATGCGGTGTTCCAAATTGGGATGACCGGCAGCATAGGTTGGGCTATCTTTTCTCTGATCCATGAGAAAAATGACCTTGCCACGAGACTCCGCGAGCGTTGGCCAGTTCCCGGCGAGCACAGCCGCTTCGAGCGTCGGATACTTTCCGCGCACCCGGTCGGGCAGGATCATCTCGGAGTCGGAGAAAACGGACCGGATCTCTTTATCCAGTGCGTCAAAGAGCTCCGAGGTGAACGGCAGCGCCGCAACACTGTTAGGAACATTTTTGGCTGCTCCGCCGCTCTTGCTTTCGATGAGCAGGAAAACAGGAACGTGCTGCGGATTCGCCTTCGACCAGGCCTTAACCTCGCGCAGGCAGCCTATGAACGTCATGCAGCTGGCGCGTTGATTGAAGTCCTGAACGTGGATGACCTTGAATCCAGGCTTGTCCATCTCATGATTCGGATCGAAGTCGGGATCTGGCGGGAGCCCTGCCTGCTTGGTCAACTCAACGATGGCCGGATGAGCGTAACGGCCACCCTGGGGGTCAGCGTAGATATCGATTTCCAGCTGACGGACACCGCCGTCAAGCTGATGCGTCAGCGTCTTGTGTTTGTACTCCAGTGAGGCGTAGGCCTTGGGATTACGCATCTGCATAAACTTTGCTTCGCTGGGAGCGAAGCCCAGGTTGTAACTATTGTGGGAGCCGATGACCTGGATCTGGTTCAGATGGACGAGCTTGTCTTGCTGTGCTGAGGTCTGCGCGAAAGCGAGTGATGCGGAAGCAAAAGCGACGAAGGTTACGGCAGAAAAAATACGGGTCATGCGGCTCCTGAACTGCTTTGTAGGTGTAACCGTGATACGAACCAAACGAGGAGCGGCCAAAGCCGCTCCTCGCAAGAGATGGTGCAGTATAGCAGTGGTTAGAAGATTACCTTGGCGGCCAGCTGGAGCTGACGTGGCTGGTATGCGCCGGTAATTTGACCGAAGGTAGCACCGCCGAAGGTGCTGTTCGGCTGCGTGTAGTTGACCTTGTTGAGGATGTTGAAAGCTTCAGCGCGGAAGTCCAGATTCGAATGATCGTTCCACAGGGGGAAGGCCTTGTGGAGGCCGAGATCGGTCTGGAAGAACGCGTAGGAACGCTCCGAATTACGTGAAACATTTCCCCAAGGCGCCGTCGTCTGAATAACAAGACCCGAGCTCTGGAAGTAGCCGTTGAGCGCAGTTGGGGTCTTTGTGCGATTGGAATCCGGTGCCTTGATGACGCCACCGGCGACCCGGCTGGGGCGGTAGGTGACGAGATCGGAGACGTAGAGCGAGGAGCCGGAGGAAAGTGCGTAGGTGATGTTGACTGGGAGGCCGCTGGTCATTGTGTTGATGACAGAGAGCTGCCATCCACCGAGAACTGCGTTGGTGAGATAGTTGGCACTTCCACCGAAGCGGCGTCCGCGACCGTAAGGCAGATCGTACAGAATGGTCGTGGTGTCCGCGAGGGGCTGGTCATAGCCGCCGGGACCGTAATCGTTGCTGGGATTCGCGAAGTTTACGCGAGAGTTATCGCCGCCTGCGGTCTCAAGATGACCCGACGAGATATCGAAGACACGGCTGTAAGTGAAAGAGTTGAGGAAGTACAGACCGTTCTCAGCCCGCTTCTCCACCTTGAACTGCAGAGCGTTGTAGTTGGACGATCCCGCACCGTACGCAATTTCGATGCCCGCAAAGTTCGAGATCGGACGACGCGCCTGCAGGTTGCCGCAGGACGAGCCAACGCAAGGCGTAGCCTGGTTGTAATCCGCAAGGGTCTGGAGATGCGTACCCTTGTTTCCAACGTAAGCCAGATCCGCCACGATGCCCCAGGGAAGCTGCTGCTGGATGCTGAGGTGATAGCTCTGCACATATCCCGTTGCGAAGTTCTTCGGGATGTAGCGCGAAAGCACGTTGAGCGGGTTGAAGTTGGAAGGTGCTGTCAGATTCGCAGCATAACCCTGCTGGGTCTGACGGAAGCAGGTGGACTGCGCCTGCGTGTCGCTGGTGCAGAGCGAGGTGCCTGAAGGCGCCACCTGGGTAATGTTTGCGTTAACGACGTTCGGACCGTTGTAGGTGAGGTTATTTTCGCCACCGGCACGATTCCACTGGGTGTAGACGATACCGTAGCCACCGCGGAGAACCGTCTTCGGCGTCGCGCTGTAGGAGAAGCCGAGACGCGGTCCGACGTTCTTGAGAGGAAGCTGAACCAGTGCGCGATCATAGATGCTGCCGCTCTTGGCTGCAATGAGCGACCTCGTTGCGGGGTCGAAGTTCGTCAGCTTATTGTCCTTCTCCCACTGCGGAGTCGCCAGTTCATAACGGATGCCGGCGTTCACAGTGAGATTCGGCGTGAGCTTCATGTCGTCCTGAAAGTACATGAAGTTGAAGCGCTGGCGGAGATTGACGATGGCAAACGTTGTCAACGAATAGCTCGAACGGTTACCAAACATGAAATCAGCGAGGTTACGTGCCTGCTGCAATTGAGCAGCGAGGGTCGGTGCGCCAGCGGCCGGTGTGGTATTGGTCGGGTTTCCGTTTGCCGAGTAGACGCCGTTGTAATTGTCCTGACCGTAGCTGGGATTGAAATCGTTGATCTGCGTGTTGACGGCCTGATACTCATAGCCAAACTTCATCGTGTGCTTGCTGCGAACCCAGGTGAAGTTCGCCTTGGGGTTGTAGATGGTGGGGTTCTGGAACTGAGGGTTGGAAGACTGCGCACCGAACTGGCTATAGCCAGTGACGGACTGAGCATTCAGAGAGCGCACAATGGTGGGATCCGTCGGAAGGCCGTTGGTGATGCCGTTTTCGGCAAGCAGGGATGCGTCGCCGATACCTACAGGAAACTTTCCGCCGAGGTTACGTGACCAGCCGAAGCGAACGTCCAACAACTTGTTCGGAGACGCGGTCCACGTGACACCGCCAGCGATGTTGCGGTTTTGAACCTGCACATTGCCGTTGGAGTTTCCACCGGCACGTCCGGGGATTCCCGGAGGATCGAAGAGGTATCCACGGTGCTCGGAGAAGCGTCCGAAGATCGTCCACTTGTCATTGAATGTGTGATCGACACGGCCGTCGCCCTTGTCGTCTTTGATGATGCCGCGCGGCGTGATGGCGTAGTTGTTCGAGAGGCCTGCCTGACTCGGCGTGGGGAGATTGGAGATGACGGCTCGTGCGAAGGGTGTCATAGCCGACAGCGGAACATTGCCAAGATACGTCGCGCCCGTGATGGGGTTACGCAACGGAATCGCATTCGCTGCATTGCTCGTGTCGTCGTTCAAATAAAAGTTACCTGCACGCTGATTGACTGTCGGAAGCGTCGAGACCGTGTTGGCAGCGCCGAAGATCTGACGGACGCCTTCGTAGTCGCCAAAGAAGAAGGTGTGATCTTTCCAGATCGGCATACCGAACGTACCGCCAAACTGGTTACGAATGAATTTGGGCTTGACTGCGCCGGGGGCGAGAAACGGCCCGATGGCATTGAAAGCATCATTGCGAACATAGTCCCATGCACGACCGTGGATCTGGTTCGTACCACGACGCACCGAAGCGTTGATCACAGCGCCTGGGTTACGGCCGTATTCAGCGGAGTAGTTGTCCACTTCGACCTTGAACTCGCTGATGGCGTCGGGGGAGGGAGGAATATTTTCATTCGCAAAACCCTGGTTCGACGTGCCGTAGTTGTTGTTGTCCAGACCGTCAAGCAGGAAGTTATTGAAAGCGGAACGCTGTCCGTTGATGTTGAAAGAACCTTCGCGGCTGGACGTTCCGTTATTCTGAAGGACCGACTTGCGGGCTCCAGGAACGAGGAGAACCAGATCCGCATAGGAACGGCCGTTGAGAGGAAGATTTTCGACCACGCGTGTTCCGATGACCTGGCCGCGAGAACTGGTCTCCGTCTCCAATAGCTGCGCTGCGGAAGTCACCTCAACCACCGTGGAAACCGATCCAGGCTTCACGTTGATATCAACGCGCTGGCGGGCATTGGTGGCCACATTGAACCGCTCCGTCTTAGCTCCTTCAAACCCCGTGGCTTCCGTTGTGATCTGGTAGTTACCAATCTGGATGGAGTTGAACTCGAACTTGCCTTCGCCGTCTGTCTTCGCCGTTTGGGCGATGTTGGTAGCGACGTTGGTGAGTGTTACCTGAGCGTTGGGGACAGCAGCGCCTGCGTTATCGCGAACGTAACCTAAAACAGATGCGGTTTCGAACTGCGCCTGCATCATGGTCGTCCCGAAGAGCAGACAGATGGTCATCACCAGGAACTGCCAGCGCGACATAGACCTCTTGAGAAATTGATTCATTGGGATCCTTCTTTGTTTTCAGTGTCTTCGAACTAAGTGCTCGCCCGTCGGTCAATCACACTACCCGCAGGAAGGTACTAAAGTCGAGGATTTACTTTGCGGCATAGTGTGAAGTTAAAGCGCTTAACCCGCCCAGTCAATCGAAATCGGTAACGTAAAGTTACTGAAATCACGGCATCTTCTTATTAATCATTCACTTATAAGCATGTATTTTTTACGTAATCCAGAATTCGCGGGACCGCTATTCGCACAACCGACGTTGATTACGACAAAAAAGCCCCGGCAAATAGCCGGGGCTTTCGAAACCGCTAACTCGGAAACTTACCAATCGATCTTTTCAGGGAAGAACTCGGCGAAGAGCTCATCGTAGTAAGGCTTCAACTCCGCCATGTTCGGCTTCGTGTGCCCCTTCGAGTAGAGATCGTATGGGTTGAACTTGTTCACCCACTGCAGCATCTCGCGATCCTGCTCGTTGCAGAGATGGTCGTAGGCTCCGTGCCGGTGCCACGCGTAGAAGGAGTGGTAGCGCAACATGTAGAGCGACTCCAACGGGAGGTAGTTCTTCATGACCTCGTAGATGTAGCCATCATGCCCAAAGGACATGTGTACCTTATCCAGGCCGCAGTTGGGCTCGTAGATGCCGTACTTTGTCTGGTAGAGGGGATTCTTCGAATCCGGATTCGCGGCGAAGTACTCCGGAAAGACGATGTCCTTGGAGTAAGCGCAGCCGGTCGGAAAGGTATCACCCACGACGCCCCACTGGGGTTCGCCATAAAGACAGAGGCACTTGCCGAGGTCATGCACAAAGCCGGTGAGAACCATCCAACGCGGCTGTCCATCGCGACGCATGGCCTCCGAAGTCTGGAGAAGATGCTCAATCTGGGTAAGATCGGTATCCGGATCGCTATCGTCGACGAGCGTATTGAGGAACTCGGCTGCTTCCCAGATGGTCTTCTTTCCGCGCGTCAGGCCAAAGTACTCCTTCTCTTTGCCGAGCACGTACTCATGCGTCTGGTACTGGTGGTTAAGCCGATAGAACTCGGCTACGCCGGGGTTGGCTTCCGCGTCATATTGGCGAAACTCGGTCTCGGACTTGCCTTCCTGGTATCGGCCGGCAAGGAACTCATCCCACTGGTCGATGTCGCCCAGAGGATTCTGTTCGGTAATGGTTGTCGCTGTGCTCATAGTCGCTCCCCGTGGCCATCGCGTACGTGCAGGCGATCAACCAATCGTTAGCGGTTACTATAAGGCTTTTGAACAAAACATGGCAAGCAAAAGCTTTCGGCTCAGGCTTTTGCGCCGGCCGTGGATTCGCGAACGACCAGCTTTGGCTCTACCAGGATGCTGGAAGGGGCCAAATCGGGCGTTTTTGTCAGTTCCAGAGCCAACTCCCCGGCCTTTGAACCTAGCTTTTCGGTGGAGTGGTCGATCGAGCTGAGAGGCATCTTGAGGTATTTTGCGTAGCGCAGGTTGCCGCAGCCAACAAAAGCGATGTCCTGGGGGATGCGCAGACCGGCCTCCATGGTGGCATCCATCGCGCCGATCGCCGTCATGTCGTTGTAGCAGAAGACCGCGTCAGGCCGCGGCTTGAGCTTGAGGAGCTCCTTCATCGCCTGGTATCCGGCGATGTCGCCGGTCTCCTCGAACTTCTCGCGCTGAATGATGTACTTTTCCGCGACTTCGAGTCCGCTCTGGCTGAGAGCATCGCGATAGCCGCGCAGGCGGTCGAGCGAAGGGCTCATACCCCGGCCACCGATGTGCGCAATGCGCTTACGTCCCAGGTCGACCAGATGCTGCGTGGCCATCTGCCCGGCCTTGTAATCGTCAGAACCGACAAAATGTGCGGCAAGGTAAGGAAAGTTTCGGTCGATCAGGAGATACGGCGTGCGTTCGTCGCCCAGTTCGTAGAAGTTCTTCAGCTTCGGCTGGCAGGAAGCGATCAGAAGCACATCGATGCTGCGGCTTAGAAGCGTGCGAATCTCCTGCTGCTCGATCTCTGGATTCTCTTCGGACGAAGCCAGGATCAGGGCGCGGTGGCTTTCGCGCAGCACGGCGGAGAGAGATTTGGCGAATTCGGCGAAAAAGGGATGGACGAGGTCCGGGACGACGAGACCGACCGTATACGTCCGTCCGCTGGCGAGGCCGCGGGCGAGCATATTCGGCTGATAGTTCAGCTCCTGCATGCGTTTGAGAACGCGCGCGCGGGTTTTTTCGCTGATATCCGAGTTACCGCGTAACACCTTGGAGACGGTGACGGTGGAGACGTTCAGGTCGCGAGCTATATCCTTGAGACGAATGGCCAAGCTTGTTTCGCAACCTCCGTGCTAATTTCGTGAAAAGCGCAATTGAGCAAGTGTATGGGAAATCTTAGTTAACGTAACGACGAAAGTTACTAAGAGAACCGCGTCTGCTTGAAGAGACGCCATCCGCAACCCACAAGACTCAAAACGAGAATGACAAGCAGGCCTGCCATCCATCGCATATTCATCGCAAGTGGCGGAACGACGGCGCGCATGCCCAGCCAGATAAAGACGCCGGTCGCGACGAGAACGATGGCAACATCCCACCAGCGGCGCTTCTCCGTTCGGTCGAACTCTTCGCCGCTCTGCGCTGCAAGCACCTGTCGATAACTAAGACCGTAGCGAATACACTCGCGCTCCAGTGCTTCATTCTTCGAAGCGTGCTCTCCCGCCGACGCCTTCGCGGTACTGATTGCAAGCGCGCCGAGGATCATGATCGTCGATCCGCCAAGGACGAGCAGCTTGTGTTGGATGTCCGCCGTTGCGAGTTCTCCAAAGACGAGCGCGCCCCAGGCGAGTCCCCAGAGCTGGTTCGTATTGGAGAGAGGAATGCCGCGGCCAATCCCCAGATACTTCGCCGCGAACTGCTGAAAGAGATCGCCGATGACCCAGACAAATCCACCGAGGAAGAGCCAGAAGAGATACTGTCCGCTGTGCGCCAGTTCAAAGACAGAAGAGTTGCGTCCGCCGTCGAGCGTCCAGGTCAGGATGAACATCGTGAGCAACTCGCCCACGGTAAAAGCCGTGACAAACGACAGAGGATTCATGCCGCTCAGGTACGCCTTGCGATAGGGAACGTACATCGTTCCCCACATCAGACTGGCGCCAATGGCTGCGAGAACGCCGCCCAGCGCGTTATGCCCCGCTGCGGTAGTGCCGCCGTGAATCGTGCTGAAACCGAGCATGATCGCTGCGACCACAATACATACCGACCCAAGAATGACCTTACCGATTGTCTTCCGATCAGCACCATCGAGTTCACGAAAGAGAACGCGTCCCCAGAAGAGGCCGACGAGGGCGTTCGTGTTCCACATCGGGAAAGCGATCGCGAGACCCACATCGCGAATGGCAAAAACAGTGAGCGTGTTTGCCACCGCCCAGAGAGCACCAGCCAGAATCGCCCAGACCACGAGGTGCTTCTTCTGCATCAGGTCCGCGAAGACGTAGGTCGTCCCCTTTAAAAGAGTGGGAAAGGTCCAGCGTGCGGTGAAGACGCCTGCCACCATGCACAACGAGATCGCGAAGGGAGAGAAGCCCGCGTTGACGAGCTTGGTTGGCGCTTCGGCGGCGCCGAGCCACGCTCCCGCTGTCAATCCGCAGAGGACTCCGAGTCCGTGCAAAGAACCGCTGTGAAGTTTGCGTGGAGGTGTAGCAAGTGGAGCAGTCGCCATGTTCGTTCCTTCTGTGAATCTGATTTAGTGCAGTGCTACGAGGAGCGCCAGGCCGAGTGCGAGCACGCCAACCGGAATCCAGAAGTGTATGTCGGAAAGGATGGCTTTCGCCGTCTCTGAAGGTCGCATGTTCTCCCTGAGAAGCCGTTGTGGAACGTGCAAGTTCCTGTTTCGTTACCGTTTACGTTGCGGCAAAACTAACCTTCGCCGATAAGACGTGTCAATTCTGACCTCCCCTGACCGCTCCAGCCGCTTCTCCTGCAAACTCAGACCGAACTTGTCGTATATTGAAAAGAACACTGAGTTTGCAAACGGAGAGGCCCCCGCGAAGTCTTTTGGCGGAGCATCGAGGGGGCCCACAGATCGACAGCCCTGAGGCCGGCGAGTGTCCATTGTAGACGCTTGCGGCAGACGATTGCTGTTCTGAAAGGCGAGTCATGCTGAAGCGTTTTTATGCTCTTTTAGGCCGAACTGCGGTCGCAATGGTGCTGTTTGGAGGTGCCTTAAAAGGATGGGGTCAGACAGCACAGGTTTCGGGAATCGTCTCCGACACGGCGAAGGCCAATGTGGCGAATGCTGAAGTAGAACTGGTCAATCAGAAGACACAAAGGACCTACAGGACGCACAGCAATGCAACGGGTTTGTATGCCATTCCCTCCCTGGAGCCGGGCGTCTATACCCTGCGCATCTCGGCACCGGGCTTCAGCTTGGAAGTCATTCGGGACGTGACCGTGGACGTCGCCGGAAAGATCGCCCAGAACGTGCAGTTGGGCGTCGGTTCCGCAAGCGAACAGGTCAACGTAGATGGCAGTGGCCAGACTATCGACACCACCGACGCCAGCGTAAGCACCGTGATCGATCGCCGGTTCGTGGAAAACATGCCGTTGAATGGCCGAAGCTTCCAATCCCTGATCACTCTGGCTCCAGGAACCCTCGTTGTGCCATCGGCAGGCTCTGGATCGAGCGGCGAGATCAGCGTAAATGGACAGCGCACGGAGTCGAACTACTACACGATCGACGGCATCAGCGCGAACACCGGCGCGACGGTTTCGACGGATGGATATCCCGGCGCGGGCTTCTCCGGATCGACGCCGCAGGGCAGCGCTCTCGGCACCACCCAGAGCATCGTCTCCATCGACGCGCTGGAGCAGTTCCGCGCGAGCACCTCCTCCTATTCTGCAGAGTACGGCCGCACACCCGGCGGACAGTTCAGCTTCAGCACGCGCTCGGGAACGAACGATTGGCATGGAACAGCCTTCGATTTTTTGCGCAACGACGCGCTCGATGCAAAGAACACGTTCGACACCGTGAAACTTCCCGAACGACAGAATGATTTTGGTGGAACACTCGGCGGCTATCTGCATATTCCCCATATCTACAACGGCCACGACAAGACCTTCTTCTTCTTCTCCTATGAAGGCTTGCGTCTGACGAGTCCTGTCGCGTCGGCCCTCTACCAGGTCCCGAGTAATAACTTGAGAGCGACAGCCCCTGCGGCCTTGCGACCGTTTCTCTCTGCGTTTCCTGTGAGCAACAATCCTGACCTGGGCAATGGTCTGGCGAACTACACGGCGGGCTACGCCGCTCCGAGTCGGCTGGATACCAGCAGCATTCGCATCGACCATTCCTTTGGTGAGCGGTTCAAAATCTTTGGAAGATATAGCGACGTACCTTCGCAGAGTTCAGCTCGGCAGGCCAGTAATCTCGCGCAGGTGAATGCCACAACCCGCAATGTCAAGACACTCGTACTGGGCGCAAGCAATGTTCTTACTCCATCGCTTGCGAATGAGTTCCGCATCGGAGTTACAGGCAACGACTATAAGTCGAAACGCTATCTGGATAACTTCGGCGGCGCCACGCCGCTGAGTGTAAGTACCGCTCCCGGCCTTGGCAACGGCGATTGGATGACATTTTTCCTCTTCTACGGTTTGTATCCGTATTACCTTCTCGAGCCGCAATCAAACCGTCAACGGCAGCTGAATATTACCGATTCACTTACAAAGACGATTGCCCGTCATAACCTGAAATTCGGAATTGACTATCGCAGACTGGTCACGAGCGAGAAGCTGCCGCCACTCTGGGAGGTTGCCTTCTTCTACACCCCAGAGGCCGTTCTCTCCAACACTCCCGATGGGCTTTATGTCTACACGCAGAACGTGAACATGAAGGCAGTCTCAAAGAACTTCTCGGCCTTCCTTCAGGATGAATGGAAAGTAAGTGACCGTCTCAGTGTGTCAGCAGGTGTGCGTTGGGATGTAAACCCTGCACCGAACGATGCCAATGGGAACACTCCCTACACGGTAAACCAGATCACGAACCTGGCGACGACACAGGCTGCGGCCAAGGGTACTTCGTTGTGGAAGACGACGTACGGTAACTTCGCACCGCGCGTCGGTGTGGCCTATCAGCTGTACCGCGCGCCCGGTCGAGAGACCGTACTGCGTGCAGGTGGCGGTCTGTTCTATGACACCGGCCAGGCACTGAGCGCACAGGGCTACTACGGTATTGGCACCACAGGCTTCGCAAGCTACACCGCTCCCTTTCCGGCGACCCTTGCACAGGTGCAGTCTGCGCCAGCGCCCAATGCAAATGCACCTTATAACGCTCCGATCTACGCCTACGACCCTGCGCTCAAATTGCCTTACACGGGTCAGTGGAACCTTGCAGTGGAGCAGGCTCTGGGCACAAGCCAGTCATTGACAATCAACTACGTTGCCTCGGCTGGACGCCGTTTGCTGGCGCAACGCTTCTATCATCCCGAAGCGCTAGGAAACACCGCGTTCAGCGCTGGCAAAGGCCTGTACGTTACGACGAACACTTCAGGCTCGGACTACAACTCGCTCCAGGTACGCTTCGACCGCAAGCTCTCCAAAGGCCTGCAGGTTCTCGCAGCGTACACATGGTCCCATGCCATGGATGATGCGACGTCGAACTTCACCGTCTATCAACTGCGTCGCTCTGTTTCGGACTACGACATACGCAATAACTTCCAGGCGGCTGTGAGTTATGACATCCCGGGGCGTTATAACAACTCCTTCGTGGCCTACACGCTGAAGCACTGGTCCATGGACGCACGTGTGTCCGCACGCTCGGCGCTGCCGGTCGATATCCTGCAGGCGCAGACCATCGACGCAAGCTCGGGAGCGAACGTGGCCTATCATCCGGATCGCGTCGCAACGGCTCCGCTCTACCTCTATGGCAACCAATATCCCGGTGGCCGTGCGATCAACTTCAACGCATTTACGACAACGCCGGTAGCTGGTGTGGATGGCAACGCGGGACGAAACTCTGCGCGCGGCTTCGGAGCCGTGCAGGCTGATCTCACACTGCGTCGCGACTTCCCTTTCACCGAGCGCGTAGGCGTTCAGTTTCGCGCCGAGGCCTATAACGTCTTGAATCATCCGATCTATGGCAGCGTGCGCAACTCCCTTTCGGTCGGAGCGGACCTGTTCGGACAGGCGTCCAACACGCTGAACAACCAACTCGGTGGGCTGGCTTCGCTCTATCAGGTCGGCGGTCCGCGTTCCATGCAGGTCTCCATGAAGCTGCATTTCTAACCGAATGAAAGAACTTCGCGTGAACTCTGTAGCTAATCCGGAACAGCATGTGGCGACCGTAGCCAGGAAAGCAAACTGGTTGCGGTCGCCGCAGAGGGTCTGGCTGCGGCGCGCGATCTTCCAGATACATCTTTGGGTGGGTGTGATAATTGCTCTGTACTGCGTCGTCATTGGCCTGAGCGGATCGGCCCTCGTATTCAAAGATGAGATAGAACACGTCACTGAAGCTCAGGTCTATCGCATCACTCCTGGACCTCAGAAGATTACGTTGGAACAAGCGATACGGGCCATCGAGGCCGGGAGACCGGGATGGGTCGCTTCCGGTCTGATGGACTTCGGCAAGACAAGCGAGGCTACCACGGTCCTGATGCGCAGGACGAAGGGGGCGCCGGACTCAAACTATCGCATGGTCAGATTCAATCCCTACACCGGAGCGGTCCTGCTGGACCGGATGCGCTATGATGGCGTGCTCGGCTGGATCAGCAATCTTCACTTCTATCTCCTGTCGGGGAAGGTCGGTCTGCAGGTCAGTGGATGGATGGCCGTCGGTCTGCTCCTGCTCTGCATCTCCGGACTCGTCGTGTGGTGGCCCGGCGTACAGCGCTGGGCGGGCGCGATGGTGCTTCGACTGCACGGCCGCAAGCGCATCAACTGGAAACGCCTCAACTGGGATCTTCATTCGGTGGTGGGCTTCTGGAGTTGTGCAGCGCTTCTCGCTGTGACGTTTACCGGGCTTTACTTTGCCTTTCCTGCTGCGACTGGTGCAATTACCGTTGTGGCCACAGGAGGCAGTCCTAGCAAGGCTATGGCCCAGATAGAAGCTCCGGACCGAAAGCCCGCACCGAGTTCTGCGCCCGCGATGACCGTAGATCAGGTAGTCGCCGCTGCACGAAAAGCGCTTCCTCAAAACGCTCCGCCCAACTACCTGTACCTTCCGGGAAAGCCCGGTGTCCCTTTCAGCGCGACGGGTTACTACAACGGCTCGCTTCCCTACTCGCAACTGGTGCGCATTTCGCTGGACCCGCATACCGGCGAAGTTCTGGGTAAGGCAGACACGACACGGCAGATGCTCGGACTGCGCGTGATCCAGTACTTCTTCACGGTGCACTTCGGATCGTTCGGCGGCCAGGGCTGGCTTGGCATCGCGGTGAAGATCCTCTGGTTCTTTGTCGGCCTTGTACCGGTGCTCCTGGCTGTTACGGGATTGATCATGTACTGGAACCGCAAACTGCGCCCTCTCTGGCTTCGGTTGAATAAGTCGTCCTGAACACAACTCACCATGTCCCTCTGTCGCTTTTCGAGCATTCGAACCCGTTAGGATGAAGTAATGATCGTCAAGCTGTGCAACGCGAACGAGCTTCCGCCGGAGAACGAGATGAAGGCGTTCCGCGGCGGTGCTCTGGAGATCTGTGTCGCACGCCACGAGGGCGGCATGTTCGCCTTTGATAACGATTGCCCGCACCAGAATGCACCGCTGTCGAGCGGGCATCTGGAAGGCACCAAGGTCGTCTGTCCGTATCACGCGTGGCGCTTCGATATCACCGATGGATGCCCTGAGATCGCGGGCGATCCGTCGCTGGTGCTCTACGAAATCCGGCAGTATGATGACGAGGTCTTCATCAAACTGCCCGATGTGATGGACCCCGTTCGTTGATTTCGCCGCGCTGCGATGCTACTTTCAAGAGAACAACCTAAGGCGATGGGGTTCCGCCACTAACCGCCCGCGCAGTATGCGTGGAGCTGATGACTCCTACGAAACAACGTAGGAGGAAGTGTGCCCGAAGTATTCTCTACTCGCCCCACCACACCGCATTTCACATGGAAGCACGCCTTCAACCTTAGCGCGGCCCTGCGCTGGATCGGCATCTCCGCAGTCATTGGAGCGCTTGCCGGAACGGCTTCTGCGTTTCTGCTTGTCTCGCTCGAGTTCGCCACGCAGACGAGAGAGGCGCATCGCTGGCTGATCGCTCTGCTTCCCGTGGCGGGATTCTCGGTGGGTCTGCTCTATCGACACTTCGGCGGCAAAGTCGAACGCGGGAACGCTCTTATCCTCCAAGAGATCCACGACCCGCAGGAGACCATCTCTCTGCGGATGACGCCGCTGATTCTGCTGGGGACGTTTCTGACGCATCTCTTCGGCGGCTCCGCGGGCCGCGAGGGAACGGCCCTGCAGACCGGAGCATCGCTCGCCGACCAGCTCACGAAACCCCTGGGGCTGGACGGATCGCAGAGAAGGTTGCTGTTGATGGCAGGTCTGAGCGCAGGCTTCGGCTCTGTCTTTGGAACGCCCATCGCGGGCTTCGTCTTCGGCATGGAAGTCCTTGGCTTTGGCCGTTTACTCACGCCCGCGCTTGGGCCGTGTCTGATTGCCGCAGTCATTGGTGACATCGTCACGCGCGCGTGGCGTGTGCATCACACGATCTACCGCGTGGATGCGCTCGCAGGCTTTACACCGAAGACCGTGCTCGCTTCTGTTCTTGCAGGAGCGCTGTTCGGTTTGATGGCGCTGCTCTTTTCATACGGTGTGCATCACCTCTCTTCGTGGTCGAAGAAGGTTGTGCCCTTCGGTCCGCTGCGACCTGCCATCGGTGGCGTGATCATAGCGACGGCGGTATTTGCGATGGGAACGACGCGGTACATCGGCCTTGGTGTGCCAATCATCGTGGATGCGTTTCATCATGTGCTGCCGCGCGCGGACTTCGCATGGAAGACGATCTTTACCGTCGTCACACTCGGTCTGGGATTCAAAGGCGGAGAGGTCACGCCGCTGTTTTTCATCGGGGCAACGATGGGCAACGCACTCTCCGCAGTTCTGCCGCTGCCCGCTTCCCTTCTGGCAGGCATGGGGTTTGTGGCAGTCTTCGCAGGCGCGGCCAAGACTCCCATTGCTTCCACCATCATGGCCTTTGAGCTCTTTGGACCGATCCCCGGTTGCTTCGCAGCGATTGCCTGTGTGGCGAGTTACCTCTGCTCGGGAAAGCTCGGCATCTATCCCCTGCGCAAGCCGATCTAGTTGGCGATGGGCGAACGCGGGATGACACGAAGGTCGAGCAGTTCGATCTCGGGCGTCAGATAGTCTTCGCGCACGGGTTCGTCCTTCATTAGACCCGTCGATAGATACTTTTTGTTGTCGTCACAGAAGACCGTGGCGACGACGGGATGCTCGTGTTGCAGCCCAGCCATCACGGCGGCAAGAAAGTTACATCCCGACGAGATACCCAGCGCGAGACCGAGTTTGCGCGCGAGCTTCTGCGCCATCAGAATCGCATCGCCATCATGAACGGCGATTACCTCATCCAGCCGATTGAGTTCGACGATCTGCGGAATGAACTCGTCCGAGATGCCCTGAATGCGATGCGAACCGACCTTGTAGCCGGTCGTCAGTGTCGGTGATTCGGCAGGCTCTACGGGGTGAAGCTTGATTCTCTTGTCATGCAGACGAAGACAGGCTGAGACGCCCATGATCGTTCCGCCTGTACCGACGCCGGCGACAAAAGCATGCGGATGAAGGTTCGCGACACCCATCTGCGCGAGAAGCTCCGGTCCGGTGTTGCGTGCGTGCGCCTGCACGTTGGCCTGGTTCTCAAACTGCCGTGGAAGGAAAATTCCCGCGCACTCCGACATGCGCTTTTCGCAAAGAGAGATGCTTCCAAGGAAACCGCCGTCCGCCTTACTGACGGAGACTACCTCCGCGCCGTAGCTGCGGATGATGTCGACGCGCTCGCGGCTCATCCAGTCCGGCATGTAGATGACGACCGGATGCCCGAGTGCGGCCCCAATGGCCGAAAGCGAGATGCCAGTATTGCCGCTGGTCGCTTCGACGATTGTGTCGCCGGGGGCGATGACGCCCGTAGCGTAGGCGTTCTCAAGGATGTGAAGCGCCATGCGGTCTTTGATGGAGCCGCTCAGGTTCATCTGCTCCGCCTTCGCGCAGACCGTTCCCACGCGGCCTCTAAAGCGATAGTCGATCGCAAGCATCGGCGTCTGCCCAATCATTTCGCGAAGAGCGTCGAAGCGTGTATGGACAGTAGGAGGAGAAAAGTTGAGCATGCCTTCAGCCTAGTGAAGCCGCGGCGAAAGAAACATCGTCTTTGTATGGCCATATCGCGCGGATGTTCTAGCTTGTATGGTGATGAGGCAAAACCTTCTTAGGATATAAGGCCTGATTGAAATTCAAGGAAAACAGACTATTCTGCGGTCTACACACTGGAGACTTTCTATGAAGCGTTATTGCCTTGCCTGTGACCTCAAAGAGGATCCAGCCCTGATCGCGGAGTACATCGAATGGCACACGAAAGTCTGGCCTGAGGTACTGGAGAGCCTTGGAGCGGCTGGCGTTCTGGACATGGAGATCTATTCGGTCGGCGACCGGCTCTTCATGATCATGGAAGTCACAGACGACTTCACCTTTGAACGCAAGGCGTCCATGGACCTCGCAAACCCTGTGGTGCAGAAGTGGGAGACGATGATGAGTCGCTTCCAATCCACCCTGCCCTTCTCAGAGGATGGACGGAAGTGGATGCCGATGGAGCGCGTCTTCTGGCTGCAGGGAGCTCTAGCTCCGTAGTCAGAGCCTGCAGATAAGAAGCTCGCGCTCGTAGATCATCTCGGGTGGAAGGCGGTCGTGGAGGTTGATGAAGAGCTCCTCATGGCTCATCACTTCCTTGCGCCAGAGCGGGCGATCGACCTGCTGTAGCTCGTTGAATTTGGCCTTGGGGAAATCGAGACCATCCCAAACGACATCCTCGTAATAAGGCGTCCAGCCGATGGGCGTCTCACGTCCCTGGGCCCGACCGTGAACACGGTCCACGATCCAGCGAAGGATGCGCATATTCTCGCTGAAGCCGGGCCAGAGGAACTTGCCGTTCTGATCCTTGCGGAACCAGTTCACATGGAAGATGCGAGGCGTGCGTTCGAGCGTGCGTTGCATCTTGATCCAATGACGGAAATAATCGCCCATGTGATACCCGCAGAAGGGCAGCATGGCCATGGGATCGCGCCGCACGGTGCCCAGCGTGCCTCCTGCAGCAGCGGTCATCTCCGAGCCCATGGTGGCGCCCGCGTAGACGCCAGCGCTCCAGTTGAAGGCTTGGTAGATGAGCGGCATCGTCGTGCTGCGGCGGCCACCGAAGATGAAGGCAGAGACGGGAATGCCCTCGGGCTTCTCCCAATCGGCATCGATGACGGGGCACTGCGAAGCGGGAGCAGTAAAGCGTCCGTTGGGATGCGCGGCGGTGCGGCCGGTCTCCTTCGCGATCGCGGGAGTCCAGGGCTCGCCGCGCCAGTCAAGGCATGCGGCGGGCGGAGTATCGGTCATACCCTCCCACCAGACGCCGCCTTCGGGCGTCTCCGCCACGTTCGTGAAGATGGTGTTCTGGCGAAGTGTAGCCATGGCATTGGGGTTCGTCTTCGCAGAAGTTCCCGGCGCGACGCCGAAGAAGCCCGTCTCAGGATTGATGGCGCGGAGATGGCCGTTTTCGTCGGGGCGAATCCATGCGATGTCGTCGCCGACTGTGCGAATCTTCCAACCGTCGAAGCCCTCAGGCGGAACCATCATGGCGAAGTTTGTCTTTCCGCAGGCCGACGGGAATGCCGCAGCGACGTAGGTCTTTTCTCCTTCGGGCGACTCCAGACCGACGAGAAGCATGTGTTCCGCCATCCAGCCTTCGTCGCGCGCGACGTTGCTGGCGATGCGCAGCGCAAAGCACTTCTTGCCGAGAAGAGCGTTGCCGCCATAACCGGAGCCGTAGCTCCAGATCTCGCGCGTCTCCGGGAAATGGACGATGTACTTCTCGTCGTTACACGGCCAGGTCACGTCTTTCTGACCCGGGGCAAGCGGCATGCCGACGGAGTGCAGGCATGGAACGACGCGCTGATTATCTTTTTCGATCTCCCGATAAACCGGAGTGCCGATGCGGCACATGATGCGCATGTTGACGACCGCGTACTCGGAGTCCGTCAGTTGCACGCCGATGCGGGACATCGGTCCACCGATGGGCCCCATGCTGAAGGGCAGGACGTACATCGTCCGTCCGCGCATGCAGCCTTTGAAGAGCTGCTTGAGCTTGCGGCGCATCTTGAAGGGATCTTCCCAGTTATTCGTCGGTCCGGCTCCATCCCTCGATAGCGAGCAGATGAAGGTGCGATCTTCCACGCGCGCGACATCGCGCGCATCGGAGCGAGCGAGAAAGCAGCCGGGCCAAAGCTCCTGGTTCAGGCGGGTAAAGGTGCCACCCTCTTCGAGGCTATTGCAGAGGGCATCGTACTCGGCCTGAGAGCCATCGCACCAGTGGATGTGCTCGGGCTGGGTGAGCTCCGCCATCTTCTCCACCCAGCGGATGAGGTGGCGATTCGTTGTGGGAGCTGATGTGATGCTTTGCGTCGCCATTGAAGTTCCTCTCGCGGGACGAAGACATCTCCGCGTGCCCCCACCCCATGAGAACTCCGGGGGGAGCGCGCGTCAAGTAAATCGCACGAAGAAACTTGGCTAAATACAAAAGAGGCGCAGCTCGTGGCCGCGCCTCTCCTATTTTCCGGAGTAGCTTAAAGCGAGTTCATGTTGTGCAGGAACTCGGTATTGTTGCGAGTCTTGCCGAGGCGATCCGTAAGGAGCTCCATGGCTTCGACTGCAGAGAGTGGGTTGAGCACCTTGCGAAGGATCCAGATGCGCTGAAGATCTTCCTTGGGAATGAGGAGCTCTTCCTTACGCGTACCGGAACGCTGGATGTCGATCGCCGGGAAGACGCGCTTGTCGACCAGCTTGCGATCCAGGATGACTTCCATGTTGCCCGTACCCTTGAACTCTTCGAAGATGACTTCGTCCATGCGCGATCCGGTGTCAACGAGTGCCGTTGCCATGATCGTGAGCGAACCGCCCTCTTCGATGTTGCGGGCCGCGCCGAAGAAACGCTTAGGGCGCTGCAGCGCATTCGAATCCACACCGCCTGAGAGCACCTTGCCCGACGCCGGGACGATGGTGTTGTAGGCACGTGCGAGACGGGTAATGGAGTCGAGCAGGATGACCACGTCGCGCTTGTGCTCGACGAGGCGCTTGGCCTTTTCGATCACCATCTCGGCGACCTGGACGTGGCGTGCGGCGGGCTCATCGAAGGTGGAGGAGATGACCTCGCCCTTCACCGAACGCTGCATGTCCGTCACTTCTTCCGGACGCTCGTCGATGAGCAGAACGATCAGAACGATCTCCGGGTGGTTGGTCGAGATGCTGTTTGCGATGGCCTGCAGAAGCATCGTCTTACCCGTGCGGGGAGGAGCGACGATCAGACCGCGTTGGCCCTTGCCTACGGGGGTGAGCAGATCCATCACACGGCCGGAGATGTTCTCGCGAACGGTCTCCATCTTGACGCGTTCTTCCGCGTAGAGAGGCGTGAGATTGTCGAAGAGAATCTTGTTGCGCGTCTCTTCCGGGGACTCAAAGTTGATCGCCTCGATCTTGACGAGGGCGAAGTACTTTTCACCCTCATGCGGGGGACGGACGTTGCCGGAGATCGTGTCGCCGGTTTTGAGATCGAATTTGCGGATCTGCGAGGGGGAGACGTAAATGTCATCCGGCCCAGGGAGATAGTTGTAATCCGGCGAGCGCAGGAAGCCGTAACCGTCGGGAAGGATTTCAAGCACACCTTCAGCGAAGATATGACCTTCTTTTTCGCTCTGGGCCTGAAGAATTTTGAAGATCAGGTCCTGCTTACGGAGTGCGCTGGTGCCTTGAATATCTAGTGCGCGTGCGAGCTTGCCCAGTTCGGCAATGCTCTTTTCTTTTAACTCAGAGATCGTCATCGTTTACCTGGAATGTTTGGAGGGAATGTTGAAGGAAGGATTGTACGGGGGGATGAAACGGAGGGGGTGGTGCGGGGTGGAACGGTTTGCACTCAGTATAAGAGAAGCGGCAGAGCCGCGGGCCATTAGGCCGCGCGGCGTTCCTGCACAAGATGGCCCGGGGCAACGGGCAAAGCGGTCGCCGGAAGTGCTTTCTGATCCGTCGGAACCGTTTCGCGGAAGCGATCCAGAACTTCGTTGGTCGTATCCTGGAGGCGGGTATTCGGCTTGTGCAGCTTACGGGTCGCCTTGGAGGCAAGCTGACAGAGTTGGTAGCGGTTGGTGACGTGAGTCATAGCACCAAAGATGAGATCAGAACGCATTGCTTCTCCTATCTGTGCGGCTTGTCAGAGCCCGCTTGCTGGACGCTGGCCGGAATTATTCCTGCCGTGTCCTTAGATTGGACGTTACAACTTCGAAAGAAGGTGCAATCGCCGTTATGACGCTGTACCGCACCGTCGCGGGGCCTGCGGCCCTCGCTTCGACTACGCTCGCTGCGCGTGGGGGTTTCAAGTTGCCCAATGCTTCGGGCCAGGGTCTAAGCCCCTTGTTATCAAGAGATCATGGGATACGGCCAATCATCCCGTAATGAGCCCGGAAGAGATTCGGACCGCGTAAAAGCGCTCAGAAACCCGGCCACTCATGCACCATAATTTGTCTCGAGATCAGGGTCAATACTTATTTTGGGAGGATTCTCCGGATCCTTGATAGAAAACCATAGAAATTATGATCTCACTAAGCCCAATAGCTGCGGTCGAGGGTTCGATACTGAATTGCCTCGGCAATATGCTTGACAGCTATCTCCGTTGCTCCCTCCAGATCGGCAACCGTCCGCGAGACCTTCAGGATGCGGTCGTGCGCCCGGGCACTGAGCCCTTGTTGTTGCATCGCCCGCTCCAGGACGCGTTCCGCGTCCGTTGAGAGCTCGCAAAAGACACGGATCTGCTGTGTGCTCATCTGGGAGTTCGCGAAGATGGGTTTCTGACGTCGCCCCGAGGGCGCCTCGTCAGTTCTGGCAAAGCGCTTATGCTGGCGCTCGCGTGCGGCGAGGACGCGGTCGCGAATCTGCGTCGAGCCCTCCGCTGCCTCGCCCGAACGCAGCTCCTTGTACTGCACCGCCGGGACTTCGATATGGATATCGATTCGATCGAGCAGAGGTCCGCTTACCTTAGAGACATAGCGCTGGATCATCGGCGGCGTACACATGCACTCACGGCTCTTGTCGTTGAAGTAACCGCAGGGGCAGGGGTTCATCGCAGCCGCCAGCATGAAGCGTGCGGGGAAGCTCAGGCTCATCGCCGCGCGCGAGATAGTAACCACACCATCTTCGAGCGGCTGCCGCAACACCTCCAGCACGTTGCGCGGGAACTCCGGGATCTCATCCAGAAAGAGAAGACCGTTATGCGCCAGCGAGACCTCACCCGGTCGCGGAACCGCGCCTCCACCGATCAGGCCGGCATCGGAGACCGTGTGATGGGGCGAACGAAATGGACGATGCGCTACCAGGCCCTGGTCAGCATCCAGGACACCGGCAACCGAGTGGATCTTGGTCGTCTCCAGAGCCTCTTCAAAACGCAGCGGTGCAAGGATGGAGGGCAGACGCTTAGCCAGCATCGTCTTACCTGAGCCCGGCGGCCCGATCATAAGGATGTTGTGCCCACCTGCTGCGGCGACCTCCAAGGCACGCTTCGCCACATGCTGGCCACGGACGTCTTTGAAGTCGAAGGGAAAGTGCTGCATCTCGTTCAACAGGTTGCTGGTCTCCACTCGCAACGGTTGAACGGTCAGAGCTCCGAATGCTGCCATGTTTAAGAGCTCACGCGCTTCGGCGAGGGATTTCACCGGGAAGACATTGACCCCTTCTACAACGGCGGCCTCGCGCGCGTTCTTCGCAGGTAGCAGAAGATTCCTGATCCCCGCCTTGTGTGCCGCGACAGCGATAGGCAGCACCCCCGGGACGGCACGAACGGCGCCATCGAGGCCGAGTTCTCCGACGAGCAAAAAATCGTCGAGTTCCTTGAGATGGAGCGCGCCGTACGCCCCCAGGATTCCCATGGCGATCGGCAGATCGAAGCCGCTGCCTTCCTTTTTCAGATCGGCCGGAGCGAGGTTGATCGTGATCCGCGTAGGCGGAAGATCGAAGCCGGAGTTCTTGATGGCGGCGCGGACACGATCGCGGCTCTCGCGAACGGCTGCATCGGGCAAACCCACCATCGCAAACTGATCTTCTTCCCGCTTTACACCCGAGAAGTCCACTTCCACATCGATGATGTGGGCATCAATTCCATACACCGCTGCACTGCGTGCTTTGAAAAGCATCTTCTGAACCCGCTCAACGAGAAGATTGTGTCACAAGGTCGCAGTGTATAGCATCGGCAACAGGGAACGATCGCATCCATCAATTCGATCCATCTCAGGTACTTAATTCGGGCCTTTGATTCTGGGCCTATAGAACACGGAGTTTCCGCACTATGCACGCATCCATTCGACTGAGAAGAGTCACCCTTGCCACCGCAGGCGCCTTGCTTCTGCTCCTTCCCAACCTGGCCAATGCACAGGACACGCCAGCAGATCAGAAGGCAGACACCGCTGTGGACGCCTCCACGGCTCCCTCGGTCGACGAAGCATGGTCGCAGATCAATACGGCGCTCGAGTCCAAGAACGTCGACACCCAGTTGCAGGCCATCGCCGCGCTGGGTCTTATGGGAGACTCTCCGAAGGCCTTCACCATTCTGAGCGCTCACTTCGATAACAAGGAAGTTGACGTCCGAGTCGCCTCCATCGTGGCTGCGGGAGAGACGAAGAACCCGAACTTCACCACCGCTCTGCGCTCTCTCCTCGATGACGCAGAGCCTCAGGTCGCTCTGGCAGCGGCCTCGACGCTCTGGAAGATGAATGACCGTAGCGGAGAAGATGTTTTGATCGCCATTGCCCGCGGCGAGCGCAAAGCCAGTGGAGGATTCTTCAACACGGGCGTGCACAACGCCAACCGCACGCTGCACAATCCCCTCGCGCTCGCAAAACTCGGCGCTCTCCAGGCATCCACCATCCTGCTGCCACCCGTTGGCATCGGCCTGGGCGCATTTCACTACATGAAGGGGCAGGGCGGCCTTTCTCCCCGCGTTGTGGCGATTGAGCAACTTGCGCAGGACCACACTGACTTTGTGCGTAACGAGCTGATCGCATCGACGACCGACAAAGATACGGGAGTTCGCCTGGCTGCCGCCGAGGAGCTCGCGAAGTTCCGCGGTCCAGAGGTCATCAAAGCTCTCGGCAATCTCTTCGAAGACAGTAAGGTTGCCGTGCGTCTTATCGCCTGCGGTGCCTATATTCGCGTCAGCATGCCGGAAGCCAAGCACACACGCGTCATCCATAAGCGTTAGCCGCAAACCTAAAGAGGGCATGCTGTGAATACGAGTCTCTTCGAACTCTTCAAGATCGGTATCGGCCCTTCCAGTTCCCACACCGTCGGTCCCATGCGCGCGGCCCTTGCGTTTCTCAACGAAGCCGGGCCGCGTCTGCCCGATGTCCATCGGGTCCTGATCGATCTTTACGGATCGCTTGCCCTGACGGGCATCGGCCATGGCACGGACCATGCCGTCCTCGCCGGTCTAAGCAATCAACAGCCTGACATCATCACGCCGGAGGATATGGCCTCCCTTCTGGAACGGGCAGCGAACCAGAAGCAGTTGCTCTTTCACGGCGACCATCCCGTCGAATTCCTCCGCGAACGCGATCTTCTCTTCCATCGCGACCAAATGTATCCCGATCCAGAGATCAAGACGCATCCCAACGGTATGCGCTTCACTGCTTTCGATGATGCCGGAGAGATCGTGGCATCGCGCGTTTACTTCTCCATCGGTGGAGGCTTCGTGCTTCCGGCAGAAGAGTTTTCGCCGGAAGAAGACGCTCTCCCGAAATCTTCCCGGCCCATGCCCTTCCCCTTCCGAAGCGCGGAAGAGCTTCTCGAACTCGCAACCAAAAGTAACCTGACCATCGCGGACCTGATGTTCCAGAATGAAGTGGCGCTGGCGCAGGACGCCTCGATCCTTCGACCGCGTGTAGAACGTGCTTCAGGCGATCAGGACACGGACAAGGTACGCGATGGCATCCTTGCGCTCTGGTCCGCCATGCGCGACTGTGCGGAGCGTGGCATGCGCACAGGAGGCATCCTTCCCGGAGGCCTGAACGTGCGGCGCAGAGCACAGCGCCTCTCTGAGCGACTGAAGGACCAGGGATCCCGCGATCCTCTCGCTCCCCTCGACTGGCTCACCATCTACGCCATGGCCGTCAATGAAGAGAACGCCGCAGGCAGTCGGGTTGTCACCGCGCCGACCAACGGAGCTGCGGGAGTGATCCCCGCCATCGGCCTCTACTACCTCAACTTCATCGACGGCGCCAATGAAGACGGCATCGTCCGCTACTTCCTCACCGCTGCGGCCATAGGCATCCTCTACAAGGAGAACGCTTCGATCTCCGGTGCGGAGGTTGGTTGCCAGGGAGAGGTCGGCGTCGCATGCTCGATGGCTGCGGGCGGTCTTGTCGCTGCGCTTGGCGGCACCAACGCGCAGGTGGAGCATGCTGCGGAGATCGGCATGGAACACAACCTCGGCATGACGTGTGATCCCATCGGTGGCCTGGTGCAGATCCCATGCATCGAGCGCAACGCGATGGGCGCTGTGAAAGCAGTGAATGCATCACGCATGGCGATGCACGAAACTGATGAGCACAAGGTCTCACTCGACCAGGTGATTCGCACGATGTACCTGACGGGACTCGATATGCAGTCGCGTTACAAGGAAACTTCGCTCGCCGGTCTGGCCCTCAACGTCATCGAATGTTGATCCATCGACGGAAATTTTCTTCGCAGAATTTTGATCTATGACATTTTTTACTTGACACTGATTTTTCAGACTTCTATACATTCGATAGTCGCTATGAACGAGATGCGGCGCGATGTCTTCTCACTCAGGGAGAATAGACAACGGTAAGACGCAACGCGGTGGCAAAGATCGCGGATGCAAAAGGCAAAGCAACAAAAGCAAAACACTACGGGGAGCGCGTCATGCGCTCCCCGCAGTGTTTTGCGTCGCCTCACACATTGCTTCGCAAACCCTCATGAACACTGGCGATTTCTTTCCTGCCGAAAGAGACGCGATACACTCATCCACGGGCAGTGACGAAACAAGACCACAGCAAACGAGGATGCAAACGATGACACGCCGACGTTGGATCGCAGACACATGGAACGAAGAACGGACCTCCGCTTCGCTCACCGGCGATCAGGCATCGCACCTCGCGCGCGTCCTCCGCGCCGAGCCAGGACAGATCTTCGACGTCGTCGCGGGAGGATTTCTTCACCGCGCTGAAGTCGTTAACGTCGCTGAGGATGAGGTCGTCTTCACTCTGCATGAGGAGATGGAGTCCGACTCCGCTCTTCCCGTTCATCTCTACCTTGCCATCTACAAGTTCGATCACCTGGAATGGGCGATTGAGAAAGCGACCGAACTGGGTGCAGCCCGCATCACACCTGTACTCGCCCGGAGAACTGAGAAGCATCTCGCACAGGCGTCCGCCAAGCGTGTCGAACGCTGGAGACGCATCGTGCTTGAATCCTCCAAGCAGTCGCGCCGCACAGAGATTCCAGTTGTGGATGATCCAGCCACGCTCGCCTCTGCGCTCAAGACCTGCACCGCAGCGACGCGTGTCCTTCTCGCAGAGACAGAGCAGGAGAACAGTCTGGCCGCCGCGCTGAAAGATCACGCTGGCGACATCGCGCTCGCCGTAGGTCCCGAGGGTGGGTGGACGCCGGAGGAGATGGCGCTCTTCTCAGCACAGCAGTGGACCCACGCTACACTTGGGCCTCGTATTCTGCGTGCGGAGACAGCCTGCATTGCAGCATTGGCAATCACCAGTTCGATCCTGTAAACAAAAAAGCGCGACGCCGAAGCGCCGCGCTCGTCTGCTGCGTATCTCTAGCTGAAGATGTCCTTCATCTTGTCCAGAAACGTTCGCGTGTGCGGCGTGTTCTGCACTTCCATCGTCTCTCCAAGCTGCCGGAGAAGATCACGCTGCTGCTTATTGAGCTTCTGCGGCGTCTGTACACGGATCTCGACGACAAGATCGCCCTTGCCGTGCTCGTTCAGATGAGGCACGCCACGTCCACGGAGCTTGAACCGCTTTCCGCTCTGCGTTCCTTCCGGAATGTTGATGGACGTTACACCGTCCATCGTAGGCACTTCGATCTCCATGCCAAGAGCCGCCTGCGGGAACGACATGGGGATCACGCAATGCAGGTCGTCACCTTCGCGTTCGAAGAAGGCATGCGCTTCCACGCTCAGCGAGACATACAGATCGCCCGCAGGACCGCCATACTTTCCAGCTTCCCCTTCGCCGCCGTAGCGGATGCGTGTGCCGTCTTCGACGCCGGCGGGAACCTTCACCAGGATCTCGTGCTCACGCATCATCCGCGTCTCACCCTTGCAGGTCAGGCAGGGATCGGTGATCGTCGTTCCTGTGCCACCGCACTTGGGGCAGGGCCGTGCCACGGAGAAGAAGCCCTGCTGGAAGCGAACCTGGCCATGTCCCTTACACTGCGCGCAGGTCTGAGGCTGCTTGCCGTGGGCAGCGCCGGTTCCACTGCAGTCGTCGCAGGTTTCGAGGCGACGGATCTTGATCGTCTCCTCTTTACCGAAGACAGCATCAGCGAACTCGAGCTTCATGTCGTAGCGAAGATCGCGTCCACGCTGCGCCCGCGAGGCACGACGGCCGGTGTTGCCGCCCATGTTGAACATCTCGCCAAAGATGTCCCCGAAGATGTCGCCGACATCCTGTCCACCAAAGGGCGAACCTCCGCCGCCGCCAAAGCCGCTGCTGGGCCCGGCATGGCCGTAGCGATCGTAGGCAGCGCGCTTCTCCGGGTCGCTCAGCACCTGGTAAGCCTCGCTGCACTGCTTGAACTTGTCCTCCGCGGCTTTATCGCCGGGATTTCTGTCCGGATGGTACTGCATCGCGAGCTTGCGGTACGACGACTTCAACTCCTGATCGGAGGCGTCGCGCGAGACCGAAAGCACTTCGTAGTAATCAAGCTTCATATTCGCCGTTGAACTCATCTTTTCGTAGATTCCCTCTTATGCTTCGGTCTGCGCGTGATTCACCGCAATGCGAACCAGCGCCGGGCGCAGAAGCCGTTCCTTGATGCGATACCCAGCGCGCACTTCTTCCAGCACCTGATGATCTGGATGCTCTGTCGTCTCAATCGATCCAAGCGCCTCGTGGAAGCGTGGATCGAACTGCGCTCCTACAGTCTCTACCTTCTGCACACCGAGCTGCTTCATCGCCTCTTCCATCTGGCGAAGAATCAGTTCCACGCCCTCGCGGAACTGCTCCGGGCTTCCCTGTGCCTTCATGGCCAGTTGAAAGTTATCCAGCACCGGAAGAATCTGTTCGACCGAGCTTCCTACTGCAAACTCACGGAACTCCGTCCGCTCCTTCGCGTCGCGCTTGCGTGCATTGTCAAACTCTGCCTGCATACGGGCCATGCGGTCGAGCAACTGATCGCGCTCCTGCTTGACCTGCTCAAACTCCGCCAGAGTCACTGTGCCCACTTCGGACTCTGTCACCGGTACGCCTTCCACCTGCTCTGCCGCCTGCAAAATCTCTGCCTCACTCACTGGATCACCCTCCATCTCTCTCATCTGTTTCCACCTCTTATACCGGTCTTGAAAATTTCCCATCACTGTATCTTTCCCGTCACTGTGTCGAATTCTCGTCACTGGCCTGTCGCATCCGGTCGAAGAGCTGTGCGACATAACCAACGGTGTTCATCGTCTTTTCGTATTGCATGCGCTTCGGTCCAATCACGCCCACAGCGCCGCGATTCTCTCCATGCAGACGTGCGGGAGCGGCGATGAGAACCAGACCCTGCATCGCTGGAGCGTACTCATCCAGATCGAAGACAACGCGGACAGACTCCTGCCGCGCATCGACGTAAGCATTCAGAAGAGCAACCAGACGCTCTTTGGCCTCCAGCGCCACCAGCATCTCGCGCAGACGCTCGCGCTCTTCCTGGCCGAGCGCTGGCGCCATCATGAGGTTGGAGACGCCTTCCACGTAAATCTGTTGCTCGCCCTCTGCCACGGCGCCGGACCAAAGTTCTTTCACCGCTGCAAGGAGGCGCTGATATTCACTGCGCTCGCGCTCCGTCCGCTGCTGAATCTCCAGACGGACGCGCTCCACGCTCCATCCACGGAAGTTCTCGTTCAGAAAGCGGGCCGCTGCCTCAAGCTCGCGCAGATCGAGATCGCGGTCCAAGGCAAGAACCCGATCTCTCACGAGACCGGACTTCAATACCACCACGGCAAGAACCTTCTTCACCGCCAGGCGCGAGAAGTGAACGTGCTCCAAAAGATCAGCGGTATCCACCGAAGCCAACGCGACACCGACGCCGCTCGAAAGCGTTGCGAGGACGTGCGATGTACGCTCAAGAAACGCCTGCGTTCCGGCGATCCCCTCAAAGCTGGAATCGATCTGCGACCGCGAACGGCTCGACAGCAACGCGGGGTGAATACGGTCGTTCCCGCTCAACTGTTCCACGTAGATACGAAACGCACGTGCCGTCGGGATGCGTCCGGCGGAAGTATGCGGCTGCTCCAGCAGTCCCTCATCGGCGAGTTCCGCCATCGTGTTGCGCACCGTTGCAGAGCTGACATTGGCCAGCGCCTGGGCAACGTTCTGCGAAGCCACAGGTTCACCCGTGGAGATGTAGCTCTCCACAACTGCCGTGAGGATCGCCCGTTGCCGCGCCGTGATGTTGATCTCATTCTGCATCGTTTGAATTAGGTGATCTCGAAGACGTCTTCCTGCTTTGCGGCAATGGCTTTCGATGCGTCTGCAACCTTCTGCGCGATTGCGAAGTAGGACTTGGCGCGCTGCGAGTTCGGTCCCGCGAGCGTCACCGGTTTTCCGGTATCTCCACCTTCGCGGATCTGCGGATCCAGGTCAATCCCACCAAGGAAGGGCAGGCCATACTCGCGGGCCGTGCGCTCCGTTCCACCAGCGCCGAAGACATCGATCACTTCGCCCGTCGGCAGCGTCATCTGGGACATATTCTCTACCAGGCCAAGAACATCCACATGAACCTGGTGGAACATCTCCAGCGCCTTGCGCGCATCCTGCAGAGCCACGCCGCTTCCCGTCGACACCACCACCGCGCCCGTAAGCGGAACCGTCTGCACCAGAGAGATCACCACGTCGCCCGTTCCCGGAGGAAGATCGATCACGAGAAAGTCCAGCTCTCCCCACTCAACCTGCTGCAAAAACTGACGGATGATCTGGTGCAGCATCGGTCCGCGCATCATCAGCGGCTTGTCGCCGGGAGAGATCAGACCCACCGAAATAAACTTCACGCCAAAACTCTCAAGCGGCTGAATGCGATTGTCCGGGGCCACATTCGGCTGCCGCGTCTGCCCCATCATCATGGGCACGTTCGGACCGTAGATGTCCGCGTCGATCAGGCCGACCCGGTGTCCGAGCTGCGCAAGCGCGATAGACAGATTGACGCTGAGCGTGGTTTTGCCCACACCGCCCTTTCCGCTGCCGATGGCGATTACGTTCGCTACGCCCTTGATCGGCTGCGGCTGAGGTCCCTGTTGCGGTGCGCCGCCATGCGTGTGTCCACTGTGTGCCATCGTTCCCCTATCAACCTTCTGAAACTTCTTAGATGATGCGGTAAAGCCGGTCGATTCACTGCCTCTACACGTGCCAGCCTGTCGTCAGAGTACTGCGCATCTCGCGCTTCCGCGTGACTTCGCTGGAACGCATCTGCCGCCGCCGTTCCGCATCCTCGTAACGCCGCCGCTCATGCTCCGTCTCCGGAACAATGGGCGAAACCGGCACCGGCGTTCCCTTCTGGTCGACGGCCACATACGTGATGTACGCCGTGGAGACATGCCGCAGCGTCCGCGACTTCGGGTCTTCCACCATCGCCTTCACGCCGACCTCCATTGAGGTGCGAAAAGCCCGGTTCACACTCGCCTTCAGAATCAGCAGATCCCCGATATGCACCGGAGCCACAAAGTCGAGATGATCCATCGAAGCCGTCACAACCGTGGTCGCGTGTGCGTGTCGATACGCCGCCACGGCGCCGACCAGATCGATAAACTGCATCAGGCGTCCTCCAAAGAGGTTCCCCAATGCGTTCGAGTCGCCCGGAAAGATGATCTCGCTCCGTTCCGCCTGCGACTCCCTGACCGTGCGTGCCGTATCTGCCATCACCTTCTAGTGTCGCGTTTTGCGGAGTTTCCTGCAATGCCCGACCTTCCACGGCGCGTTTTTGCACCCGGATTTGCCATGATCTCCGGACGAGAGAACAATAGACCGATGGATAAGATCGCGATGCTCTCCCAGATTCTCTCCGAGAACCCCGGCGACTCCTTTGCACGGTACGGCCTCGCCATGGAACACCTCAGCACTGGAGACACCGATACCGCGCTGACAGAGTTCGCCACCACAATCCAGCACAACCCCGACTACGTCCCGGCCTACCAGATGAGCGCCCAGACGCTCGCGAAGCTGCACCGTAACCACGAAGCCGTCGCCCGCCTGGAGGAGGGCCTCGCCGCCGCCAGCCGCACCCGCAACACACATGCTGCCAGCGAGATGCAGGCGCTCCTCGACGAGTTGGAGGGCTGACGCCCATGCCTCTGGACCTTCACTGGCAGCAGATCGCGCTCAGATTAGCGCTGGCCTGCGTCGCCAGTCTGGCCATTGGTTATAACCGGGACGAACATGGCCGCCCCGCTGGCATGCGCACCATCATGCTGGTCACCCTGACGGCAACGCTCTCCATGCTGCAGGTTAATCTGTTGCTTTCCCTCAGTGGGAAAGGGCCGGGCAGCTTTATTCAGCTCGACGCGATGCGCCTTCCCTTGGGCGTGCTTAGCGGCATCGGCTTCATCGGCGCGGGCGCCATCATTAAGAGGGACAACGGCGCTACCGGCGTGACCACCGCCGCAACGCTCTGGTTCTCCACCATGCTCGGTCTTCTTTACGGGGGCGGCCAGATCGGACTAGGCATTACCGCCACCGTACTGGCTCTCTTCATTCTGAAGGTGCTGAAGCAGGTGGAAAATTATGTTCCTCGGGCGCGTCGCGGAGCTTTGACTCTGAACCTGGAAGAGGGTGCTCCCGACGAGCAGGCGCTGCGGGACCTAATCAGCGGCTACACCTTCAAGATCAAAACGTGGTCGGCCCAGTACGCCCCCGCCAACCAACTTGTGACGCTTCGCTGCGAACTGCAATGGAAGGCAAACTTCGCTCAGTCGCCTAATACGCCCCGTCGCCTGGATGAGCTACGCGCTCTCCCCGGGATTGCCGGGTTCCGATGGGATGAATAGAACATCTAATTTTAAGAAGCACAACCCAGGAGATTCCGAGATTCATGAAGACACTCCCCGCAACACTCGGCGAACTACGCAAGAGCGAATGGACGCCCGAATACGTCGCCCGCTCCGTCAAAGACGAACTGCGCGACAACCTGATCACGAAACTGCGTGCCAAGGAAGCCATCTTCCCCGGCATCGTGGGTTATGAAGATACCGTCACCCCCCAGATCGTGAACGCGGTTCTCTCCAAGCACAACTTCATCCTCCTCGGCCTCCGCGGCCAGGCCAAGAGCCGCATTCTCCGCGCCCTCACTACACTGCTGGATGAAGAGGCCCCTTACGTCGCCGGCTCCGAGTTAAGGGACAATCCTTACGCTCCCTTGAGCAGGTACTCCCGCGATCTCATCGCCACCATGGGTGACGACACCCCCATCGCATGGATGGGACGAGAAGAACGTTATGTCGAAAAGCTCGCGACCCCGGACGTCACCGTGGCCGATCTCATCGGCGATGTTGATCCAATCAAGGCGGCTCGCTCCGGCGAGATCCTCTCCAGCGAACTCACCATGCACTATGGTCTTCTGCCCCGCGCCAACCGCGGCATCTTTGCCATCAATGAAGTCCCCGATCTCGCGGGCAAGATCCAGGTTGCTCTCTTCAACATCATGCAGGAGGGCGACGTTCAGATTAAGGGCTACCCCGTTCGTCTCGAACTCGATGTCGCCATCGTCTTCTCCGCCAACCCGGAAGATTACACAGCGCGCGGAAAGATCGTTACGCCGCTCAAGGACCGCATCGGCTCCGAGATCCGCACGCACTATCTCGACTCGCTCGACCAGGCCATCTCCGTCACAGAGCAGGAAGCCTGGTCCAAGCGTGGCGGCCTCGAACTACACATCCCGCGCTACATTCGCGAAGTGGTGGAGCAGATCGCCTTCACCGCGCGCGACGAAAAGCGCGTGGACAAGCGCAGCGGCGTCTCGCAGCGTCTGCCCATTTCCACGCTGGAACTCGTGATCTCGAACGCGGAGCGCCGCGCACTTCTTCACGGCGAAACCACAGCCGTTCCCCGCATCGGCGATATCTACACGGCTCTTCCCGGCATCACCGGCAAGATCGAACTCGAATATGAAGGCGAAATGCGAGGCGCGGATAAGGTCGTTCGCGAGATCATCAACACCGCCGTCGCTCACACCTTCGACGGCTACTTCGCCGACGTGAATACGCAGCAGATCGAGGAGTGGTTCAACCTGGGCGGCACCGTGCAACTCTCTGACGCTACGTCTTCGGAAGAGTCGATGAAGGAGCTGCGCACCATCCAAGGACTCGCGGAGAAGCTCAAGCCACTGAAGCTGCCGTCTCACATCGCTGCCGAGCAGTTCGTCTCAGCGGCGGAGTTCCTGCTGGAAGGCATGACGGCGCACAAGCGCATCTCCCGTAGCGAGGAACGCAGCTTCACCGCCATCGAAAAGAGGAACAGGGATCGTTCGCAGGGTTATCAGGAAGAGCTTCGCGAACGTGAGCGGGACAAGCAGGAGTGGCAGTCCAAGAACCGTAATAAACGCGGCTTCAACTAGATTGAACCTTCAAGGAGCACAGCGCATGTTCAATCGTCCATGGGCACAGGCAGGGGTCGTCTGTCTGTTTGCCGCCGCTTCACTCGCGCAGGCACAGCACGTCCGCGATCCTCGGGCTTCGCTGATGGATGTGCCTGCGCGCCAGGCAGAGTTACGTTCGACGAAGGACCCTCGCGTCCTCAAAGCCATCGCGGGGCTGGGCTCCTGTCTCAAGTCTCCGGAAGTGGCGGCCCCTCCAACTCCGATCAACATTCCGCATCACTACCTCAGCGGTTCGCACGGGCCTGTAAATCCGGCAGAGGCGGCAGCCACACATATCTATGGGCAGTTCGAAAAGCGCGTTACCGCCGGGATGAACCAGTACCTCGCCACGGGCAGTCATGCGGAAGCGGCCTGCGCCCAGCAGCAGATTGATCTTTGGGCAAAGAGCGCTGCGCTCCTCGACTACGATCCGAAGGTAAGTTCGCAGGCCTGGTATCAGGTGGAATGGACGCTTAGCTCGGTCGCCATCACGGAGTCTGTCCTGCTCAATGATGCAAAGCTCGATCGGGAGCAAGTCGCGCGCGATACCAAGTGGATCAACACCTCAGCCCACAAGATGATCGCCTTCGAAACCGGCGAAAAAAACAACCATCACTACTGGCGCGGCCTCGCAGCCACCGCCGCGGGCGTGATCTCTTCGGACGATACGCTATTTAAATTCGGCGTAGACACTTTTCAAGAATCTGTAGCCGCTCTCGATGAACGCGGCGCGTTTCCTCTGGAGATGGCGCGCCATGAACGTGCGATTCACTACCAGGCCTTCGCCCTGCAGCCGCTCATCCCCATCGCAGAGTTTGCCGAGCGCCAGGGAATCCCGCTTTATAACTACTCCCAGAACGGCCGCACCATCCGCGACGGTGTGCTCTTCCTCGGCAAAGCCATCGACGATCCATCGATCGTAAAGGTCTACACCACGGACGAGCAGACAATCGACTTCGGCAGTAGCGATTATTCTTTCCTTGAGTTCTACGTCCGCCGCTTCGGCACGAAGAATCTCCCTGCTTCCATCGTCCACGGCCTCACCACGCCGACGGACGCCACACGTATCGGCGGCAGCACCACCGTTCTCGCCGCAAAGTAGGTTCTATGAAGCGCACACGCTATACCAAGTTCAACGGAGATCTCGCCTCTTCGCTCGGCCTCGAAGACCTGATGGAAGCTCTGAGCGACTTCCTCCTCGACTCCGGCTTTCAGGACCCGATGTCGCAGTTCCAGGAACTGGACGGCGATCACAACATGGACAATCTCCGCGAAGCGATCCGCCAGGTTCTGGAAGACGGCAGCTTCCTCGACATGGATGCGCAGGAGCAGTATGAGGCCATGTCCGAAGAGCAGCGCGAGGAGCTGATCGATCAGCTCCTCGAGCGCCTGGAGCAGGGGAACTTCATTCAGCAGGAACAGGGCGATCCATCCGAGACGCAAAGCAGCACCGGACCCGGCGAGATCCAGCAGCCCGCGCCACCACAGGGCGAAGCGCGCTTCAACGTCACGGACAAGAGTATGGACTTCCTAAGCTACAAGTCACTGCGCGACCTCCTCGGCGGCATGGGCCGTGCCAACATGGGACGCCACGACACGCGTTACGAAGCCAGCGGCATCGAGTCGAGCGGTTCCAGCAAACCCTACGAGTTCGGCGACACCATGAACCTCGACGTCAACGCCACGCTCTCCAGCGCCATGCAGCGCGAAGGCCTTGGCCTTCCGCTCAACATCGAATACTCCGATCTCCATATTCATCAGTCGGAGTATCAATCGTCCTGCGCCACGGTCGTGATGCTCGACTGCTCTCACTCGATGATCCTCTACGGCGAAGACCGCTTCACTCCCGCCAAGCGTGTCGCGATGGCCCTCTCGCATCTCATCCGCACACAGTTCCCCGGCGACTCACTTCACCTCGTTCTCTTCCATGACTCCGCAGAAGAGATGCCCATCCAACAGGTCGCGCGCGTTCGCGTTGGCCCCTGGTATACCAACACGCGTGAAGGCCTGCGCGTGGCCCAGCGTATCCTCGCTCGCTCCAACAAAGACATGAAGCAGATCGTCATGATCACGGACGGCAAGCCCTCGGCGCTCACACTGCCTGACGGCCGCATCTACAAAAACGCCTTCGGTCTCGATCCCATCGTGCTCTCGGAGACGCTCGAAGAAGTGGCCCGCTGCAAACGCTCCGGCATCGTCATCAACACCTTTATGCTCGCGCAGGACTTCGCCCTGATGCAGTTCGTGCAGAAGGTCAGCGCCATGTGCCGCGGCAAAGCCTACTTCACCACGCCGGACAAACTCGGTAGCTACCTGCTGATGGATTTTATGAACCGCCGGATGAAGACGATCCACTAGCTATTTCTTCACGTCTCCACCGATCGCAATCACCACGTAGCGAGCGGGAACGTCGCCTGCGTTCTTCAGCGAATGCATGGTGCCCTGGGCGACGTACATCACTCCACCAGGGCCAACACGCTCCACTTTGCCGTCATGGGAAAAGGCGATCACACCCTCACGCACGACGATGAACTCGGAGTGATCGATCGGATGGAGCGGACTCGGCACAGTGCCGACGGGCTGCATCGTCTCATGCAGATCCACGCTCTCGCCCGTCTTCAGCTCGCCATGCACGATGCTGCGGATCTCCGCTCCATTCGCCATCTTCCTTGCTGGAGAAGCATCGGCCGCGAAGATGCGGGCCTCACTAAGAGCCGCATTCACCGGGGCATTTTGAGCCGATACTCCTCGGCCCATCAAAATTAAAGGAATACAAAACGCGAGAGGGCGCCAAATTTTCATGCGCCATAATACTGCTCCTCACTCTTTTCGCGCTCACGAGAACTGCACAAAAAAATCCTCAGACTGAACCTGAAAGCAGATCTCTCCACTACGCGACGATAAAACTGTCGCTCCGGTTGAGATGACGGAGGATCTCACTCAGCCACACTACTACTGTCACGGAGACCTCACCCGCCCACGCCACCACCGTCATTTCGACCGAGCGCGGAGCGGGAGCGGAGCAATCTGCTTTTGTTATGTGCCGAAGGCACATCCGGTCGCTACGGGATGACAAACAGGATTGCTCTCGAAGGACCGCGTTCCTAAACCTGCCGCTCCCGCCAGATCTTGTACAGCGCCCAAGCCGCCGCCGTGCAGTTGTCTCTGATCGTTCCATCGAACAGAGCATCCTCAAACTCCCGCACGCTCAGGCGCTTCACCTCAAGATCGGTCTCTTCGGGATCTCGATCGTGCTCTCCCAGAACGAGATCTTCCGCCAGAAAGATATGGTGTTTCTGGTTCATCACACCGTACGCGATCCAGTGAAATCCAAGCCAGGTCATCTTCCCCGCAACCAGACCGGTCTCTTCGCGGAGTTCGCCGCGCGCCAGGTCTTCAGGCACAACCTCCGCCTGCTCCCATCCGCCCTGCGGGAACTCCATGTAACGTCCACCCACCGTATAGCGAAACTGCTCCACGAGCCAGAGATACTCCGTCCCGTCCGGCTCGCGCTCCAACGCAATCACGATGCACGCCGGGTCTTTGTCTACGACACCAAAGATGCCGAGTTCGCCATTGGACCGCTCGATCACATCTTCGCGAACGCGCGTCCACTTGTTTCGATAGACCTCGCGGGAGCTAATAGTCTTAATCACTTACTTCTCCGCGTCCGGCAGCAGCACATCCAGATGCGACGGATGCTTCTTCGAAAAGTAGACCGTCTGTGTCTGCGGCGTGTAGGCATCCATGGGTGCCGTCATGATGTTGGGCACGAACGTCTGCGGATTCCGGTCATAGAGCGGAAACCACGAAGACTGCACCTGCACCATCATCCTGTGGCCTTTGAGAAAGGTGTGGTCCGCGCCATGCAGACTCCACGTGTACTCCTTCACCTTGTTCGGCTCAATGGGCGTAGCTGTCTCGAAGCTCTTCCAGTACCGTCCACGAAAAATCTCATCGACCACCATCCGCTGGTATCCCGCCATACCTCCGGGAGCGTCGTCCGGATAGACATCGATCAGCTTCACGACCCAATCCGCATCGCTTCCCGACGTCGAAGCAAACAGATGCGCCACGATGTCCCCGGTGATGGTCGTGTCTTTATCCATCGCATCGGAGGTAAAGCTGGTCAGGTCCTTCCTGTCTTTCAGAAAGCTCTGATCGCCCGACAGCCAGGGCCTCCACTTCGAACCTGCTCCGTAGGTGCTCTGGATGGGCCGCTCGCGATACGGAATGGGATTTGACGGATCGGCGACGTAGTTTGCGTGGTCGCGCACATCGCTGCCCGTCGGCGCATCGAAGCTCAGCGAATGGCGGACGCCCAGGTACAGCTTCGCCGAATGGAATCCGACCTTTGGCGGCCACACGTCATAGCGCTCCCACTGATTCGCGCCCGTGCGAAAGGTCGCCGTATCCTTCAGATCGAAGCCTGTGCGGTCCTTCAAAAAATTTTCAAAGAACGTCACCTCGTAGCGCTTGCGATACTCTTCGCCCGTAGCCGATCCGAAGTCCAACGCGCCCAGCCGCCGCGCCGAACCGGCCCATCCACCATGGTTCCATGGTCCAAGCACCATATAGACGGAGTGCGCAGGATCCGTCTTCGTATCATGCGGCCGCAGCGCGGCATACTCGGCCTGCGTTCCATACATGTCTTCCTGATCGAACCAGCCGCCCACTTCCAACACGGGAACTTCGATCGAGGTCAGCTTCGGCTGCACCGCCATGTCCTGCCAGAACTTCGAATAAGTTGGATCTGCGATAAATCGCTTTGCCGTTGGCAGATTCTGCGCATCCGCGGCTTTTGCGGCACTTTCGAAGTTGCCGTAGCGCAGGAAATAGGCGTACATATCCTCCTCCATCGAGACAGGAACATCCTTCTTGGTACGCTCCATCCGCTGCGTATAGTCGAAGCCGTAGGTCTGACGAAACGCTCCATTATGGAAGAAGTCATCGCCCATCCACACATCCGTCATCGGTGCCTGTGGACTCACCGCCTTGACGGCCGGATGATGATCCATCCCCGCCATCATCGCCAGAAACCCCGGATAGGACACACCCCAAACGCCGACGCGCCCATTGTTGTTCGGCAGGTTCTTCACCAGCCAGTCCACAGAGTCGTACGCGTCCGAGCTTTCATCCACGAGCCTGGGATCGGTGCGGTTGCCGTAGGTATGCAAGATGGGCCGGTTCATCACGAACTGGCCTTCACTCTCGTATCGTCCCCGAATGTCGGCAAAGACAAAGATGTAGCCGCTCTGCGCCAACTCCGGCTTCGTCATATTGACGGTTGCCGAGGTATTGCCGTCTGTGCCGTAACACGTGCGCTGGAGGAAGATCGGCAGCGGCTCTCCGTTGTGCTCCGACCCTTCCGGCCGCAAAACCACGGCATGCAGGCGCACACCATCCCGGACCGGCATCATCACTTCGGTACGTGTGTAGTTGCGAAACTGATTCAGCTTCTCCGCGACATTGCTGGTTCGCGTATAAAGTTCGGTTGTGGCGTCCGAGCCGCGACGGCCGCTCAGGACATTGACCGCCGTCACCGTCCCCGAAGGATCCCTTACAAACTCGTACTTGACGCTCGTCGTGGCAAAGCGGTCTTTGCTCTCGGCGTGCATCTGAAAACGCGCCATGCGCGCGCTTTCCACGAACAGATTTTCACCCTCTCGCGAAATCGAGATCACGACATCCGGATCGCTGTTCTCCTTGTAAAGTCCAACAAACGCGTCGAGTGGCCTGGACTCTGCCGTAGCGTGCAGGTGACGTTGGGCCTGGGCCTCCACCCCACAAGGAAGGAGAACCGCAACCCCCAGCATCAACACCACCGCTGCCGTACCTGTCCCGATCCAACGTCGCCGCATCACTTCTCCCTGGCCGACACTCTCAGCCTCTGAGCTTGAAAACTCGTCTTACAAATCAGCCGCCGCAAACATCGGCGGCGGCTGATTCTCCTGCATAAACTCTAGGTCAGGTTCCCTGGACTCGTCATGCATTGGAATCCCACCCGATTGTGAGCTCCATCACAGAACGGGCGCTTTTCACTGGCGCCACAACGGCAAAGACTCACCGCCGGTTTACCGGTAAGATCCCACTCCCGCCCATCGGCGTCCACCAGGTGAATTGCACCTTCCACACGCAGTGGCCCGTTTGGACGCACCGTAATCTTTACTGCTTCTTCTGCCATGACACATCCCTCAAAGTGATCGCGCACGGTCTTCTAGGCTGCATGTAGCCGCAAGGAATCCCTATGCCCCGATGAGGGCAGAATAGCAGACCCGATCCCGAGCTACGAAGACGCCTTATCAGTCGTGGCTAAGCATGCCGAAGGCGCACCCGGAGTCCATCCGCCAACTCCCGGAGGGTGACAAGCCGTTCACGCACCATCGGCGGAACCGCCTGCTCCCGCAGCATAAGATCGCTTTGCAGAAGAAGCCCGGTGACATGGGACCTCAGTTCCTCCTCGATCTCCAGTCCCGCCAGCCTTCTTGCCAGGACATACTCCCGCTCACGCCGTGCCAGAATGCCGCAGACCTGCCGGATGACACGGACCGGGCCGAGCTCGGCAGGATTCAACTCCAGGGGAACGGCAAGGTCGGCGCGCTCCCACAGAGTCTCCATGCTCTCCGGCTGCCCCTGAGACAAGAGGCTGTCCACAAGGACGATCGTGAACGCCTCCCGCCGCAGGACCGCCAGGGCTGACGCACGGCTCCGCGCCACATGTACCGTTACATCCGCCTCGCGTGAGAGGGCGGCCGCCAGATTACCTGCCCCCTCCATTGCGGTCACCATCAAAACGCTGTGCGCTTCGTGCTTCATAGGCCCGTCTCTCCAGAATCGATACCGTTTACGATCCGCTTCACAAACGCGGGACGGAGGTTGGTGCGATGCGCGGATTTACTCCCCGATGCCATACTCTTTCAACTTTCGGTAAAGGGTAGTCTTTCCGATCCCAAGCAGGCGTGCTGCCATCAGCTTGTCACCATGCAGCTGCCGTATCGTGCTTAGAATCGCCTGCTTCTCCAGCTCAGCGATAGAGACGATCTGCCTATGGCGTGAAGCTTCTGCTTGCATGGCCATCTCCACGTCCGCCGCCCTGCGTCCACTTACACGTCGTTCATCTATCTTTTGCACCGAGGGTTTTAGATTGTTCAAGCGGAAGTTCTGCAGCGGAGAGGGCATATCGGCCATATGCACGATGGGTCCGCTCGAAAGAGAACAGGCGCGCTCGATCGCGTTCTCCAGTTCCCGAATGTTTCCCGGCCAGTCATACTCAACCATCACGCGCAGCACTTCGTCGGAAAACGAGTAAAGCACGCCCTTCTCCCTGCGCATGCGCTCCAGAAAATGTGCTGCCAGCAGAGGTATGTCCTGCTTGCGGCTTCGCAGAGACGGAATACGCACATTCACCACGTTCAGGCGGAAATAGAGATCCTTGCGAAAGCGCCCCTGCTCCACCATGACGGAAAGATCGCGGTTCGTCGCCGCTACAACGCGTGCCGCAATGGGCACAGTATGCGTCGCCCCCACCGGACGCACCTCCTTCTCCTGCAGAGCACGTAAGAGTTTGGTCTGCAGATCCAGGGAGAGCTCCCCCACCTCGTCCAGAAAGACCGTTCCGCCTTCAGCGGTCGCGAGCAGACCGTCCTTGCTTCGGCTCGCCCCCGTAAACGCCCCTTTGCTATAGCCAAAAAGCTCGCTTTCAACCAGCTTCGGCAAAAGAGCTCCACAGTCCACGGGAATGAAGGGCCTTGTCGACTTCGGTCCGTTGGCATGAATCGAACGTGCCACCATCTCCTTTCCCGATCCGCTCTCGCCCATAATCAGGACCGGGTGTGACGAGAAAGCCACCTTCGACACAATTCGATACAGCTTCTGCATCTCCGAGGAGTGACCCACCATGGCGCCCATACCCGCCTGCGTTAGGGTCTGGTCACGCAACCTCCTGCTGTCACTCTCAAACCGCTTGCGATGCCCTGCTCGCTCCAGCATCACGGTGAGTTCTTCCATGGCAAACGGTTTGGTCAGGTAATCCTGTGCTCCCGTCCGCATCGCCTCCAGTGCATTGTTGACCGTGGCGAAGGCGGTCATCACGATCACGGCAAGGCTCGGGTATAAGGCGGTAACCTCGTCCAGAAGCGTCAGCCCGCCGTATACCGGTAGCTTCAGGTCGAGCAACAGGACATCGATTCGCTGCCGTACCAGCTCGCCGCGAGCCTGCTCGACAGAGCTTGCCTCAGAAACGCGATACCCCATGCTTCGCGCGATTTCACAGCACGCCCGAAGCACAGCTGGATCATCATCCACAACTAAGAGCGACAGAGCCCGCGGCGTTCCTGCTTCGGCTCCCTCTTTTTGAAGCAAGGCTAAAGGTTTTTGAATTTCGTCCGACTCGTTCATGTTGCCTGCAGTACTGCTCAGGTAGTTCGTCTGCATTTGGTTCGACCCTCATTCTCTGGTTACGTCTATGGGCCCGGCTTTTGTCGTTCGTTTTGCCAATGCCAAATGTCATCCGATTTCCTCATAACCCTGTCGTTGACGAGCTTGGATTGGACTAAATTCAGGAAACTAATCCACTTATGGCGCTCGGCGAAGTAAGATAGATCTCATCTCCCCGAGCGCGCAACTTGCCAGATAGCTCCTGCCGTTTTACCTCTAATGACGTGAATCTACCTTTGATCTCACGAAAAATAAACCCATCCTGGGATTCTCACGCAAAGATTCCCAAATCGGGAAAGATGGCTCAAGCAGAATCGGCTCGGCGGACAAGACTCCGCGGCCATCCGCTTGGGGGCGAAAGTGCGGGCGTCTTCCTATAATCGGAGGATGACAAACGCCTCACAGGAACTCTTCCGTCCAGGTGGCCGGACCGCCGCCCAGCTTCGCTCCATCAAACTCACGCCGGACTACGTCGCCACGGCGGAGGGCTCCGTCCTCATCGAAGCCGGAAACACACGCGTCCTCTGCAATGCCACGGTTGAGCCCTCGGTTCCCGGATGGCTGCGCAACTCCGGTAAAGGCTGGGTCACCGCCGAGTACTCCATGCTCCCACGGGCTACCCTCACACGCACACCGCGCGAGAGCGAACGCGGCAAGATCGCGGGTCGCACCCACGAGATTCAGCGCCTCATCGGCCGCAGCCTGCGCTCCGTCGTCGATCTGAAGGCCCTCGGTGAGCGCATGATTATCCTCGACTGCGATGTGCTGCAGGCCGACGGCGGAACCCGCACGGCAGCGATCACCGGCGCCTGCGCGGCTTTGGCCATGGCGCTCAATAAGCTCGTAGCCGCGGGCACGCTTCCCGTTTCGCCTCTGAAGCAGCTCGTAGCGGCTACCTCAGTCGGCATCGTGGACGGCAACATCCTCCTCGACCTCGCCTACGAGGAAGACTCACGCGCCGACGTGGACATGAACGTCGTCATGACCGAGGACGGCGGCCTCGTAGAGGTTCAGGCCACTGCGGAACACAGCACCTACACACGCCAACAGCTCGACGCCTTGCTCGACATCGCCGCGGGCGGCATCAAGGAGCTCCTCGATCACCAGCGCTCTGTGCTTAAGAAATAAACACTCTACAGAGTGTGCTTGCGCGGCGGAAGCTGTGCCAGCACACTCTTCGGAAGACGTGCCACGATACTCACCTGTGTCCCCACCAGATCCGCCACGTCATATCTCATCGAAGATCCCAGCACCATCGCCGCTTCGTTGGAGTTGAGGCCATGCTCCGACTCCAGGTAGCGAGCCATGCGCGTGGTGGCCGTGCGCAGCGCATCTTCCAACGACCCGGCAATGCCGATCGCCATCCAGGAGTCCGCATCCTCCGCGAAGGGTCCGCTCATCGAGAAGTCGGGGAGCACCTCCACACTGAACTCGAAGTCCATCGAAGTCTCCAGCGCATCACCGCCCAACTCTCCATCGCCCTGCGCCGCATGTCCATCGCCTAACAGGAGCAGGGCTCCCGGCTGTGAGACCGGCAGGTACACGGTCGTCCCCTCGCGCAGGCGGTTGTAGTCCATGTTCCCGCCAAAGTCTCCGGAGTCGCCCGTCCGGACCACTGTCTGTCCCGGGGGCGCAACCGCGATGCATCCCAGCATCGGCACCAGCGGCACACGAAAGTTCTTCAACGCCTCCGAAGTTCCCGCAACCGAGGCCGTCCCGCCCGCCGCATCCAGCTTCCATCGACCGCTGAAGTCCTTCGCTCGGCTCAGCTTCGCCGAATACCCCGGCGACACCGCGTTGTTTACGATTTCAGTTCCACTCGCGGCGAAGTCCCGATTCAAACGAATCTTCTTCAACTTCACCACCAGCGTGTCGCCCGGCAGAGCTCCATCCACATAAAACGGCCCGGTCAAGGGATTGCCTCCGCGCGACTGTCGCTTTCCCTTCGCGTCGTTGCCACCTGCATCCACGCTCCACGTCGTCACCGTATCGCCCGAATGGATATGCAGGACAGGCTTCGTCGTCGGCGAGAAATAGCGCTGAAACTCCGTAGGTGCGAAGGCATGCGTTACCACAGGACCGTTCTTCTCCTGGTCAGGCTCCGCCCTCCACGTAAAGCGCAGGCCCTCGGGAGAGACGGCCGTGCCTTCATACCCCTGGCCCACCCGCTTCCCTTGCATCGTTGCCTGGGGCTTCCCTCCATCGATCAACTGCAAATCCACATCCTCGCCCGTCGCCGTTCCCGCCACAGTGAACGTACCGGCCTTGCCGGAGATCTTTCCATCGTCAGAACGCAGCTCAGCACGTGCGCCAAGCACGAGTTCACCCTTCTGCTCCACAATAAGAATCCACTTGCCGGAGACGTTTTGACCGGGAGTTTGAGCTGTGCAGAAGAGGCTCGCAAGGAGCAGAGCAAAGACATAAGGCCGCATGCCGGGTAGATACGCTTATAGAAAGGAAAAGTTCAGATCAGGTGTAATGTTTGGCGATCTCCTGCGTCAGCCCTTGTGAACGCGGCTACCGCGCTCCGAAGGAGAACAACATGACCAATAAGACACGCTGTGAAGATTGCCCCTGTGGCGCCGCCTGCACCTGCCATCCTGTCTGCAACTGCCCGAAGCGCGACTAACCATCGAATTCGGAGTCCACGGTCACGGAAGATTCCTGGCCGTGGACTCCAAATTCACGCCCACCTGCAGATCCATCGTCCGCAAAGACTTCTAACTCCAAGCTCTATTTCAATATATTGAGAGCTGAGGAGACGGTTAGAGGATGGCGACATCGAAGCGCAAACGAGTTTTGTTCCTGGCTGCGCTGGCGGCTAACCGTGTTGGCGGGATTGAAAGCTATGCAGCGGAGCTGGCGCGACAGTTGGACCCCAAGGGATGGGACCTGACGATCTGCTACCAGACAGAGGCCCGTGGTGCAGTACGGGAGTTTCTGCTGGAGCCGGGGAACGTGACACTGGACGTGCAAAAAGTACAGGAAGGGCTAGGCCTCACAAACACCCTCGAGTACGTCAAGCTTGTTCTGCGCTATCGTCCGGATGTGCTGCTCTATACGCTGGGCGGTCCGGTGCGCCTGTGGCCTCTGCTGGGATCGCTGCTGGGCGTTAGGCGGAGCATCTATTACGACCAGACTTCGAGATCGGCTGCTCGTTACAACTATCGCGCGGGCAGCAAAGTGCAGGTGCTCATGAAGCCTCTGACGGAGACCATCTGCGCAACGGCTTTCGTGAAGGCCTGTTCCGACCGGGAACAGATCGTTCCGGCGAGCAAGAGCCGCGTCATCTACAGCGCGGTGGATAACCACCGGGACCTGGGCGATGCAGCTGCTTTCCGTGAGAAGTATGCCATCCCCGCGGACCGGCGGATCGTCCTGCAGGTCAGCTGGCTTGTACCGGAAAAGGGTATCGATGTGGCGCTGCGGGCGGCGAAGCGTGTGCTGGACGAACGGCGGGATCTGCAGTTTGTCTTCTGCGGCGATGGCGCAGAGCGAGAAGTGTACGCCGCGATGGCCCGCGAATTTGGGATTACCGACCACGTGACCTGGTGCGGCCAGGTGCAGGATCTTTCGGCAAGCGGGGCATGGGCGGCGGCGGCGATTCAGATTCAGTGTTCGCAGTGGCACGAGGCCTTTTGCCTGGCCGTGGCGGAGGGGATGAGCGCCGGCCTGCCCGTCGTGGCGTCGCGAATCGGAGGTCTGCCAGAGCTTGTAGAAAACGGTCTGAATGGGTTCGTCTTCGAGCCAAAAGATGATGGTGCACTAGCCGCCGGAATTTTGAAGTTGGCTAATGATGAGGCTTTACGTACAAGAATGGGTGCTGCAGGACGGGAACGGGCGCTGCAGAACCATGATCTGCCGCGGAACGTAGCGGCATGGGTAGATGTGCTGGTTGCGTGACAGTTCTGTCGTCACGCCTGAAAGAAACAAGTCGTCGAGGCTAAAATGCTAAGCGAAAACCATAAGTCGAATCCGGAGATTCCGGCTCTGCTGCTCGACCAACGCAAGCAGTTCCTTGGCTTCGTACAACGTCGCGTCGCTGACAATGCGCTGGCGGAAGATATCCTTCAGACCGCCTACACCCGGGCGCTGCAACATGGTGGAGAGCTACGCGCAAACGAGTCTGCCGTCGCCTGGTTCTATCGCATCCTGCGCAACGCCATCATCGACCACTACCGCCGCCGCGCCACCGAAAACAAGCTGCTCGAATCTTGGGGACACGATCTCGAACATATCCCCGCCACGGACCCCGCCCTGGAACTCGTTGTCTGCACCTGCATCACGGCGGTGCTTGATCAACTCACACCGGCGTACGCCGAAGTTCTACGGGAGGTCGATCTAGGCAACGCCAGCCTCAAAGACTTCGCCGCCGCCCACGACATCACACCAGGGAACGCTGGCGTACGTGCCCACCGCGCACGCCTCGCCCTTCGCCGCGAACTCCTTCGCACCTGCGGCTGCTGCGCGGAACATGGCTGCATCGACTGCACCTGCCGACACGCCTGATTTATTTCTTATCGGTAATTCCTTTTTTGTCATAAATAAGTGCATGGCAGGAATCTGCTTCTCCTCGGAGTAAGTAAGCTCATTTTCAAAACGAGCTTACTTACTCCCGAGGTAATTGAGATCGCCGTAAAAGATACTTACTGCGCATTCCCCTGGACAAGATCCGTTGTAACGGCGGTAAGATAGCCGAACAATCCTTTGCCCGAGTTACGAGCGGTAAAATACAACTCTGCGGCAGGCGAACCAGCAGCATCCAGATTATCCGGGCTGATGTTACCCGGGCTCAGATCCCAGATGCCAGGAAGAACGATTGGCCTTCCACTCGTATCTTCTACCAGGCCTTCGAACTTACCGGTAACAAGGTCATAAGCCGCAATCGTACCGGCGGAAGGAGTTGTGCCGCCGCCGCCAAATTGCCCTACGAGTAGATCGTGACTGAAACGACCAAAGTCCAGCGGCGCAAGAACGACGCCCCATGGCGCGTTCATCTGCGAGCCACCTTCGAGACGTGTGAGCAGATGGCCGGAGGAGCTATATACATCCACATAGCCGAGCCCCTCGCCTCCAACGGCAGTAGACTGACCCTCCACACGCAAACCGTAAGTGACAACGATGTCCGCTCCGATGGCCTGCACGTTGAACGGAGCAAAGTTTTTCGGAAGGCGCTCATCGACGAAGGGGGCATTACGTTCTCGACTGCGAGAGTCGTCGAAATCGTAAGAATGATCGGAGTCTTCATTCAACTGAACAGGATGAAAGGAACTGTCGTAGACATCGATACGACCCTTTCCAAAGTTGGCAGCATAGAGATATCGCTTGTTCTCGATAAACCCGGTCGTTAGTCCCGTATAGGATGAACCGTCTGCGCCCTTCGCGACCAGGACGGAATGAGTCGAAGGAGGGGAACCGCCCTGAGAAATGGCTACAGTTGGATTCCATGCTGCAATTCCTCCATCAAGCGTAGAAAAGATGAAAGCAGCGGCCTGACCTGGAGCGACCATAAAATCTGTGAGGCTGGCGTTGGCGACAGTGCCAGTAGGACTGCCCTTCGGATTCTTCTTGGGGTTGACCGATGGAATGGTAACGATAAGAGAGTTGATCACACCGGCGCCGTTGTAAAGAGTGCTCACGCCGGTGTCGTTGTCAGATACCCACCAGACATTATCGGAGGCGCGGCTCAGCCCCCAGGGATCTTTGAGGTTCGGATCGGTTCCCCGAGCCACACCCGAAGCACTCGAGATAAGGTTCGTCTGATTGTATCTCTGTGCCTGAGATGTAACCCCCAGGGAAATAATCGTTACAGCGCTGACGGCGAGACTTACAACTGACCTCATAACTTCTCCTCGTGTTCGCGCCCCATTCATAAATAGCCTTATAACCTTCATTCCCAGAAAGGAACGATGGCCAGCCCTGACTTAGAGTGGAGACTCCGCGATTCACTTGGCGGTAAGACAAGAATCTTTTGGAAGATATTCCGGAGAGAATAAACTTTGCAGTCATTTCATATACAGCATCTTCTACTGATGGAAAAGTCTCATAGATACAGATATTTCGAACTACTTAGATCGAAATCACAACTTCTAACTCCCAGAGACAAAGACACGAACGAACCATACAAACTCAATCGAAGGTGTATGTGGCCGTATACTCCGCCTTGTCTTCTCACACCTTGCGAGAGCATCGACCAAAAACAAAACCCCGGACCGAAGTCCGGGGCTTGATTACTCAACGCAACTAGCGACCGCGACGGCCAGCACCACCACCGCCGCTCGGGCGACGGCTAGGTCCACCAGGACCACGGTTACCCTGCTGGCGACGCGACGGAACCGAAGTCGGTTCGTGTCCCGTTCCCGAAGGATTGGTGCGCCATGCGCGTGTTTCCATGTGCAGCATGTCGCCGTTCATGTCTACGGGCTTGTTGCGCTCTTCCTTGGCCAGCCCCTTGTCGGCTTCCGCCCACTTGAAGCTGATCTTCAGTTCGCGCTCCAGCTTGCGTGCATCGCTGCGCTCCTGCGGCATGACGAACGTGGTCGCAACACCCGATGCACTCGCCCGGCCGGTACGGCCAATGCGATGCACGAAGTCATCCGATCCGTTCGGCAGGTCGTAGTTCACGACGTGCGCGATGTGTTGAATATCGATACCGCGCGCAGCAACGTCCGTCGCCACCAGGACGCGGCTGCGGCCCATCGCAAAGCTCTTCAGAGCTGCGGTGCGCTGCGACTGCGAACGGTCGCCGTGGATGACGTCGGTCTCATGTCCAAGCTTCTCGAGCTTCTTGGCAATACGATCCGCGCCATGCTTCGTGCGCGAAAACACCAGGTACGATCCAGCGTGCTCACCGAGAAGCTGATCCAGAAGGCTGAGCTTCTGATCCTGCATGACTGTGAACGCGCGAAGCTCAACACGCTCGTTTGGCTTCGACGTCGTTCCGATCTGGATACGGATCGGGTTCGAAACGTAGTCGCGAACGATCTCCGTGATGTTGGCATCGAGCGTAGCCGAGTAGCACATCGTCTGACGCGTCTTCGGCAGAGCGCCCACAATGCGACGGATCGCGGGCAGGAAGCCCATGTCCAGCATGCGGTCGACTTCGTCCAGGACGAGCATTTCGACGTTGTTCAGATTGATCTCACGACGCTTGAGGTAATCCTCGAGACGGCCCGGAGTCGCGACAACGAGACGCGGTCCGCGACGGAGAGCATCCAGCTGTGCGCCTTCGCTCAGACCACCGCAGACGAGCACGGAGTCCTGCTTGGCATTCGGAACGATCTTCGCGTACGCATCGAGAACCTGCATCGCAAGCTCACGCGTAGGCAGAAGGATCAACGCGCGAATCGGTGCACGGGGTCCACGAGGAGGAGGATTGTTGCGTCCGCCGCGCTGACGGCCGTACTGGGGAGGCTGAGGAGCTTGCTCCTGCGCAACCTGCTGCACTAGTGCCGCCAGAGGATTCGCATCCATCCGCTCGATCATCGGGATCAGAAAGGAGAGTGTCTTGCCCGTTCCGGTTGCCGCGGTCGCCAGAACATCGCGGCCTTCGACAGCCGGAGGAATGGCCTTCGCCTGCACCGGCGTCGGGTGCACAAAATTGTTCGAAGCCAGACGCTGCTTCAGCTTTTCTGAAATATTGAAATCGTTGAACTGAACTTCGGTCGCTAAGGGGAGAGTAGTGGTGGTGGTCTTTACTTCAACTGCCTTGGGCTCTGCCGTCGGCTCAGTGGTGCCTTCAAAAACTGGATTCAAAGTATGGGTTTCCTATGTGGTGATACGCGGCAACGCGTCCGTCTCTCGAACAGCATCTGCCTGCCAGTCATCGTCATTCGGTTTGCAGAGTGTGTCGCGAGTCGCTGGCTTGATTCGCACACCATGGATTGCATCTTGTTTCAGCTAGGGCCATCTCACCTTGAGATGAATCATGCTGCTGCACGGCGAGGTCCAAAAACATAAGGGCCATCAAAGCCAGAGCAACCAACGCACTTGAAAGTCGCAGTTGGGACGGGACCGTTTCAGTCTCTGGCCAACCCCAATCCACTCAGGGCCGTTCCCGAAACACCCGGGGCGATTGCTCGCCACTAGAGATACTTTAGCACACTGCCCGCAAATCTGTGCAGAAAAATCTCACACTGCTCCCTCAGCGCCCTGCCCGCTTCCCTCTCAGCTTACGCAGCGTCTGCGCAGGCAGCAGACAAAGATTCGCCAGAACACTCGCCTTCGCTCCGACCCACTGCCATCTCCGCGCCAGAGGCAGAGGCAAACGCAGCACCGGCCACACCAACAACCAGAAGCGCGGGTTTCCCGCGAATGTCTTTCGCAACACGGCTCCCGTTTCGTTGAGTCCGTACCGGTCCCCGGCATCTTCGGTCCGCATCTGCAGCAGCGTCTCCGGAAACCACTGCCGCAGTGTGTAGTTCACAAACACCTGCGCCACCCGCGGATGCCGCGGCATCAACCGATGCACCAGCTTTGCAAAGCGTTCCCCGAAGACCTCCGCCAGACCGTATCCACCGGAGTTCATCTCGCGCCCCGAAACCCACTTCTGCCACAGAACGAGACTCTTTCGATGCTGGTCCAGCAGCGGCAGCGTCCAGCTCAACTGCGTCAGGTTCGTTCCCAGGAAAGCCTCGGGCGCCTCTGCCTCAAGCTGCAGGAATCGTTCTCGATTACTGATGATGCCCGTGATGAACGTCACCATCACATTCATCATCACGGCTAGCGTCCGAGCGGAGGTCACAATCTCCGCCTCGCGCCCGTAGGCATCGCCCTTGTACTCCGCACGCCAGTCCTTCGAGAAGGCCTCTGCGGAGAGATACACGAAGTCATACTCGGCTGCACGCAGATGCCCCAGCACGCTCGCGATCGCTCCTGGCCGAAGGATGTCATCGTCTCCGCACAACCAGAAGTATTTCCCTCTCGCCGCGCGAAAACAGAAGACGAAGTTCGCATCCGAACCGATGTTCTCCGCCTGCCGCACAGAGCGCAAACGCGCCCCCGCATCGATGGCCGCCTGCACCACCGCCGGCGTCTCGTCGGTAGAGCAGTTGTCCGAGATCAAAAGTTCTACGTCGTCCACACCTTCGAGTTGGGGCAACAGTACCGCAAGGAACTCACGCAGATACTCCGCGCGTTGATACGTAGGGATAGCAATCGTCAGTAGAGGCTGTCGCTCAGGCATGCCACAGCCGCCGGTACTTCACAAACGTGTACGAACCCATGCCAATGCCGATCAGGAGCGTCGCGGTCAGATGCCCCGCCGTCATACCCGTCGGCCCATACCAGCGCCCTAGCGTCAGCGTCGACGTCGCCACGACGACGCCTCCCAGAACGGAGTTAAGCAGGAAC
>Ga0157290_10000004_pt1 | contig 149140 bp, 108 predicted proteins | sample NitcycUS149409B1_FD_108389 | JGI IMG/M metagenome (GOLD analysis project Ga0157290, IMG submission 108389) | Soil microbial communities from Arlington Agricultural Research Station in Wisconsin, USA - Nitrogen cycling UWRJ-S149-409B-1 | ecosystem: Environmental > Terrestrial > Soil >...
CATCAATTGGGGATTCTGGAGCGCACTGGACATGAAAACCGGAAAGATTCTCTGGCAGACTCCAGAACCAATCCCTGGCACTTCGGCCATCTCATCCATGAGCACAGCGAACGGCGTCGTCTACGTTGGATCGCTCGATGCGGCGGGATATATGTATGCACTCAATTCTGCGACCGGCCAGGTACTGTGGTCCTTCCCAAGCGGAGGGTCTGTGCTTGGTGCTCCTTCAATCGTGAATGGAACACTCTACTGGGGATCCGGATATAAGCGCTTCGGAGGAACAGGCAATAACAAACTTTATGCCTTTTCTATTCCGTAGAAGCTCAGTCCGCGAGATTGAGTGCTTTGGATGGCGTCGAGGTGGAGACTGATGGAATGGCGTGAAGGCGTATTGCTTGTATGAAGTTCGACCTTTTCGCAACGTTTCTCATCAGCGTGGTCGCGACCGGCTACTTAGTACAGCAGCCTGAGGCACTATTCGCATCTGCCCCCTGCTTTCTGCGACGCGGCTACCACCTCATCTTTGTTCCCTGAGTGCCTCTAATTATGGCTTTATTGCGCTAACTTTCAGAGCCCCAAGATGTAGGGGTGCCTCCCCTGATCGATTACGCTACAAGATTTGTGCCGCGATGTTCGTCAATCGCTAACCTCGACAGGACTGCGACGGCACGCTCCGCGATTCTGTAAAGCAACAACTTAGGGGATGCTCTCAATCGAGTCCTTCTCGGAGCGCGCTTGTTTGAGAATCGGCTCGTTCTGATCTGCACCTTTCCAGAGCGCCAAAAACTTTTCGTATTCCTCACGGCTTTCCCGGATCTTATGTTCTGCCGCGAGGGAGCGGGCGAGCCCAAGGTGGGCCAGAGGGTAGACGTAGGAAAGCGGGTCAATACCCAGGTGATCGATGACCTTGTGAAACTCCCGCTCTGCGGCAGCCGGTTGATGCGCGTTGAGGTAGGCTGTACCTCGCATAAAAGGCGTGTCGAATTCGCGGAGGTCATAGGCCATGGCGGGGCGCAGGGCTTCGACCGCTTCCTCTGGCCGATGTCGTGCCAGCAGGATCGCCGCTCGAATTTGCGGACCCTTGAGATTTGTCCACATCGTATCGTCCGGATGCTGTGCCAATTCCTTTTTGAGTAATGCCTCTGCGCGCGCCTCCTCACCCGTCTCGGCCATAGCCACAAGCGGGTCGGTCATGCCGGGCACAGGCGGCAATGAATCGAGATATTCACGCGCTTCCCGCGGGTGGCCGGTCTCGGCCAGGATGCGTGTCCCTGCCTGCAGGTAAAAGATATGGAGTTGAGCAAGCCCTTGACGTTTGTACGATGTCGAGATTGCTTCCAGATTCTCGCGTCCCTGCAGTAAACGGCCCTCGGCCGCAGCAAGAAGCGCCTCGTTCAAACGCATCCGCGTCGCCGAGGCATGACTTCTTCCCCACGCAATCTGCGCCTCCACTCCCTTAGCGTCGTGGAGCGCAAAATCGACCTGCATCAGAAGAGAGTGAAGGTCGTCGCCATCGATACCCTTGACGATGGCCTGCTCGCAGACAGACTTGGCGGCATTCAGTTGCCCAGCGTGCATGAGTGCGCGCCCGAGCACGACATAGCCGATAGCATTCTGAGAATTCAACTCCAGAGAACGTTTGGCCGGCGCGATGGCCAGCTCTGCCTGACCTAACCTTATATAGAGGTCAGCCATATTAACCCAGGCAGCCGTGTCCAACGGATAGATATTCGTCCAGGTCTGGTAATTGCGCAGACCTTCATCCAGGTCGCCGGTCACGCTGTCGTGATACCGGGCGATGATAAGCAGGCGTTCACGCTCATTGGCCAAATCACGCAGCTCATAGGCTTTTTTGAGATTCGCCGCCTCCATCGAGCGTTCGCCCACGTTGCGATAGCTGGCAGCCAGGTCTGCATAAGCCATCGCGAATTTCGGGTCCAGTTCCACTGCCCTCTGGAACAAGGGAATTGCGTCGCTATAACGTCCGTGCGAACCAAGATGGACGGCGTCGGAATAGTTTCGCAAAGCTTCGAATGAGCCGGTATTTTCCGAGAAGAGAGGGGTCCCGAACTGATGAATCGAGGCGCGTGACTCACCGAGCTTCCTTCTGATCTCATCTGCCACCTCGTCGATCGCGTGAGGAATTTCGTCCGCGTCAGCCGCTTCGGCTTTGCTACTGGCCAGCGCGTCTCCCGAAAAACACTCGGTGGCATCGAGGGTGATCAGGTACCTCCGACCGAATTTCGCTACAACGCCCCTCAGCATGACCTGTGCATTATTGCGAAGGCACACCTCCCGCGCCAGAACCGGCGTGAGCGGAGCATCTTTTTGCTGCCGCATCTGGGCCAGGGTCTCCTGCACATGCACCGGGGAGAGAAAATTGAGATAGGGCGACTGCTTCAGATCGGCGGCCACCGCGCTGTCCAAGACTTGACTCAGGCCTGACTCACCGGTTGCATTTTCGAGATCCGCAATCACGACCAGCGGGGGCGACTGAATTTTGTGCCAGTTCCGCCATGCGAGAAAGCCGCCAAGGATAGCGGCCAGTAGAACGGTCGTTCCCAAGATACCCCATACGTAAGACCGTTTGCCTGAGACGGGCTGAGGCTTGCCGAATTCATTCTCCTGAATAACAGCGCCGGTTGGTTCCGTGCCATCCTGGGTAAGAATTTCAGCGGTTGAGGCTTCTTCCTCCTTTGCCTGCGCAGCTTCGGCCTGCAGGGTCTCCGGGGTCAGAGACCGCACCGGACAGGTGAACTGGTACCCACGTCCGGATACGGTGAGGATATAGCTGCCCTCTCCGGGCTTCTCCGCCAGGGCCTTACGGAGAACCGAGATGCTCTGGGTGAGACTGTTGTCGTCCACGAACGCATCTGGCCAGACGTTTCTGAGCAGTTCCTCCTTGGTTAGAACCCGGCCGGGGTTCCGGACCAGGTAAAGCAGGACGTCAAAGGCACGGCGATTCAGGGCAAGCGCGGTTTGTCCCCGCTTCACAGAGCGAGAGACGGTGTCGACCTGATATTCCCCGAATTGAAATATCTCCATTGTTTTCATTGGTTTGCTGTACTACTTGCAGCTTGTCAGATTTCGTCAGATCCGGTCACTGGTATTCGGAAGGAGCAGAAACCATTCTGCTGACTACACCCGCCAATGGAACAGTGACTCGACTTTATCAGTCGCGATACAGGACAGCAATTTGCCCATGGCACGACCCTTCCGTTTATCGCGAGCTAGACAGGGAGAGGTGAGATGAAGGGGATAGACAAGTGAAGCAACGGATCTTCATGAAAAAGGCCAGACTCTTTGGAATGGTCTTAGCCATTCTCTCTACAACCATCAGCACAGTCGCGCTGGCCCAGTTCGGGTCAAACTTCCAGCAGCGATCGTTCCGGGCAAAGGATCCGGGTCCCCGGCCGAACCCTCCATCCACGATTCCCAATCCCGTCCCCGGGCTCAACGCGAATGAGATAGCGCTCTTTAACGAGAGCCTTCTGCGCGTCTCCGAACTGGAAGGAACGTGCGATACCTGCGTTCAACAGCCGCAGGGAGTTGCTCCCGTCGATCCGGATCCCCAAAACCCCTTCTCACCTCTAAAACTGGTTAACTCCGCCGGCATGGGACCGGTGTTCAATGCGGACCAGTGTTTCACATGCCACTTCCAACCGACGATCGGTGGCAGCGCTACACGGAGCAACGCTGCGCATATCGTTGCCCACAGGATGGGCGCAACAAACGTTGTACCGAGCTTTGAAGAACCAAATGGTGCCTTCCGGGAGGTTCGTTTCAAATTCAACCGGGATGGAAGCCGTGACGGTGGGGTTCACAGCCTCTTTACGCTTCAGGGACGTTCGGACGCGCCCGCCTGCCGTCTGGAGCAGCCCGATTTTGAGAAAGAAGTTCGAAAACGAAACGTCGCCTTTCGCATTCCACTCCAGCTCTTTGGCCTGGGTCTGATTGAGGCGATTCAGGACTCGGCAATTCGAGCCAATATGAATGCCGACCGGGAGGAAAAGCGCGCGTTGGGCATCGGAGGTCACCCAAACATCGTTCCCAACAACGGCACCATCAGCCGTTTTGGATGGAAGGCGCAGAACGCTTCCCTCACCTTATTTGCCGGTGAGGCATACAACGTGGAAATGGGAATCAGCAATGACCTGTTCCCTTCCAGCCGCAACGAAAATAGCGACTGCAATCTCGCCTACGCGCCCTTCGACGTACCGCGTACCGACGATACGTCGTACTTCAATCCTTTGAAGATCATGCCAGCGTGGCTGATGTTCACGGAGTTCATGCGCTTCGTCGATGCGCCACAGCCCGCGCCGATGTCTGCAAGCGCAAATCGCGGCAAACATCTCTTCAACGAAGTTGGCTGCGCCATGTGTCACACCCCATCCTTCAAAACTCCGGGAATGGCAAACCCGATGACCCCGTCGGATCAGATAGGTGCAAAGACGGTTGCGCTGCGCGGACAAACCGTAAATCTATACTCCGACCTGCTCGTACATCACATGGGGGCGACCTTGGCCGACAACGTGGTGCAAGGAAACGCTGGGCCAGACGAATTTCGCACAACCCCTCTCTGGGGTCTCGGACAACGCTTGTTCTTCCTGCACGATGGGCGCACGCAAGACCTGATGACTGCAATCCAGGATCACTTCTCCTTCCCGGGGTTCGACGGTGGCGACAATCCTGCCAAAGATCGCGACTCTGAAAAGTATGGATGGTCAGAAGCGAACGAGACAGTCAAACGCTTCAATCGACTTCCAGAAAATGATAAGCAGGCCCTTCTTAATTTCCTGCGATCCCTCTAGCGGACTGACAAATTCAGGAGTAAGTATGAAACATCTTCGATCGATCCTTACCGCGGTGTTGTTTCTATCTCCCGGGGTGCTGCACGCCGCAGACCCGTTTCTGGGTAAGTGGAACCTCGACATCAAGAGATCAAAATATCCGGCGACCTACTGTCCGACGCAAATGACCATCGAGATGACCTCTGCCGCGAACGGGGTTCACTATCATTCCGAAACTCATCTGACGAACGGGACTTCCTTCAGCGCCGACTACGTTGCGCGCTACGATGACCATCCAACGATGGTTACAGGCGCCAAGGGGGTTCTCTTACCTGTCTCTCTTCATAGAGAGAGTGCCAATGTCGTGATTGCGAAATACGTAAGCGGCCTGGAAACTAGAGCGACAAGCCGCAGGATCGTCTCCGCCGACGGGAACACCATGACTATAACGACAACTTCGCGGGACGGATCCGGCAACGAATTCACCAACGTAGGCGTGTATAAGAAGGCTCACTCCTCGAGCACAAGCACATTCGATCTATCGAGGGTCAAAACCGACCTCTTTGTTTCCAAGTGACCAATCCAAACTCACAGCGTCTCGTCAGTGCTCACAGCTCGGCAGGCAGCACAGCACCTTCACACTATCAACGTAGCATCGCAGGGGCGCAACCTCTTGTGATGAGGAATTGAAGAACTGCAACTAACTGACATATAGGCTGCAATCTTCAATGAGGCCAAATATGAACTTTGACTCCGGTAGAATTCTCCCCAATATGGGCGGGCAGCCCAAGCCCCTTCTCTTGAACCATTCTTTTCCTCGGGACGTCAGTAGCCGATTCGGACGACGACTCAAGGAACTCAGACGATCGCACAAACTTACACAGACAGCCATGGCGAAACGGTTTGGAATTGACCGAAGCTTCATCAGTGACGTGGAGCGCGGCCAGAAGAGTGTGTCTCTGCCTACGCTGGAGGTGATGGCTTTGGGTTTCAAGATCTCTCTTTCGGACATTCTTCGAGGCGTCTGAGACGTTGAATCTCACTCACTCACGAAATGTGCACTTATCAGCAGGGGCACCCTCGTCCGGACACAGCCCATATTGCGACCTATCTTCATCAGCGCTCTAAAGTGGTCCCGAAGAGACTAAGAACGCGGTCATCGAGAGGTTAATCTCTCCCAGTTCCTGTGTGCGAATGCCTCTCTCGCCTCATGCGACAGGTCGGTCGCGAGCAGGAATGATCGCCCCGGCTGCCCCGGACGGTGCTGATAGGGATAGTCCGTGGAAAATAAAATGCGTTCCTGCCCAACGATCTCCAATGCACGTTGCAGATACGTTTGATTCCACATGCCACTGGACGTGACGTATAGATTGCGCTGGAAGTATTCCTCCACTGGACGTTCCAACTTTGCAACACGCGCCAGCGACTTCAGCCGTTCTATGTAGAAGAGAACGACTTCACCCCAGTGCCCGAGGATGATCTGCAGATTTGGAAATCGGTCGAAGACACCTGCCAGGATCAAACGAACAAACTGGATTCCAGCCTCGTAATGCCATCCAAGACCGAACGCCGCAAAGGCTGTATCGACCGGTTCTCCAAAACCCGCGTAAAGAGCTGCTCTAACTGGAGCCTGAGGAATTTGAGGGTGGATGAAGACGGGCACGTTGATATCCGCAGCCGTACGCAGTACGGGCAGGAAGTCAGGGTGGTCGAGGTTCTTCTCGCGAGTGCGACCGCAAACCATGGCGCCGCGAAGACCACATTGGGTTACTGCACGCCTCAGCTCCAACGCTGCTTCTTCCGGCGCGGGCATGGGAAGAACGGCGAAGCCCTGAAAGCGGGTAGGATGCCTTACGATGCTCGCGGCCACCAGATCGTTTGTATTCCTGGCGAGCCGAACGCTCTCCTCTGGTTCAAGGTTGTGGAGAGCTGGCGTTGTAACGGAGAGCACCTGAATGTCTACTCCGCTTTCGTCCATCAGCGCAAGACGGCCGTCCCCTAGATCTTCGAGACGTTGCCCGATCTCGCCCTGGTCGAAGTCGGCGGTTCCTTCTGAACCGATGGCTGAAGACTTCCATGCGGTCGTTATTTCACGGGTCAAAAAGTGCTCTTCGATGCTGATGATCTTCATTGTCTCTAACTCTCCTCAGTTAGTATGGCGAAGATGACTTATTCATTCCATGGCTAAAAACGGATACTGTCCATGCAGAAAATAGATATCTTCTTGGAAAGGTTGGACATACGTTCCCTGCGCATCTTGAAGGTGCTTCTGGACACGCGAAGCGTGACCGAGGCTGGAGAGGCAATGGGCATCAGCCAGCCCGCCGCAAGCAGGGTGCTTGCTCAGCTCCGTCAGGCAATTGGCGACCCATTGCTGGTGAGGGGACGCCACGGAAACACTCTAACGCCGAGAGGAGAGTCCCTTCGCCCGGCGATAGCCGAAGCTCTCGAGGCCATCTCTTCCCTGTTTGAGAAGGAAGTCTTTGAGCCTTCCAACACAAAGCTTGCGGTGCGTCTTGCAACCACCGATCATGGCGCAACTGTAGTGTTGACCCCGCTAGTTCTGGCACTCGCCAGGCTCGCACCGGGGATCACGGTGGAGGTTGCGCCCTGGGGCGACCAGACCCTTTCGGATCTTGAAACAGGCAGACTCGACCTCGCCCTGGACGTCGAAAGCCCCCTCCCAGAGAACTTTCACTTCCGTGTGCTCTTCAAGGAGAAGTATGTCTGTCTCGTTCGTCAGGGTCATCCTCTGCTCAAGGCGCTGCGAAGAGACGGAAGCCTGAATTTTTGCTCTGGCCTCAGCCTATCCACAAATCGTGCTGTTATATCCGGTGGGCAGCAGGCTTGAGGGAGACGATGTCCTTGCACGTCTGGGCCACCCGGCAAAGCGAGTCGTTCTGAAGACGCCATACTTCACTTCAGCTCCTCTGCTGCTTGCAAACACCGACAATCTAATATTTTTACCCTCGCGTCTTGGTCAAACGCTCGCACAGTCCGCTCCTTTGTCACTCATACCCGTGCACGCTGACACGGCTTTTGACTATCGCCTTATCTGGCATGAACGAACACAAAAAGATGCTGGCCTCGGATGGCTGAGATCTCAGATATACCGCCTCTTTCGATAGGAGTATCGTTGCTTATTCGCCTTCGGCCGCATTTGAAAAGTCCATGCCGGCAAAGGGTTCAGTGGGGCATGAGCTAGCGTCGGGATGCATCGACAGATCTATTTCAGGCTCTACTCGACCACACAACATGAGTACTTTCCTATCAAGTTCCTTGCAACGTTTTTAGAATAATTGCGTCATAATGTGCGTGAGGGAACAACCTCACAGAACTATTGGGGAAGTTATAAGGAGAGTGCTATGACCACCATGACTCGCTTTGTTCCGTTCCGTTCGCCACTGGAGGGCGTAGCCGTGCTCCAGAGTCGGCTGAACTCGATCTTCAGCGATTTCGCCCGCTCGAATGGCGAAGAGCCAAATGAAAACCGCAGTGCCGACGGCTTCATTCCTCCAGTCGATATCTCTGAGAACGCTCACCAGTTGGTGCTGAAGATGGAGGTTCCGGGCATCGCGCAAGAGGATCTGCAGATCAACCTGGAAAACGAAACCTTAACCCTTAGAGGCGAACGCCGGTTCGTGAAGGACGACAAGGAAGAGAACTTCCATCGGATCGAGCGCCGCTATGGCAGCTTCGTTCGCAGCTTCGCGCTGCCCGCAACGATCGACCCGAACTCGGCCAAGGCGAAGTACGAGAACGGCGTCCTCCCGGTCACCATGCAGAAGAAGGAAGGCGCCAGGCCAAAGCATGTGAAGATCGAGATCGGCTCCGGCAACAGCTCGAAGTCTACTGCGAAGCAACTGGAAGCATCGCACGCAGCTTAGAGCCCGTAGCGCAGTAACAAGCACCCTATACACACAACTCAAACCTTGCGCTAGGAGGCGAGCTCCTGCGAGCGCGCCTCCTGTGCGTCGGTACTGAAAGGAGCAGTACCTAAGGGAAGAACGTCATGAATAGACTTTTCAACCTCGATCTACAAAAGCGTTGGGGAACTTTTTCGATCTACGAGAAGTTCGAACATCTGATCATTACGCTGCTGACCGCCATCATCGCAGCCATCGTCGGCGCGGCGACGTGGCAACTCATCCTTCATACCGCCGCCCTGGTACGCAGCCACCTGGTCGATCCTAAAGACTCCCAGGTTTTCCAGACTGTGTTTGGAATGGTCCTGACGGTTCTGATTGCGATGGAGTTCAAGCACTCCCTACTGGTGGTGCTGCATCATCAACGCGATATCGTCCAGATCCGCTCAGTTGTTTTAATCGCGCTGCTTGCGATGGTCCGGAAGTTCATCATCCTCGACATCTATCAGATACAACCCGCCGTGGTCTTTGCCCTGGCTGCGGCCTCTTTGTCGCTCGGAATTGTGTTCTGGCTCGTACGCAACCAGGATGACCCGAGAGTGCTTTCAGCGACCGCGTCCAGGGCGGAGGCCTATGTGCACCAAACCCGTTCGGGAGAGTCCGTTCACGAACAATGACACAGGGAAGGACATACAGATCTTCGATGAGAAGGAACGAAACAATCATGCTGACAAGAAATCACTTTGGAAAGATACTGCCGCTGTTTCTATGGACTACCCTGGCGTCTGCTCAATCCCTTCCGAAGGCAGATTTTCATCCCCGGCAGGTCCAGATTCCCAACCGCCCCGCCGCCCTCTTCACCGGCGAACAGGGTAAACAGCGGACGGAGATCCGCTTCGATACGGCCACGTCGACCGTCACAATGAAGTTGCTGGTGCAGAACCCTGTGGGCTTCTTTATCCCGGACCTTCATCGCGACAACTTTGCCGTCTTTGAGGAAGGCGTCCGGCAGTCGAACGCCACCGTGGAAATCGAACATGCGCCGATCACCCTGGGCATTGTCATGGAGCATGGAGGCCGTTACAAAGGGTTCAACAGGACATCTTCGGATGAGATCCTCACGGCCGGAAGACAACTTCTTAACGAGCTCGGACGGGAAGATAGAGTCGCCATTTGGGAGTATGCCGACAGTGTTCGCCAGGTTGCCGACTTCACGACGGCGCACGATCGTCTTGAGCAACTCTTCATGACCTCCCCGATACCCGATTCTTCGGAGACAAACTTCTACGATGCACTCATCTCAACCTCGGAGTCTATGAAGAGGGCGACAGGCCGCAAGGCGTTGATCGTGATTACCTCCGGGGTCGATACCTTCAGCAGATTTAAGTACGCCGATGCACTCAATGCCGTTCGAGCCTCTGGGACGCCGGTTTACATCATCAATCTCGGCCCCGAGTTGCGGGAGGTGGCCAAGCGCTACGCAAACGCTGGCCCCTACTCGCACCTGGATTGGAAGAAAAACGAAGCCGAACTCCGGGAGATCGCAAAAGTCTCGGGAGGCCGGATGTATAACGGCGGCGGTATCCTGGATCTTACCGGAGTCTATGACGACTTGATGGAAAACCTTAGAGTCCGATACGTGATCAGCTATCGCTCTACAGGCACCGGCTCACTCGATGCCGCAAGAACTGTAAGGGTCGAACTGGTTGATCCAAGGACGAAAGGACCACTCAAGATCGTTGACGCAAATGGCAAGGTCATTCGGTCAACGGTGATCGTGGAAAACAGTTATATGCCCAAGGCCGCTTCGAGCTAGAGATGAGGCGTTGTGTCGCCTCGGAAATAAGTGAACGCCTACTCGATTCTCGGTCGCAGCTTGGCCAGTCCGTTTACTTGAAGAGTACCTTGGCCATCATCCCCTTATCTTCATGCTTCAACAGGTGACAGTGGAAGACGGATTCACCCCGGATGATGGGGTCCGTCATGTCCATGAAAAGATCCACTGTACCTCTTACAGGGACGTTCACAGTATCGCGCCATTCGTGCGTCGCGACACTACGGTCATTGACGCGGTACGTCATGAAATGTACCTGGTGAATATGGAACGGATGAACCTCATTCGTGTCGTTGACGATTCGCCAATGGTAATAAGCTCCTACCCGCACTGTTACTAGCGGCGGATCGCCCATCTCGAACTTATGGTCGTTGATATAGAAACCATGCTGGTCCTCCGTGAAGCGCACCTGGAAGTCGGGTGTACGCTGCTGCACCGCGCGTACAACATCGTCGGCAAGAGGTTTAAACACTGGAGCTGATACGAGAGCATGTCTGTAAGCAACATCGTCCCGTGCTCCGGTCGCCAGATCTGCGAGCACCATCGAAGGATTCGGATCTCCATCTGGCCCAGTGTCCACACAACTGGTTCGGAGCGATGCCGGTTGTCCAAGTTTCTGGCCGGTAACGATGAACTCAGCCCGGCCTCCGGGAGGGAGTTGGATGTTATCCATAGGTAGAGGCCTTTTGCCGGGATCGTGATATGACAGCGGCATACCATCCAACGCGACTAACATCATTCGCTCCCCATCCAGCGACAGATCAGCGTAAAGGTCCGGCGATGTATTCACGACTCGCCAGAACTGCCGCTCACCCGGGGCGATATCTATCAATGGTCGAACCTCGCCGTTTACCGTGAAGAGGCGCTCAATGGGGGATGATGAGCTGTTGCATGTCTGCTTTGCTTGTACAGCCTGACGCAAGCGATCGGCCCTGGCTCCATCCGCCGGAACGACCATGTCACGCAGCAACAGCACACGTTCCTTCATCGTCCGGAGTTCCGGATAATAACGCTCGATCCCGTCCACCACAATGGCACCGGACATGCCATCCAGGTCCTGCTGATAACTTTCACCATGCGGGTGCGTGTGGTACCAGTAGAGGCCTGAAGGTTGATCTTGCGGAATCGCCACCGTATACCGAAGCGTTTCGCCAGGATTAGCCATCATAGTAAGCACGTCATCCTGCGGCTTGTCAGGGGAGACATGCAATCCATGGAAGTGCAGGTTCGTCATATTGGTGCAAGGGCCTGCTACACACGGCTCTCGCGGTATTCGATCCATCGCGTTCTTGTACGTCACGTGCAGAACTGATCCCGGCGCAACATGGATCGTCGGCGGAATGGACTTCCCCGCGAACAGAAGCACACCCTTGCCGGACTGTTCCTCGCTGATTGCGGTGAGGGCAACATTGAGGTGCGCTTCCGGAGGGATCAAAACTTTCAGTCCTGCCGGTGTATACGCATCCTGCGCACATGCAGGATGCGCCGTTACCAGGAGAAGAAGGAGCATATCCATCAAGCGCGAGATCGTTATACGTTTGCCAAGAAGTGGACGACACATAGGAGGCTCCATTAAATTTTCATAGCATTTTCATTTTGTCAGAAGCACCCCTTGATCCTTCCTGGAAGCCACTAATTTTGGCGTCAGGCCCTTGCCAACTTTCTTCGGCCGGAGAGCACAATGCCAGAACAGGAAGTACGAGCAGGTGTGTCGCTGGAGCAGCGGCCCCGGACGAGGTGTCTTTTCATGATGATCTGATCGTCAATGGAGGAGAACACTCACCAATAAGGTGAGGAGCACAACCGACGTGATCGCAACGTAGGTGTGGTCGCGTTCCAGCGCAAAGCCGACCACGGACAGTGCCACTCGCACGATAGGCGTGAGCAGGAGTGCGAAGATTCCGATCTGCACCACCGCGAGATCGCGTATGGCGCTGTCCTCGCTGTGCAAAGCCGTGATGACCTTCGCGGCCGATGTGAATGGCGAGTCTGTGCCGGCGAACGAGCCGAAGTTCACGTGCTCTGTGCCATGACCGATCAAAAACAACGACCCACCACAGACACCAATGCTGCCTGCCAGTAACACGCCGGAACGGAGTGTGAGACTGATCACGGTTTGCAACCTGCTCGGTGCGAGCCGATTCCCTGTCATAGCTTCCCCCTGATGCCTTGCGAGATCATCTGGATCGCAATCACTGCAACCGCGGCTGCGAAGACCCTCCGTAATATCTTGACAGGAAGATGTGGTAGCAGGCGGGCGCCGAGCATCGATCCTGCCAACACACCGAGCATGACCGGAAGAGCGATGAGGGGCTGAACGTAGCCGCGCTTCAGATAAATGGCGGCGCTTGCCACGCCAGTCACGCCGATCATGAAGCTGCTTGTCGCCGTGGAGACTTTGAACGGTATTCCCATGATCCGATCCATCGCGATCACCTTGAGCGCTCCCGAACCTATACCCAGCAGACCAGAGATAATTCCCGCGACGTACATGAGGCCAAAGCCCGCCTTGGCTCGAGACACCTGGTATACCTCTGTTCCTATCGGGAGGACGTATGTGCCGCCGAGTCGGAGTCTCGCCGACAGGGCATCTTGCGGCTGCGAATCGGAGGCGCGCTGTGCTCTCGCCTGGATGACCTGCCAGGCTGAGTGAAGCAGAACAACTCCGAACAGGATGGCGAGAGCTCTTGTCGGAGTCTTGCTGGCGAGGAAGGCTCCGCTTATCGCTCCTACCGTTGTCGCCAGTTCCAGGAACATCGCTATCCGGATATTTGAGAGCCCGTCGCGGACGTACGCTGCAGCTGCTCCCGAGGAGGTGGCCACCACCGATACGAGGCTCGCCCCTATCGCGTACCGCATGTCCACACCCAACAACAGGGTCAGCGCTGGCGTGACGACGATGCCGCCGCCGAGACCCGTCAGCGCACCTAATAGGCCAGCGACAATCGAGATGGTGAAAACTGTAAGGCTAAATTCATGTGCGTTCATTGTGACCTCTGTCTGTGTTACCTGATCGCGGAGACGCGCTCCCCTGCGGCCTTGTTAGTTCTGCCACTATCGGCCTGCCCGGCCCGTCTCTGGCCAGTACCTGGCGATCCACGTCTGAAACATGGAAGGCCATGCGTCTTCTTCTGGCACACCCTCCGCAAGTCCTGCCCCGTGTTCACCATGACGAAAGATGTGGACCTCATTCGGCACTCCGGCACGCTGCAAGGCCTCTGCGAAAAGTTGGCTGTTCAAGGGGCTGATCTTCCTATCGTCGAGGCTCTCAAAGAGAAACGTAGGTGGTGCCTTAGGAGTCACGTTCTCTTCCCCTGAAAGGAAGTGCTGAAGAAATCGGAGCTGTCTGCCATCGAGACCACCCAGCAGATTGCGATACGAGCCAGAGGGAGGAACTGCTGCCGGATTCATCGAGATGACGGGATAGCCGAGACCCAGGAGGTCGACTCTGGCTGAACTCCGGTCGATCGCATCCGTGAGCACTGCGCCGAAGGTCTCGGATGGGTGTAGCGCCAACGTACTCGCGAGATGGCCGCCAGCCGAAAACCCAAAGACGGCGACGTGGTTGGGATTGATCCCCAGCGCGGCGGATTGTGCGCGTAACAACCGTAAGGCACGCTGACCATCCCAGAACGGGATCGGGTACCGGTAGGTGCCATCCCCTTGTACAAGCCGATAGCGAAGGATGAACGCGGTCACGTGGAGCTGCGAGACGAAGTACTCGGCAACCGGCACCTGCTCTCGGGCATCGGTCAGACGATCATAGCCGCCGCCGGGGATGATCAGAACCGCAGGACGAGGCTCATGACTTGCTTCTGCAGAGCGGAACACCTGCAGGTAAGGAACGTCCCGGCAGGGGTCGCTTCCCATAGCTCCGGGTGCGCCCATCCGCCAAAGAAGGATGTCATTCGGATCACCTGGGTCGTAGCAGGGATTCATCCCATGCCGCGCTGCGTTGCGCTCGTCTTCATGGCGATGGCGTTGAGCCCGCGTGGCAAATGGACAAGCCAGAAGAATAATTGTTGCTGCTGCGATAAAGCGAAGATGTGACTGCATCGAGTTCAGTTGACCTGTGTGCGAGACTTATCGCCTCGCCGGGTTAGAAATTAGTACGGAGTTCATAACTACATTCCGTTCTCACGGAATGTAGTTATAGGAAGCTGGTCTGAGACAAAGTTATTGGTTTGCTTTCGGAGGACCACCGGTGTCGCTGAGGGTGAGTCCCGGTGGACGCATCGCTCCCGCCGTGGCTCTCGCGGCAAGCAGACTATCGGGGGAGGATCGGCGTCTTCCCCTGCGGTGCGCGGCGAATCGTAGACAGCGGGAGCCACAGGTGAGCTGCCGCCATCTTATCCGGCATCCGGGCGATCCATTGGTTCAGGGATACATCCTGATACGTTTGGGCCTTGAACATCTCCAGGAATACAAGATCTTCCGTCCCAGTGTTCTCGATGTAATGGCCCGCCATCGAAGGAACAAAGCCAACATCGTTCGCTTTGAAATCCATAGTCCGTGCTTTCGCTCCCGTAAGCACCACCGTCATACGGCCCTGACCTTTGATCCAGTACTGCCATTCGCTGGCGTTTGGGTGCCAGTGCATTTCGCGGATGCCGCCCGGCTTGATCGTGACCATGGCGGCAGCGATATTCTTTGCCGCCAAAAAGTTTGTCGAATCCACGATGCGAACGTTGCCGTTCTTGTCCGCAAATGTCGGCTCCATTGAGCCCATCTTGAAGGTGTACTTGTTTTCCGTCTCCTGGTATCGGCCGAGGAAGCGCTTGTCCTCTTCGAGCGGTCCCGGTAGAGGAGCTTCGAAGATGTAGAGCTCAGTCTGGGGCAGTTCGTCCCACTCCTGGCGCTTCCAGCCCGTGTTCTTCTCCACCACATCGGGAGGCGTGTGAGCGAGGAACTCAGATAACAGGAAGGTGTCGTCCTCGGAGAAGTCGCCCTGATCGAAGACCAGCAAGAATTCGGTGCCGTCGTCCTCGAGGCCCTGAATGGAATGAGGGTACCCCGCGGGGAAATACCACAAATCGCCAGGGCCGAGGTCGTCGATGAACATCTTGCCGTCTGGCTGCATGAGAGTGATGCGGCACTTTCCGGTGAGGACGATCGCCCACTCATCGGCAAGGTGCCAGTGAAGTTCGCGGAAGGATCCGGAGGTCAGCCGCATGTTGACGCCGGCCAGATCCTGCGAACGCGAGATTTCACGAGAGGTCACCTGGTGCGTCCAGCCACCCGATTCCACGCGCTTCGGCGTGAGGTCGAAGGAGTACCAGATAGGATGTGGGTTGCCGCGATCGGTGAAGGGCGGCATGTTTGAGCTAGGATTCGCTTTGAGAAGCACCGTGTTCTCTGGTCCCGGATCGGAGGAACTGTTTCCTGTACGCCCGGCCAGTAACTCGGAGCGGGTCTGTGCGAAGGCACTCGTTGCCGCGAAGCTGGCTCCTGCCATCGCTGCGAAACCCATGAACGCCCGTCGGCTTACAACCTCGTGCTCCGTGGGTACAGCCGCGTTGCTGTGTTCCGTCGTGGTCTGCTTGTTGTTTTCCATGATCGTCTCCCTCCAAACTGCTGGACATCTGCTCTAACGCGAGAATACGGCGGAAGTCGTGGCGGTAGTTATGCAAAGATTGATATGCAGTTATTTGGAATGGCTATAGCACGCTGCGCCGCGGTGGGCTACAAGCTGGCTACCGCAGAGGGAGCCAAACGTGAATCTGAACCATCTTCGTGCCTTTGTCACGGTTGCAGAATGTCTTAGCTTTAGTCGAGCTGCCGAGCGGCTGCATGTCTCTCAGCCGGCTCTCAGCAACCAGATACGCCTGCTCGAAGAGGACATCGGGGCGAGGCTGTTCGTGCGAAACCAGCGCTCCGTCAGCCTGGATGTTGTGGGTAAGGAGATCCTCGAAGATGCCGAGCGCATCCTGAACGAGGTCGATGAGCTAAGAGAGCGAGTAACCAAAGCGTCCCGCGGCGCACGAGGTCGGCTGAGGATCGGATTCGTTGCTTCAGCTACCACCGAGATCGTGCCTGGACTCACGATCGCGTTTCGGGAGCACTTCCCTGAGGCGACGATCGAATTGAAGAATGTTCCTACCGTGGGACAGGTGGAAAGTCTGCGGCAGCGCACACTCGATATAGGCATCGTTCGTCTGCCGTTAGGCGAAGCTGACATTGAGGTGCTTCCTCTAGTCAGCGAGCCTTTCGCAATCGTTTTCTCGAAGCAACATGCTCTTCGTGCACGGCCCGATGTAACGGTCCGGGATTTGAAGGGGGAAGCATTCATCGCATATGCGGAACGGCAGGCGCCCGCCTTCTTTCAACACTGGACGGGCCTGTGCCGGAAAGCGGGCTTCACGCCGCGCGTTCTTCAGGAAGTAGCAGAAATGGAAACCGCGCTGGCTCTCGTTGCCGCCAATGTAGGAGTTGCGATCGTACCGGAGGGGGTAGCAAAACGACACAGTCGATCAGTCGTTGTGCGCTCGCTGAAGAAAGAGCGAATCCGCTCAGAGATCGGCTTGGCCTTTCTAAAGCTCAATCCGCCTCCCCTGGCTCGCCGGTTAGTTGCATTGGCGTCTGGAGCGGGTCTACTAGAACGACGTTCTCGTTCATTACGTCGGAAGGTATGAGGGCCATCGCTGACTGGCGCTGCTTCGGCTGAGTCTGAGCCTCAATCCATGGCAAGATGCAACAACTTTTCAAAGTTGTCTGGTGTGATCGCATTCGCTTTGACATTAGAAAGGTTTTCCTCGACGAGGTCCCTCAAGGTGTGGCCCGGCGGCATCTGAAGAAACAACTCGCAGCCAAGTTCTTGTGCGACGCTTGTAGCTTCGTGCCAGCGCACTCCGTGAGCGATGTTGTCGGCCAGATCTTTGGCTACGCCCTTCGCGGTGCGCACAGCTCGTGCCGTCACGTTTGCGATGTAGATCACCTTCGGATCCTGAACAGGGATGGCCTCTAACTGAACGCGGAGGGAGTCGGCGATGGGCTGCAAGAGCGGGCAGTGGGACGGTACAGGCACGTCCAGCAGCTCTGCCTTCCTCGCACCTTGCGATAGAGCCTTCTCTAGCACCCCTTTCATCCCTTCAATGGACCCCGCAATTACGATCTGCCGAGGTGCATTGATATTTCCCACGTATACGGGATGCGCAGAGGTACTCTCTACTGCAACCAGCTTGGTCACCTCCGCCTCGCTGAGCCCAACGATGGCCGCCAATCCATATCCGGTTGGATACAGATGTTCCATCTGTTCGGCTCGCGAACGCACCAGGCGAACTGCCTCAGAAAGCTCGATCGCCTCCGCCACCACGGCGGCCGAAAAAGCCCCGATGGAAAGGCCCGCCACAGCGAGTGGCCGCACACCGCTTCGCTGAAGCGCCCGCGCAGTAGATACTCCTGCTGCGAAGATAGCCAACTGAACTGAAACAGGTGAGCGCAAGGCATCCGCAGAATCCAGAGTCAGGACGTCGCGGCCCAGTACCTCGCTTATCTCAGCCAGGGTCTCATCAACAACTGAATGCCGGACAAGATCGTGGAGCATCTGTGGCCTTTGCGATCCCTGTCCTGGAAAGAGCAATCCTGTATTCATTTCAATCGACCTTCATCCGATATGTTCCATGGGTCTTCAACGAGCCTCTGCCCATCATGTGTGCGAATCAAAATCTTTGCCGAACGTCGAAGAGCATACTCCTCAAGAGAAAATCCACAACCTGGAGTTTCGACACGTACGTCGACCTTTGCGGGCAAGTCGCACAAGGGATCCCAAAGATCGCGAGCAGTTGCGTGATCTATCCGCTGGGAAGCGAAGAGCGCAAGATCGAGATCACTCCCTTCGGTGACCACATGATCCCCGGTGGCGAGTTCAAACCCAACACTGCCCACGGGCCCCCAACTTAGATCAATGCCCGCTAGTTCCCTTTCAACGAGAGCGAGAGTCTTCAATGCGGGGATCGATTTGCGAGAGTTCTGTGCATGAAAGACGCGCAGCTGGACTGGCCGCTTCATCTGGTCGACCGCCGCCACATCTGCCAAGCCGCCCCATCGGTGGCTTCTGTCATCTCCTCGAACTCCAACAGCAAGTTGGCCTGCTGGCGCATTCACCCGCCGTACAACGACCCACGGACTGCGCTTCATTGCCGTCTGTACCCACGCGGGTTCTGCGATACACGCGGGATGAACTCCTTCGGGTCTCAGGAACAGAAGGTCGTGTACACGCGGTGTCTCATCCATAGCGCCAGCCATAAAACCTCAAAAATACTTCGCCATCACCAGCATCCATAACGCCAGCGTAAGCCATCCAGCTCCATAGGAGGCTATGAGTCCCGAGCTAGCCGTCTCAGGCGTAGCGTCAAAACTTTTCCCGAAGACCAGACCGAAGAAGCCGCCTGGAATCGCGCTGATAATCGTAATGTCGCGCACATGATCGCGGCGCATATGGAAGAGGAGGGTTATACCGAGAGCGAAGACAGGTTGGACCACCAGAATGGTTACAGTTGTCCAGAAGACAGCCTTGTTGAACCGAAACCGTTGCGCTGAAACGACCAATCCCGTAAGAATGAGCGCGGAACCTGTTGCCGCACTTCCTAGAGTCACAAGAGTACGGTTTGCGTAGCTAGGAAGATGCACACCGAAGCAGGCGCCCAACAGCGCCAAGGCTGGAGCCCAAACCACCGGGCGAGCGAGAGCTCGCAGAAAGCTGCGCAGCAAATTGCGACGGCTGATCCCGACGCCCTGCGCCTGCTTATCTGCTTCTAGAAGCGCCACAGTCAGTGGAGAAATCGTAATGGCGCCAACAGCAACGGATAGCGCTGCGGTGATCGAGGAGGCTGGACCATACGATGCCGCGAACAGAGGCAACGCCACGGCGGCGGAGTTCGGAAATCCGACCGTAAGAGCCAGCACCGAGGCGTCGGAGACCGACAGCAAAAGAGATCGTCGCGCCCACAGATAACTCGCCGCATAAAGCGCGGTGAATATGAATGTGATCATCAGAGCCGTCGGGATCTGTTGCTCCAGATCAGCTCTCGAGGTTCGAAGGATGGTCGAAAACAATGCACAGGGGATCGCAAAGTTCATAACCAGCACGATCAGGTTGCGCACATTCACGTTATCCATGAGGCCTCGTCGGCCTGCGAGGTATCCCAACAGCAGGCCGACGAAGATCGGAACGAGTGCATCAAGAAGAACAGTGATCATCGTTGCCCCTCAGGCGTTCTGCCACTGAGCCTCAAGCAGGGCGCGAACCGCAATACTGGCCTTGCGCGTCTGCTTTGCGGCGTGGGATTGAAGACGATTCCCGAGATCGGTCGATCCAACTCGTGCGTCCTGAATCGCTTCAATCAGTGACTGCTTCACGGTCTCAACTTCGGATTCTGTGGGCTGCAAAGGATTCTCTACATGGAGCAGCTTATAAAGTAGGCCAAGCTTGGCGTAGTCCTTGACGTCGTACGACATGGGAGCGATCTCATGGCCAAGCCGCTCGAGTTCTGCCACGGACCGTCGTGTGATTCTCGCTGCGGCCTCTTTGTGCATGGCATGGATGACGATCCCGGCATCGTCGAAGGCAAGAATGCGATTCGCCTGATAGCCATGTGTGAGGAAGCCGCCCGAGAAGGCGTGCCCCGCGACCAGGCTGATGACCGGATGACCGGCCATCCTTGCGGAGGCGTAGGCATCTGCCGAGGTCGCAGCTGCCAGGAAGATTCCCGCCGTCTCTTCGCGGCGACCGTAGGCCTGGCTCTTAACATCGACGATCGCAATGATCGGGCGCTTTTCCGCCTTTGCCTTGTCGCGATCTTCGGCGATCACTTCGCGGACTCGTGTGGCCAGCGTATAAGCCTCTTCCAGACCGACCTGCCCGTCCCGCACACAGGGAAACCGGCTCTCCGGGTTCGGCACCACACAGAGAAACAAGCTGGTCTCATTGCCCAGTAGACCGTTCGAGACGAGGACAGAGCCTGGATCACCTTCCAGCGGCTCATTCTTTCCGGTCAGAGTCTGGAACCAGGCTCTTCCGCGCAATCCTACATGTTCACTCATCGCGCACCTCCAGTGGTGTTGTTGCCATTCCATCTCTGACGCAGGCTCATCGGATCGATCTGTTCGGACGTGTCCAGCGCAGCAATGCGATCGCGGTAGAGTTTGACCTGCTCGCTTCTGTGCTCGGACGGCGGCCCGGCCTGAACATATCCACGGATCGTGGAGGCAATCTTGTCGGCATCATCTTCGACAAGCGCATCTGCCTCTCCCATACCGACTCGCTGTTCGCCACCATGAATCGCCCAGATGAGAGAGCGGTCTGATGCATCGAACTCGTCGATGCCGGACTCCTGCTCGATGACTTCAGGGCCGTTGAGACCCAGGCGAGCCTCTTTGGTCATGACCACGTAGCTTGATACGCCGGCCGCCAGCGACATACCTCCAAAGCAACCCACGGTACCCGCTACAACGGTGATGACCGGGGCGTGCTGACGTAAGGCAAGGATCGACGAGATCACTTCGGCTATAGCAGCGAGTCCTAGATTTGCTTCCTGCAGCCGCACTCCCCCTGTCTCAAGAAGCAGGACAGCTGCCGTCTTCTTCCCTGCTTCCGAGTCTCTCGTTGCAAGGTCCAGCGCCGCGGTCATCTTGGCACCGGAAACCTCCCCAATGCTGCCTCCCTGAAAAGCTCCTTCGAGAGAGACGACAACGGCTGGCAAGCCACCGATCTTTCCTTTGATCACGATGCAGCCGTCGTCGGCCTGCGGGGCGACGCCTTGAATGGCCAGCCATGGAGATTCGATTCCATCGAACGGTCCAACCAATTCCTTCGCCGTTCCCTCATCAAACAGGCTTTGGGCTCGGGCCCTGCCATCCAGTTCGATGAAGCTCTTGCGGCTTACGAATGCGGGAAAAGTCTCTGCTGTGCTCATTGCTCAATCACCTCCACTGCCTGCTCTAAACGCAGCAGCACGCTTCCCGGAGTGGCTCCTGCATCGTTGATACGAATTCTCACAGCTCCATCAAACTTCGAGAAGAAGCGATCAAAGACCACCTTCCACGTATCGCGAAAGCCATTCACGCTGGTGGTAATCGAGACGTGTGCCCCCTCACCACTGGCCGAATCCATGAGAACTTCCATATCTCCAGACCCAACCACTCCGACATGAGCCTTCTTCGCAATGCGGCGTTTGGCCGCCGGATAATCGAACTCAATCTGTTCCATTTGATTCCTCCAAAAGACTGTTATCTCTTTCCACCTCGTACAAACCTCGTTCCACCACGTCCAGAAAAAGCGTGGCGGCAAGCAGATCCGCGCTTCCTCCTGGCGAGATGTTTCTGACAAAGAGTTCGCGATCAAGGAGACGCAACGCCTCGTCTCCAGCAGCAGAGCCGGGCCCTCCTGAGACAAGCACCGCTCTTGCACCCTGTTTGACTGCCCATAGCCCTTCATCTCCGCCGCGATAGAGGACGCAGGTATCTTCCAGGCTCGCCATGATGGCAAGGAGAGCAGAGAGCCTGCTCTTTGTCTCCGACAATCCACGCTCGCGAGCGTCGCGCAGAGCGGGCAGCCCTACCTTCACAGCATGGGGGAATCCCGCATAAGCCTCTCCACGGGCCCCCGTTGCTCCATACCGGCTCCGAACCAGATCGCCATGAGAGACAGGTTGAGGTCTCGCAGAGTCAGGCAATTGAGCGAGGCGAGCTGCATCTTTCGCGATAGCTTCGGGATGGAGACTTTCACTCTGAGCCCCCGCCGTGACGAGAAGCCCGAGCACCCAGATCGCTCCTTTGTGCGCATTGCTTCCTCCGGTTGCTCGCAGCATCGCCGTCTCCGCTTCGCGGCCGATGGCGGCAACCTTTGCCCGCAAGAGGCGATCCATTGGAGCCACGGAAGTCGCAGCAGCCATCCTCGCGAAGTACGGAGCGATAGCCCATGCGGATCGTCGCATAATATCCAGCGACAGATCCGAGTGCGTACCAGAGCCTCGTCGGTCAACCAAACCAGGCTTGGGAGTCAGCTCGGCTTCGGCAACCAGTGATTGCCGAGCCAACTCCGCCAACTGATCCGCCGCGAGCAGCGCCGGAATCGTCTTCATCATGGAGATCATGTTTGCCATTACCAGTTCCTGAACTTCGCGGGTGTCTGGTAAAGGCCGCCGGACCACGCGACCAGGTCTTCCATGCTTCTTGCTGCAAGCAGCGAACGGTTGGCCTGAAGGCGATGGACTCCGATGTCTTCGGGATACGCTACGATTCCCCTGCGTCGAAGCTCAGCGGCCTGCTCAGGCTTTGCCTTCAGGCCGATTGGACTTACGCCCGCGACTGCCGCCAGTGCACGGCGACGCTCTTCGATGCCCTCTGTCTTATAGAGGTAGGCAATGCCCTCTTCCGTCACGACGTGGCTGACGTCATCTCCGTAGATCATGATCGGCGCGATAGGCATCCCCGCTTGCTTGCCGACCTCAACCGCATCCAACGTTTCAACGAAGGCAGGAACCCCACCCTTGGCAAAGGTTTCAAGCGTCTGAACCACGAGCTTCCTTCCTCGTGCGGTCGGAGAAGGATCGGTCTTAAGGTCGAGCCACGCGAGGCTCGAGTGCCTCCGTCCGTGGGGATCGCTTCCCATGTTCGGCGCACCTCCAAAGCCTGCGAGGCGTCCAGTGGTTACAGTGGAAGAGTTCGCATCGCCATCCATCTGAAGGGTGGCTCCCACGAAGGCATCCACGGCGTACTGTCCTGCGAGTTGGCAGAGAACCCGGTTGGACCGGAGGCTGCCGTCGCGGCCGGTGAAGAAGATGTCAGGACGAGCACGGATGTATTCATCCATTCCAACTTCGCTGCCGAAGGAGTGCACGCTCTCGACCCAACCGCTCTCGATCGCCGGAATCAACGTGGGATGCGGGTTGAGGGCCCAGTGTTTGCAGATCTTCCCGCGCAACCCCAGAGACTCGGCATAGGTGGGGAGTAAAAGCTCTATGGCTGCTGTATCAAAGCCGATGCCGTGGTTCAACGACTGGACCTGATGCCTCTCGTAGATGCCGCGAATCACCATCATGCCCGTCAGGATCTGGAGATCGTTGATGTGTCGCGGATCACGCGTGAAGAGAGGTTCTACCGCGAACGGCTTATCCGCCTCAATCACAATGTCGATCCAGGACGCCGGGATATCTACCCGCGGAAGTGTATCGACAATCTTGTTGACCTGCACAATCACGATCGCATCATGAAACGCCGCTGCCTCAACAATGACCGGAGTATCTTCGGTGTTCGGCCCCGTGAAGAGATTCCCTTCCTGATCGGCCTGCTCGGCGCACACAAGAACCACATTCGGGACGAGATCGACCAGCAATCGCGCGTAGAGCTCGACATAGGTGTGAATCGCTCCAATCTCGAGTACGCCATCTTCGAGAAGCTGCGCCACACGAAGACTCTGCGGGCCCGCAAATGCGAAGTCCACCTTCTTTGCGATGCCCAGTTCGAAGAGTGTGAGATGTTCGGGACGGCTGATGCTGGAGATGATGAGATGGAGGTCGTGAATCTTCTTCGCGTCGACCTGTACCAGGGAGCGAGAGAGGAAGTCCGCCTGCTTCTGATTGTCCCCCTCCATCACGATGCGATCACCACTCACAAGGACGGACTCCAAGGCCTCGATCGTCTTCTCTCGAGGAAGCACAGGGCCGCTCATCCAGGCTTGCACGGCTCGCATGCGCCGCGCCTTCTCGTCGCGCCGCGTCGTCCAGGACTTTCGCTGCTGCAATGTATGTTCGCTCATTCGGCTGTTCCTTGCCCTTTCACTTACGATTAGAGCCTTGTTTTCATGATTAGGATAGTTGTATGTTTTTATGAGTGTGATGAGTTTTCCTAATCAGAAGGGTCCATTGGAAATCCGCCAGATTCGCGCATTTTTGTCCTTAGCAGACACGCTGCACTTCGGTCGAAGCGCAAAGCTCCTTAACTTGAGTCAGCCTGCACTTAGCCTGCAGATCAAAGCTCTGGAGGATGAACTCAAAGTAAAACTACTGGATCGGAACCGTCAGGGCACTTCCCTCACCGAGGCCGGACGAATCTTCCGAGCGAACGCGGCCATTGCCCTGGAACAGTTGGAGGCCGCTAGCCAAAAGGCCCAGTGGACGGCTTCGGGCAGGCTCGGCCGCATCCGCATTGGATTTATATCCACGGCTGGACAGGAGATCGTGCCAACACTGATACGGCGATTTCTTAAGCTCTACCCCGGCGTCGAATTCTCTCTGAGAAATATTCTCACCAGCGAGCAGGTCGGAATGATTCAAAATCGAACCCTGGATGTGGGATTTCTCCGTTTGCCGATCGAAGAAGTCAACGGAATCCAAGTCACTACCGTGCATCGAGAACCGCTCGTCGCGGTCCTGCCGTCGAGTCATAGACTTGCCTCCCGGAAAGAGTTACGCCTGCGCGAGCTTCGAGGAGAGAAGTTCGTTATGTACGAGCGACACTTCGCCCCTGGATTCCATGACTTTCTAGCAGGCATACTCAACCGTGCTGGAGTGGTTCCGGATGTCTCTCAAACGGCGAGCGAAATGTCGACGCTCGTCTCGCTGGTGGACTCTGGACTGGGCGTTGCGGTTCTACCCGCTTCAGCCGTCAAACAACGCATTGCGAAGACTGCTATCTGCTCGATCGTCGACAAGATTCCACCATCCGAAATCGGAATGATCTTCGCCAAACAGGCTAGCGCCCCGGCTATCGAAAACTTTTGTGCTCTCGCCAAAACGCTCTTCCACGCTAAGGCAGTGGCCAACGGCCTCAATAACCACTGAATTCATGTCTCTTCTAAAGGCGATGGATACGATCCGGCCCAGTTGGAAGTATCGGTCGCAGGCAAAAGCACCTGCCAGGTTCCTCATGCGAGAGACGAACATTAACAGTTCTCGTCGGTTATTTGTACATTGATAGAAGGTTTTCTGGTTTCAATACTGTGATGCTGGCGACTCCGTCCGCGAAGATCGCACATCAGAGATCTCTATATCCGAACGGGGAGCGGGTTTTGACTGTTCGAGTGCCGGTTTGACAGACGGGTCGAGGATGGCAAATCTCCCGGTGTGGCTGATGAAGATGGACCGAAAGAGAGAGGTTGGCAACAAACCGTCTATGTCCATCGCCGGCATCTTGTCTGTCGGCACGATTACGGGGAGGTTTTCAAAGGTCCTGCCCCCTAGTTGAAGCGAGACCGTTTGCGTATCGGCATCGAAGCTGCCACCGAGGAGGCCTCCTACGGAATGGGTTCTCTGCTCCTCGGATACCAGGTCAAATCGATTGAGTCTTGAGAACATAATCGCCTTGGGGGTACCCGAGTCGAGTTGCAGTTTCATGTCTTTGTTTCTGTGGAAGTGACCGACCACGACGAGCCGGTTACGCGTGAGTTGGTTTTCGTGGAATCCGTGGAGACTCAAGGGCAGATGTTCGCCGGTCAACATTTCGGTGAGTGCTCCCGGCCCGAGTTCGAACTGGACGAGATGGCGTCGGTTGTCAATGAGAAGGTCGAAGTATCGCAGGAAACTCTCTCCGAGACTTCCTCGCACCTTAGGCAGAAGATTGGGGTACTGATTGACGACGGTGACATCTAGACCACGAACGGTGGCACCCGCCAACGAAAGCGAATCTGCACGGGCGAGAGGAGTGACTGCCTCTCCCTGAGCCGTCGTAAGGATCACGTTTCCCGCAGGAGGAAGACGCAGTTCTTCGGCGAGTTTCCGCTCGATTACCGTGTCGCTGCTCCCCGTATCGAGCAGAAAGTTGAAGGGACCGGCTCCGTTAATGGTGACGGGGACGACGATCCTGCTGTTCTCCCCTAGTTTGAATTTGACCTGAAAGGGCTCCTGGCAGGAGCCCGAGACCAAGGTTGAGAGATAGAAGGCGAAGGTGAGACGGACGAGAAAGCGGTTGGAGAGATGGGCTGACGACATGGAGTTCACCTCGAAACTGCGAACATCGCGTGAGCTCTACCGTCGGCCAGATACCACCCGAAGTCTTGGCGAAAACTTGATTTTTCTTTGCTAGAATTCTGGCGTTGGCGTGATGTAGCCGGAAAACAAAGGGTTCCGACGAAGCTGGCCAATCGTTCTATCTTTTGTTCGGGCCGCGGTCATTGGAGGCTCTCCGTGGAACAACCCAAGGAACCAGCGCTGCGGCCTACTTACGTCTTTGGCCCATTTCATCTGAACCCGGCAGAGCGCCGACTGATTCGTGACGACAATGATCTACGATTGCCACCTAAGGTCTTCGAGACTCTGATTGTTCTCGTCGAACGACACGGTCTCCTTGTAGAAAAAGACGACCTCATGACCGCGCTCTGGCCCGGCACATTTGTGGAAGAGGTAACCCTCGCGCGGAATATCTCTTTGCTTCGCAAGGCCCTGGGCGATGCATCCGGGCAGGATCAAAGCCTTTACATCGAGACAGTTTCGAAGCGAGGTTACCGTTTCATTGCCGACGTCACGGAGGTCTGCCAACCAGCGACTCAGTCCCGCAAACCACAACAGGTCGAAACAGAGAACATCGCGCATCATGTTCCAGAGATTTTGGATAGTTATCCGCAACTGCTCGCTAGTCAAACGAAGCGATTCAACAAGGCTGCTCGGTTTGCTTGGGCAGGGATTCCCATCTTTGCGCTCATAGTTTTGGTGGTCGGGTGGGCCGTCCTTCGGAGCACTTCTGCCAACTCACCCCGTTCGATTGCAGTGCTGCCTTTTGTGGACGGGTCAAACGATGCGTCCGTCCAGTACATCACCGACGGGATCACGGAAGGCGTGATCGACAAACTCTCGGAGGTCCCCGAGTTAAAGGTCATCTCGCGCAACTCGGCCTTTCGATACAAAGGAAAAGAGACCAATGCACAAGCTGTGGGAAGAGATTTGAAGGTGCAGGCGGTTTTGATAGGTCGCATTGTGCAGAAGACCGATGAGACCACGATCAGCGCCGAACTCGTGAACGTGCGCGATGGAAGCCGGATCTGGGGTCGGCAATTCCGATATCCCATCTCCGATCTTTCACGGGCGCAGGATGAGCTCGCTACCTCGGTGCTGGATAAATTGAAACTGCCTTTGAATCGTGCCGACGAAGCTCGGTTCGCACGTCCGGCAACGAACAACCCAGAGGCTTATCAACTCTATCTCGAGGCTCGCTTTCTCTGGAACCAGAGAACTCGGGCCAGCATAAGGAAGAGCGTGGATCTCTTCCAGCAGGCGGCGGGAAAAGACCCAAATTTCGCATTGGCCTACGTCGGCCTTGCCGACGCCTACAACATAGGCAACAGTCTTGGATTCTTCACCCCTCAAGAGAGCATGCCGGCGGCCAAAGCCGCAGCCACCAAAGCGCTGGTGCTGGACCCCCGACTAGCCGAAGCTCATGCGGTTCTGGGGCAGGTGAAGTCGCACTACGACTTTGATTTTCCCGGCGCACAACGAGAGTATCTGAAGGCCATAGAACTCAATCCCAACTATGCCTATGCTCACCTTTACTATGCGGGAGGGTATCTCACGCCGATGGGACGGCATGCGGAAGCTATCGCCGAGATGAAGAAAGCGTTGGAGCTCGATCCGCTTTCGCCGGCGTTGAACAATTACCTGGGCATGACGTATCTACTCGCTGGAGATTCGCAGCAGTCGGTTCAGCAGTTCCAACGCACCATCGATCTGGATCCTGGATTCCCACTCGCACACTTCTTTTTCGCTTCTTGTCTGGAAGAGAGCGGAAAGTATGAACAGGCAATAGAAGAGGTGGAAAGGGGCGCGTTATTGGCCGGACAGAAACCGGAACAGGCTGGCGCCAGGACGGCAGAATATCTCAAAGCATTTCGCACCGGCGGATCAAACGGTTACTGGCAGAAAAATCTTGAAGGAATGCTGAAGGCTCGTGAGCGTGAGGAGGCCGGAGCTTTGGCTATGGCGCGTGCCTATGCAAGAGTGGGTAATAAAGAGAAAGCCTTGGAGATGCTTCAGAAGGCTTACGAAGAACGGGAAGGAAACGTTACTCTGGTGAACTCTTATCCTGATTTCAAAAGCCTCCGTGGAGACCCGAGGTTTTCGCTCTTGCTGAATCAGATAGGACTCCACAATTAGTTGGGTCGCCCGAAGTTTTGTTTGAATGGCTAAGTTTGCTACGCGAGCTTTTCTGATAACCGACACGGACCGCATCCGCAACGCCCCTATGTCTGAACCTGTTCCCATAAATTTTCGGAAACTTCCTGTTTTCACGGAACGTCGAGCGGCCTGCTTTCGTACGTGCGACATAGAAGGCCTGAAAAGGGAGGGTGCATATGCTGGCGGATCTGCGCGACGCGTTAAGGCAACTGCGAAAGTCACCGGGGCTGACAGCAACAGCGGTCATCACCCTCGCTCTGGGTATCGGCGCAACGACGGCAATTTTTACACTCGTCCACCAGGTCATGCTCAAATCCTTGCCGGTGACCAGGCCGGAGGAACTCTGGCGCATCGGCGACAAGCTCCGCTGCTGTAACTGGGGTGGATATACCCAGGGAGCCGACGGAGACTTTGCGCTCTTCTCCTGGGAGGCATACAAGCACTTCCGCAAGCAGACACCCGAGTTCGTCGATCTGGCTGCGCTTCAGGCGGGCAACGCGCCTCTGGGCGTTCGCCGTGCTGGAGTTGTTGCTCAACCGGATACACGGAACGGACAGTACGTCTCCGGAAACTTCTTTCGGACGCTAGGGATCCAGCCATGGCTCGGCCGATTGATGACGGACGCCGATGATCAGCTGGGAGCTCCACCCGTTGCTGTGATGAGCTATCGCATCTGGCAGGAGAAGTATGGCTCCGATCCCTCGGTCATTGGATCTGGCTTTCAGATCAACGGGCATCCATTTACGGTGATCGGTGTCGCTCCGCCCGGGTTCTACGGGGCGAAACTTTCGGGAGGGGGCATGCCGGACCTCTGGTTGCCCATCACCTCTGAGGAGATCCTTGCAGGGTCTGTGTCGCGCCTCAAACGGGCTAACAGTAACTACCTGGACCTGCTCGGACGTGTGCGTCCGGGCGTGGATCCTAAAGCACTTGAGGCCAAGCTGCGCGTTGAGTTCCACGGCTGGCTGGCCAGCCATGTGCCTGATATGGAACCAGGCGAAAAACAACTCTGGGAGCAGCAGACACTGCATATCGTACCGGGCGGCGCGGGTGTATCCGTGATGCGAGATCAGTATCAGGATGGGCTGAAGCTCCTCCTAATCGCGGCGGGATGTGTGCTGCTGGTAGCCTGCGGCAACCTGGCGAATCTGATGCTTGCGCGCGGCTTGAAAGACCGCGCACAGGTCTCGATTCGCATGGCGCTAGGTGCCTCCCGTGTACGGCTCATACGCAAGGCCCTGGTGGAGAGCGTGCTGATGGCGCTACTCGGCGGCGTCCTCGGGGTCGGCGTGGCCTATGCCGGAACGCGTCTGATCCTGTACCTGGCCTTTCAAGTGGGTGGACGAAACAACTACGTTGCGGTCAGCCCGACGCCCTCCTGGCCCGTGCTGCTCTTTACTCTTGGCATCTCTGTCTTGACGGGTATGATCTTCGGCACGGCTCCGGCGTGGATGACTACGCATGCCAATCCGGTGGAGGCTCTGCGTGGGGCAAACCGCTCAGTAGGCGGAGGCAGTTCGTGGGCGCAGAAGTCGCTCGTGGTGGTGCAGGCGGCTATGTCGCTCGTCCTCGTCTCGGCAGCCGCGCTACTCGCACAAAGCCTGCGAAACCTTGAGCACCAGGATTTTGGCTTCGAAACGGACGGACGCTACATCGCTTCCATCAATCCAACGCTTGGTACTTATAAACCAGAGGAGATGGAACCGCTCTTCCGCCGTATCGACGAGCAGTTGAAACAGGTCCCAGGTGTCCGCATGGCGGCTCCCGCGCTCTATGCACCGATGACCGGCGATAGCTGGAACGAGGGGGTGCGGATCGCGGGTCGACCTGAACCTCCGGCCAAAGAAGATACGGGCGCCGGATGGGCGCGCGTCATGTCTGGTTTCTTTGAAACTGTGGGTGCAAAGATGGTGCTCGGCCGCGCCTTTACCGACGAGGATACGGCAACCACGCGGAACGTCGCCGTGATCAATGAAGCCTTCGCCAAACGATTCTTCAAAGGTCAGAACCCCATCGGCCAGCACTTCGGTGTCAACCGGGTCAAGTACGCCGGGAGCTATGAAATTGTCGGCGTTGCACGCGATATGCGCTACATGACCTACGACTACAAAGACCCCATCCGTCCCATGTTCTGGGTTCCAGAGACGCAGACCGTCCAGTACGACGATCCCCAATTCGTGGAGGGCGAAAAATGGTCGCACTATCTCTATAACATCGTGATCTGGGCTCCTGGAAATCCGCCGGGCATGGAAGAGCGTGTGCGCAAAGCCCTGGCGAGCGTAGATTCCAACCTCGTCGTCTACAACGTCGACTCCTACCGCAAGATCTTCAGCATGGACTTCCAGCAACAGAATATGATGGCCACGTTGACCAGCCTCTTCGGTGCTCTTGGCCTCGCTCTGGCTGCAGTAGGTCTATATGGAGTGATGGCGTACGCAGTGGAACAGCGGACCAGCGAGATCGGTCTGCGGATGGCCTTCGGCGCGGGCCGGGGAGATGTCATCAGGATGATACTGCGGAGCGCATCGTGGCAGATCGGCATTGGTCTAGGGCTTGGAATTCCCCTCGCCATACTCGCCGGAAAGCTAATGAAGGACCAGCTGTTTGGTGTGAGTCCCGGAGATCCCGTGATGCTGGCCGTTGCGGCTGCACTGCTCATCCTGGCCGCTCTGCTCTCCTCCGTGGTTCCGGCACGCCGAGCCGCGGGAGTGGACCCAATGGTTGCTCTAAGAAGCGAGTAAGCAAGATCTCAGATGATGCACGAAACCGCATGTGGTGAAGCGCGAGTTCAGGCTCGCGCTTCACCGCGTGGAACGTTTAGAAGGTGAAACGACCGGCTGCCTGGAAGATACGCGGATCGCCGGCAGCATTGGCATAGCCGAAGGTTGAGCTGACGGGATTTGCGGTGGTGAAGCCGGTTTGAGTGAAGTTGGGATGATTGAGAACGTTGAAACTCTCCAGGCGCAGCTGGAATTTCAGGCGTTCATACACGTTGAAGTTACGGCTGATGGACAGGTCAACGTTGTATTGGCTCGGCGTCCGCAGGAAGTTACGCGGCAGATTGCCGAACGTACCGGTAGGAGCTGCGGTGAAGGCCGCCCTGTTGAAATAGAAGCGGTTTCCGATAGCGCGACTGGTGACCTTAACGTTCGTCCGGAGCGGAACGTTTGGAACAAGATTAGGTCGATCTTGCCCCTGACCGGTCAGTGAAACATCTGATCCCGTGGTCACATTGATAGGTAACCCGCTCGTGAGCCGGATGAGAGGAGCAAGCTGCCAGCCGTTAACAATTGCTCCCGTGATGCCGTGCAAGCTGCGAAATTTACTCTCCGTAACGAAGGTTATGTTGGCGATGTGACGCACATCAAAACCACATGCACTGTAATCGCCGCGAGGATTGTCGCTGTTCTGCAGCAGCGAGTTGGCGATGTCGCCCTGGTTGTCCACCAGGTCCAGGCACTTCGACCAAGTGTAATTGCCCAGGAAGTTAAAGTTGCCCTGGCGGTGCTGAATGGTGAAGATGCCACCGTGGTAATTCGAATATCCATGATCATCGATCAACGTAAGTGTGGGCGTATAGAAGGCACCTTGTGATTGATTGGCGAGACTCAGCGGTGTGCGCGCGTTTGCGTTGGCAGAAGCTGTGGTGGAGCACGGTGTGCCGGCTTGAGGCACGTTGTTACCTAGAAGTCCGCCGCATGAACCGGGACCGGTCGAGTTTCCGGGGATGTAACGTGCGCGATTCGGATAAATACCGATGTATTGGTGGACATTGCGATTGCCCAGATAGTTCGCAGAGAACGTCCAGCCCTTTCCAAGTTCCTGCTGGAGGCTTGCCGTCCATTGGTAAATGGCAGGTGTGCGCGCATCACGCTTCATGATGACGTAAGCGCTCTGCGTGGGGAAGACGGACGTTTTATCGGGCGGAAATACACCCGGGAAGGGGCTGCCACCGGGATAATCCTTATAAGGATCAGCAAAGGACAGATTGCCGGTGATGCCGATCTCGTTGGTATAGGGCGCGTTCGTGGTCTGACGCTGGTTCAGGTAGAGTGCGGGACTGTCATACATCACAGCACCACCCGCACGGAAGACCGTGCTCGGTTGTGGATTGATCGCGATACCGACACGCGGCGAGATGTTGTTGAGCCGGTTGTTGGTGAGACTCTTCGGAATGCCGGGGTCGCCCGGGTACAGCGAACCAGCGGGCGCATTGGGAAAGATGACGGAATGTGTGTTGCTGTTGAACGCGGCCTGGTCGAAGGTGCTGCCACGTCCGAACTTGTCCGCCTGGAAGATCATGGGCTCATACCGTACACCATAGGTGATGGTCAAAGCGTTTGTTGCGTGCCACGTGTCCTGAGCATAAACAGAGTAGATGTTCTCGCGGAAGGAGGTCTGCTGCGACCGGCTCTGACCGAAGCTTTGCATGCGACCGGTGAGGAAGTCGATCATGCCCTCACCCACGTTTCTGTTATTCACACCGGAGAGCTGACCGTTGAAGGTGTACTGACCGTTCTGCAGGTAACCCGCGTTGGTGTTGTCTGCAGCACGAATGTACTCCGCACCGAAGGCCATCGCATGCTTGCCCCGCTGGTAGTCGATATCATCGGAGATATCTTCACTGTTGCTATTGAAGAAGCCCGGCGAACAGGTACCGCAACCAGCGGACGGACCATTGCTTACCGTCATGCGGAAATCAACCGGCACATAGGTGAAAACATTCACGCCGAGCGTGCGCGCGTTGATGCCGCCGGCCGTCGGTCCGCGGTTATTGCGTCGGCGAGCCCAGGTCGCATGGAAGGTATTGACCACGTGGGGCGAGATGGTGAAGACGTCGCCCGCAGTGGCCGTCTGCACACGCTCATCATTGCCAGCAGTGGTCGTCAGCAGGATATTGGTGGGTGAATAGTAGGAAGGCGCTTTGTAGTTGGTGATGTAATAGCGGGTGTACAGGGTATGACGAGTTGAGATATTCCAGTCGACGCGACCGATGTACTGGTCTTCGATGTAGTTTGCTGGAATTGCGACGCTGACAAGGCCGAACTGGTCCGCTTGCGAAAGCGGCAGGTACTTGACGAGCTCCAGCGCTTGCGGCGAATAAGTACTGGTGTCTACCCGACGGTATCCCGGCGTGCCAGGGGTGGTATTGATCCGTGCGCTGTTCGACGGATTTACCAGGTTGGAACCGTCAGCCGCATTCTTGGCGCAGGCACCACCCATCTGGCTGAAGTCACCGGCCAGCTCTGCCGGTGTGGGCAGGCAGTAGTTAGTGGAATTGCCTACCTGTCTGTTACGCGTGCCCTGATACCCGCCGAAAAAGAAGAGCTTGTCCCTGATGAGGTAGCCCCCGAAGGTGCCACCGAACTGGTTGCGCTTCAGCGAATCGCGTATGGGAGCGCCCGTTGTGGGATTGACTGAGAAGAAGTTAGTTGCATTGATGACGTTGTTTCGGATGAACTCAAAAACTGAGCCGTGCCATTTGTTCGAGCCTGAGACGGTCACGGCATTCACCAGGGCGCCCGGATGCAGACCGTTGCGTGCGGGCAACGAGTTGGATTCAACCGAGAATTCGCGCAGTGCATCGGGGAAGGGGAAGGGCAGATTAACGTTGGTGAAGTTGTCTGTGTGATAACCGCCATCGAGCACGTAGTTGTTGTAATTACCCTGACCACCCGCGACCGCGATAACGACCGAACTGGCGTAGTTTTTCGAGCCGACCATGTCACCACTTGGCGCGGTCACGGCGCCTCCGGTGACAAGCACAAGCTGGGTCGCCTGTCGGCCATTCAGCGGAAGCTCATTGATGCGCTGCTGGTCGACGACCTGTTTATAGTTCACGGTTTCGGTTTCAATGGAGACAGCGCCTGCCTGCACCTCAACCATCTGCGCCTCGCTACCGACCGTAAGTGGGGCATCAATCGTGGCATTGTTGCCTACTTCAAGATTGCCGCTCTGCTTGAAACCGGAGAAGCCGGGGGCGGTGACGCTGAGCGTGTAGGCGCCAACCGGCACGTTGGGCAGGGAAAAGTCCCCCGAGGCAGCCGACTTAAGCTCACGCCGGGCACCGGTTTCGGTGCTGAGGAAGACCACCGTAGCATTGGGGATTCCGGCGCCTACAGGATCCTTGACAGTACCCTGGATGCTGGCGGTACCTGCCGTTTGTGCGTGCAGCATCGTCGGTATGAGCAGAGCGACAGCCGCAAGCGGGGCGATGGGGAATGCGGCGACACATGCGCAGGAAAGCAGCGTGCGGCGAACCCAGGATTCCGAGGTGTTAGCGTTGGCCTTCATAAGCTCCTCAAGTATGAAGCCGCATTGAAAAGCGGTTTCGTAACGAAACATTTTTATCTTTTGGAACGCCGAGAAAATACGGGGGCTACTCATTGCCTGTCAAGTGACAAAAAGAGGCCTTTTGAGGAGTGCAAACAATCGGACAGCGATGCTGCTACGAAAAGTGTCCTTGCAGGAGGGGTGCTTCGCCTTGTGTAAAGCCCGCAACCCGTGGAAAGCGGGGAGTTTGGCGGGTTCGGCACAGCTGAGAATCCCATCAGCAGGTCGGGGAAATGACCAGTTCGGGGAACAGAATGCGCGAAAATCATGGTCGCGGCGACCGAAAATCCCCAATGCTGGGGGGTCCAGGCACCGCTGGCCTTCCTTTTGTGGAATTTTCGGGACACCGTCAGCTTCTCCGGCGCCGCAGATCCCAGTGAGCCCCCATCCATCGCGGCAGACCGGCGCAGAAGGTCAGCCACGACCTCCGCACCCTGCAGAGGTCGTGGCACCTGTCTCAATGAAGACAATAACCCCGGGTCCTTCTCAGTCTCTAGTCGAGATCTGATCTCTGCCTGCCTTCAATTCAGCCGGAATGCGTAGAGGCTGTCGACTGCGCTCACGAGAACATACTGTTTCCCGTTCAGCATGAATGTTTGTACCGGCCCGGACACATCTCCTAAGTGCACGTGCCAGAGTGGATTTCCGTTTGCGGGATCATAGGCGACGACATTGCCTCCCGGGTCCCCTGTGAAGAGCAGACCGCCAGCTGTGTTGAGAAGCGCGTGACCGACGTTCGTTCCGCCCCAGGAAACTGCCTCCGGATACTTATGTCGCCAGGCGATCTTTCCCGTCTTGTAGTCCATCGCTGTGAGATAGGTCCCCGTGAGCCCAACTCCATATTCTTCTTTTCCGCCCAGCCCCATCGCGCCCCGAGGGTCCAGATCCGTGAGGTAGTACATGGAGTAAGAATCTTCGCTGGTCACATAAAAGAGCCCGGTCTTTGGATTGAACGATGGCGGCATCCAGTTGGTAGCACCCGCATTCGTCGGTGAAACCAGAGATCCGGCGATGTCAAAATCCTTCTTTGGATCGCGCACAGGACGTCCCGTGGAGTCCAGACCCCTCGCCCAGTTCACCGACGGAGAGAACTTACTCGTAAGTAGGTGCTCCCCGTTGGTGCGATCTACAACATAGAAGTAACCATTGCGAGTCGCCTGTAAAACCAGTTTCCTGGGCTTGCCCTCGAAAGGAGCATCTATCAGGATCGGTGTCTGCGTTGAATCCCAGTCGTGTGTGTCATGCGGTGAGGTCTGGTAGTGCCATACCAGTTTCCCTGTGTCGACGTTCAGGGCGACCAGCGAACAGGTGTAGAGGTTGTCGCCCTCTCCACGACTTTGAGAAGTATAGGCTGGCGTCGGATTTCCAGTTCCGAGAATGTACAGGTGAGTCTCGGGGTCGTATGATCCCGGAATCCACATCGGGCCACCGCCGTATTTCGCAGCGCGAAGGTTCTTCCACGTTTTGAGCGCAGGGTCGTTTTCGTCCTGAGGGGTGGCATACCACTTCCACTGCACCTCGCCCGTTTCCGGATCGAAAGAGGTGAGCGCCTCTGGAGCATCCAGGTCGTTGCCCGTACCGACCAGGAGATGATTCCCTACTAAGATGGGCGCGCCGGTCGAAAAGTATTGTTGGTCAAACGGCGCGATGATCTTGTGCCACTTCTCACTTCCATCTTTGGCGCTCAGGGCAACAAGATAATCATCCGGCGTCTCGAGGTAGAGCGTGTCTTCATACATGGCAAGCCCGCGGTTGCCAGTGTGTGTGCCACCGCGCGTCTTCCAAACGAAGTGCCATAGGATGGAGCCATCTTGAGCGTCGATGGCCCAGGCATTATCCGGAGTCGAAACGTAGATCTTCCCTGCCCAGATAATGGCCGAGCCAACCAGCCGACTCGAACGGCTGGTTGGACCGCTCTCATTGAGATCTCCCTTTCCCTCCCCGGCAACAACAGTAGGTATCGCAGCGGGGCCTCCAAAGGGACTAAAGCGCGCACCGCCTCCGCCGGCCGGTGGAAGACCAGCGACTATCTTCGAAGTCCACGCCAGCGCGAGATTTTTCACATTCGCGGCGTTGACCTGATCGAGGTGGCTGTACCGCTGCCCGGTGTAGTCGCCCGAGTAGGTCGGCCACGAGTCGCGAAGCGGAGTTAGGAGTTGCTCTGGAGAGAGGCTTTGCGCAGGAACCGGCGGCAGCATCACAGCAAGAAAAGCAAGCGGAAGAATGTAGCGATTCATCTTCATTTGATCGTTACCAGATATGCAGTAATGTCATGAATCGATTCGTCGGTGTAGGTGGGCAAAAGGCGAATGTGACCATCCAATGGATCGAGAACTTCGACCTTGGGCATATTCCCTGCGCGTTCGAAGGTCCGGACCTGACCGTCATCGGTCTTGAGACTGACGATGAAGTCATCGATCCTGAGCAGCTTCCCGTTGACCTTTCCTCCAGGCGTGGAAACGGTAACGCGTTTCGCAGGAGCGACCACGGACGGAGCTCCACCACGCATGCCGGGCATAAGCCAAGACTGTTGAAGAGCTCGCGGATCGGTGATCTTCTGACCAATACTCTTTAGATTGCCGGTGGGCGAATGACAGGAAGCACACTTCTGCGCAAACGCCTTCTCGCCTGCTTCTGCACTACCCAACGGAATTTTTATGGGTGCGTTTCGGCCGCGCTCATTGCCACTCACAGGAATGCTGTGAAGAAAAGCCGCTATCTGAGAGATCTGCACTTCGGAGAGATCGAATGCCGGCATCCCTTGCTGCGGTCGCCCATGCAAAATGATCGGTCCAATTAACTCTCCGTTCTGATCGGTAAGCACAGTTTCGGATCGCAACAGGTTGGGGCCACTCTCCCCTCCTCTGGCATCCGACCCGTGACAGAAAGCACACCGGACACTGTACAAACTCTTACCCTGCTCTGCCAGTGCCGGATCTACCGGTTTCCTTGCGTAGGGGTTCGGACGGTTGAGAGGCGAGGGAGCTTGCGGAGGCGTTGTCTGCGCTTCGCTGTTACCCAAAGCAGCAAACAGAGAACCTACGCCAGCAGACACCAAGGTAATGACTAAAGCTGAATGTGAGGCCCGTCCGAGTCGTTTCATCGTTCCTCCTGTGCCACTGCTCCGAGATCGGGCTGCTGATTCAACACAACTGCTGTTTCGTGGCTCATCTCACGGATCGTATCCGTGATGCTCTCTCGACCGATACCGCTCTGCTTGAATCCACCGAAGGGAACGTTTCCCGGTCTGAACGAGCCCGGTCCGTTAACAACAACTCCACCGACCTCCATACGATGGGCCACTGTGAGTGCATTGTGGATGTTCTCAGAAAAAACGCTAGCCTGTAACCCGTAGGGAGAATCGTTAACGAAGTCGATAGCCTCCCCTATCGTGGTGAACGGGACGACCGGCACAACAGGCCCGAAGACCTCATCCAACAGGCAAGGCATTGTGTCGTTCACATCGATCAGCACAGTAGGCTCGTAGAAATTCGTTCCGATGCGATTGCCTCCGGTTACGCACTTCGCACCCATCTCAATGGATTTCTGAACTTCCTGATGCACCCGTTCGGCGGCGTTTGGAGAGATCAACGGACCCAGTTCCGTAGTCTCAGACAAAGGATCACCGATCCTGATCTCCTTCGCTTTCCTGACCAAAACTTCGAGAAACGGCGACAGGATACTCTCCGCGACCAGCACGCGCTTCACTGCGCAGCAGATCTGGCCTGCACCATTTGTCAGGCGGCCTTGAACGACTGCATCTGCAGCCGCTTCGATGTTTGCGTCCTTTAGCACCACCATCGCATCGACACCGCCCAACTCGAACGCTGTGCGCTTCAATGAATCCGCCGCTAACTTGGCAATGGCTTTTGCTGCGACCACACCACCGGTAAAGCTGACCATAGCGACTTCAGGATGCGTGATGAGCTTATTCCCAAGTTCCTTCGGGTAGCCCGTCAACATCTGCATGCCTTCGGGTGGCAGACCAGCCTCAACCAGAATCTTCCCCAGCCGCAACACCGTAAGCGGGCACTGCTCCGGCAACTTTACGACGACGGAGTTTCCCGCAGCCAGAGCCCCGGGAATTTTGTGCGCGAACAACTCGGCAGGATAGTTGAATGGAACGATCCCAACCACGATCCCGAGTGGATGGCGGATCGTGTAAGCGATCATGTGCTCAAGGCCAGGAACGGCATCCATCGGAATGGTCTGGCCACGCATCCGTTTCGCCTCTTCTGAGAAATCGAGAAATAAGCGCTGCGTCGCCGTCATCTCACCGCGGCATTGGCGAATCGTCTTTCCGTTTTCCCTGCATAGAAGCTGGCTCAGATCTTCATGCTGCTCCGCAATGAGCTCCGAGGCCTTACGAAGAATGTCGCTTTTACGATGCGCAGGAAGTTTGCGCATCACCTCGCGTCCGATCAACGCGGTCTCCAGCGCCAGATCAACATCTGCTTCGTTACAGCGAGGAACCGTATCCAGAACTTCACCGTTTGCAGGGTTACATATCTGCATCGTTCGACCACTCAGCGAATCGACAAACTTTCCATTAATCAATATTTGCATCGCGAGAGATCTCCGTAGTGTGTGTTGAGGCAATATGCCTGTTGTCCTGACCTGTTACGGCCGCTTGATCGCGTCTTTGCAGTACTGAAGGCAACTGGCCAGTTCGATGGCGGGACCTGCTGGACCGACATATTCGATACAAGCCGGGAAGCCGTACCGCTCTTTCTTCACAAGCTGGAAGACTGCAATCAAAGGCGTCTCGCCATCTCCGAAAGGGACAGAGTCGCCACCATGGCTCTTGCGATCTTTTATGTGAATGTTCGTAATGCGAGCGTGGTGTTGTTGAATGTACGAAACAGGATCGTAACCGCTCGCGAAGAAATGTCCGACGTCCAGGTTGACCCAGAACTTCTCCGAGAGGGACATGGCCTGTTCAAACTCCGTCGGGCCAATCGTATGGTTGTGCAGCGCCACGATCACATCATGCTTTTCGGCGAAAGGCTTCAAGCGGGGAAAGACCTCGACCGGCGAAGAGGCTGTGATGATCTTCGTCCCAAGAGCCTTGGTCATCAGGAAAGCCTTTTCAATCTCCACGTCGGTGAAGTTGTTATCAAAGCTCAGGTTGTAGGAGAAGAACTGAAGACCGGCGTTTTTGAACATCTCTCCGACCTGCTGAAATTTTGCGAGATCGGCAGAGAGCCGCCACTGACGTAGTGCTTCTCTCTTCACTGGGTCAGGAGGTGGAAAGCCCGGTGGCCGGCTACCCGCGGGTCGGGGCGGTCGAGGAACCCATGGCCCGGGACGACCAGCACCCGGCAGCGGAACCGGAGCACCAAGAAAGTTTTCGACATGCTCCGACATAACATCGCTCGTCGAAAGCCCCACCGCTCGCATGGTTTCAATGATTTCCTTGATACCCATGCCGCTGAAGGTGAAGCTCGCCGACTGCACACCCATCAACACACCATCAATCGTTGAGTTGATCGGCTTGAGGGCACTCTCTTGAGAGATCAGCCTGGAGGGTGCAACGCTTGCCACAGCGATCGCTGAGAGTGCCGTTCCCGTGAACTGTCTACGTGTGAGCATGGTCTACTCCGTTACGTGGAAGATTTGGGGCGAAAAGTCTTATGCCTGAGTAAGGTGCAGGAGGTCGGTGAACATCGTCGTCTGATGGTAAGAACCTAACTCCGGCCCATCCACAGCCCCCTTCAGATACGCGCGGTCACCAAGGGCCTCGCGCGGGCTTCCAGGAATGACGCCCTCATACCAGCCACCATATTCGGTGTCGAGAAAGTTCTTCTTCACAAAGTCAAGACTCTGATCAAAGATGGGCCACAGGTCGGAGCGGCCATGTCGGATCGCGTAGCGAGCGGTGGCCTTGAGCGTCTCGCACTGCGTCCACCAGATCATGTACTCACGCGCGGGAGTGCTGTCTGGCTTGGCAATCATCCACACGCCACCGGTGGGCCTGTTGAAGCCTACCTTCAACGCTAGGTCTACGCTGCGATTTCCCAGCTCGACGAATTTCTTATCGGCTCCGAGTTCTACCGCGCGGCTAAAGAGCGAGCCCCATTCAAAGAGATGGCCTACATTGAACGCCTGAGGTTCTGTGGCCTTCCAATTCTCGTCGTAGCTTTCGGGAAGATAGCCGAGCTTGTAGTCGTACATCTTCTCCATAGCGGCCATTTCCGTGACGATTTCGTTCCATATCTCTTTGGATTTGGTCGCATCGTACAGAGCCAGTAACGCCTCGAACATATGCACATTAAGACCGTGACGGCGCGCTGAACCTCCGAAGGCAGATGCACCACCAGCGCGAGGTGCGCCGGAAGGATTTCCAATGCTCATCGGCGCTGTACCGCTGAAGTCACGCTTCATGCTGTTATAGAAAAATTGGCCGTCGCGCATCTTTGTGCTGACCTCTTTCCAAGACTGCATGGCAGCATCGGCGTACTCTTTTTTGCCTGTAACTCGCGCGGCATGGGCCAAGGGAAAGATCGTGAAACTTGTGTATCCCGTCTTGGTATCATCTATCACTTTGAATTCAGGAGAGGTGCGATTGAAGTAGCCACCGTACCGCGGATCGCGCATTTTGAGCAGGAAATCCGCACACTTGGTGACTGCATCGAGATAGCGCTTCTCCTTCGTCACCTCATAGCCCGCAACCATGCAATAAAGCTGGCGTCCTTGTCCATTCAGACTCGCTTCCCGTTGGGTGCCGTAGGGTTTCCACTGGCGATCCAGATTTTCCTGGATGAACCCGCTTGGCATCACGGAGGCAGCAAGCCAATGATCGAGCAGATCCTCGATGAAGGCCTTCTTTAGCCAAGCACGGTCAATGTGCCTGGCGGCCGGAGCTGCAGAGTTGCTCTTTGTCGCCTGCGCGAACCCATATCCCGACAGGATTGAAGCTCCGCCCACGGCTAACCTGGTGAATTCCCTTCGCGTACTCTTCATCTTCTTCTCCTGTTGAACATTTCAGGGCCAATCATTTTGGGAGGTGACAGTGCAGAAAGCTTAGCTTAACCAGTAGTCCTATGACTATAGGTCCTGAGATAAATTTCCATATGAGATAGCGAAAGAATGAATTAATTATTGTGTCGCTGTCGTGAGTCTTCCTCTAAAAATCAACATAATCAGGACGATTGCAGCGGATAGCGCGGGAAGAATGAGTAAACCTCTCCCTACCCCTTGCGGATCGGAGCCTGCTAACCAGCCGATGACAGGCGAACTAACTACGAGCCCGCTGAAACCGCACGTGATCGCGAACCCAATCGCGGTGGCCGCCTTCTGTTGAAAGAGCCTGCCGACGATGGCGATCGTCGTGGGGAAGATAGGTGCCATCACGAAGCCGGCAGCGAAGACCAGCGGCGCACTTGAAGGCGAGGAGGCAGCCTGCAGGACCGCGAAGGTTGAGATCCCCATCAACGCCGAACAAGCCAACGTAACGTAATATGGCGACGCTTTGGTGAGGAGCTTTGTCGCAACGATTCGTCCAATCAAGAGCCCTGACGCAAATCCAAACGACAGCAAGTTGAGCGCGCGCGAGCTAGGCATTCCGGAACTGATGAGGAACTTCGGGAACCAATTCCATATCCCGAACTCGCACGCTGTGTAGAGGAACGTGATCGAGGCAAGGACATACAACATGCCTGAACCAAATATGCCTGCCTTATCTTCTTCCCTTACCTGTCCCACTTCGCGATGAGGTATTGGCGTGAGGATCGTGAGGAGCAGCGCAAAGAGCGAGATGGCGCAACCACAGTAAGCGCTCTTCACGGCGTCAGAACCAAGAAGATTTCCAGCAACAAAGGGTGTTGCAAAGCCGCCCAGTCCCGCAAAGATATTCAGAAAGTTGATTGTTGCTGCACGGCGTACATCCGGCACATCATTTGCAAGAGCGTTCGATCCCACGATGACAAGACTGCCGCCACATCCAAGAATAATCATCGCGAGAATACTTAGTTGCAGGCTGGAAGGATGAGATAGGATGCCAAGGCCGATCAGGCTCGCGAGCAGGCCGATGACAATGCCCACTTTCTTCCCTTTCGCATCCATAAAGGCACCAGCAACGACCGAAGTTCCTGCGAGACCAAGGCCTTGCGATAAGGCAAGATAACCTACCTGAGTATTCGAGAGCGACAATGTTGCCCCGAGGCTCGGAACGATTGTTCCCAGGAGTGAAGCCAACATCCCATAGATGAAGATCACGACACACGCTACGAAGATAAGCACCTGGTTAGCAACCTCATATCCTGCATGATTTCAACGAACGAGTTGGACCTCGAACTCCGTACGATCTCCGCGATGTTTCGCCACGAAATATTCAAGAACTGTGCCGTCCTCCAAGAAACCGATACTGGAGAGCAAAAGCGCGGGGCTATGCGGCTTCGTCTTCAACATCGCAGCCTCTCTCGTATTAAGCGCCACGGCCCGGATAGTACGAACCCCCTTAGCGATCACCAGTCCCAGCTTTTGATCGAGCACTCGGTACAAAGACTTGTCTGAAAAATCCTCCGAAAGAACTGCCGCACAGCGTTCATAGTTGAGGTAAGTCTTGACGTACACCTCGGGTTCTTCCCCAAGAAAACGCAGGCGATTCAACAGAATCACTTTGGATCCCTCGGAGATACCCAACTTATTGGCGACCTTTGCATCTGCAGCAATCGTTTTAAATTCGAGGACCTTGGTGCGGGGATTCTGTCCGCGATGCTCAGCTTCTTCATGGAATCCCACCAGGCTTTGCATCAACGCGCCGCGATACTCTGGATGAGAGACCGTCGTCTTCTTGCCGTTTCTTTTCTTGAGGAGACCCCTCAGTTCCAAGTCCGCGAACGCCTGCCGGACCACTGTCCGACTCAGACCAAAGTGCTCACAGAAAGTCTGTTCGCTGGGAAGGCTTTGCCCTGGGAGCCAATCGTTTGCCCGAATCTTCTCTTCTACTAGCTTGATCAGTTGGAAGTAGAGAGGCATAGGACTCGCCTCGATGATCGTTCCAAGTCTCTCCAGGGACACCGTAACTGTCGTAGTTGCGTTCATCGGGCTACAACATCGCCAATATTCAGCGACGCCTCTCTTGCGTTTTTATCTTTCGGAAAGGTTTTCGCCACCGAGAGAATGAGCTTGTCATCCAAAGCGAAGGTTGATGCTTTCATAGCAGTTCGCATTTAGCCTCCTCGACATGCGCGCCGACCTTCGGTAGATAATATCCTATCCTTATAGGTGAGAAAAGGGAGGCGAGGTACTCGCCACACCTTCTTCCCTATGGAATTTACTTCTTAAAATTCGTAAGCGAAAACTCTTTTGCCATCGCCGAATTTCCCTCATCGTTTGGATGGATGTGATCTCCCGGATCGAATTCCGAACGGAGTTTTGCCTCCTGATTGGGCGTTCGAAGTACCTTGTCGAAATCAACGACCGCGTCGAAGTTCCCGCGTGTGCGGATCCATTGATTTACCGCTTGCCGCGTAGCCTCGCCTATCGGACCAGCAAGCCAGATACCTTCTTCGGGTGTGAGCGTTGCTCCCATCACTCGAATGTTATGCAGGTGGGCACGGGCAATGATCTGCTGGTAGCCAGCGATAAGATCGGTGGCGGTTAGCGCTCCCTCTCCTTCGATCTGACCATGAGTATTGATGTCGTTTATACCTTCCAGCAGGACGATCCATTTAACTCCTGGTCGACCGAGCACATCACGATCGAAGCGCGCGAGTGCGCTCACACCTGCGCCATCGCGTAACACCTGATTCCCCGAAATCCCCAGGTTCAGTACGCTGGCCTTTGGTGCACCGGCTCCAGTCAATAAGCGCCGCTGGAGAAGAGTTGGCCACGCTTTATCGGCATCAACCGTAGTCTTAAAGCCATCTGTGATGGAATCCCCGAGAGCAACGATTGCGAAGCGATCGCTTGGTGCAACTACGTCGATACCCGATAACCACATGTACGAAGTTGTCGTCGTCGACGCGGCTGGAACTTCAACATTGGCCGAAGTATCTCCATCGGAGATATAGGTCGTGTGTAAGCCCAGAGCGTGAGTCGTCGGGGTGCCCTCCGACTTCGTCACGTAGATCGACAGAGCGACATTCGACGAGTCAGGGAGATCTAGATCGATCGGATCACTGGTCAGCACCGCGCCTGCAAATATCTGTACTTCCTTGTGGCCCGAAAATGTAACCGAGCGATCGGTGCCGGCAATAATCTTTGAACCTTCACCCTTCTTCGCGATGTGTACCGCACCGAAAAGCAACGGCTTTTTGCCAAAGGCATTCGACAACTCCACACGAAATCTCTTTCCGCCGATTCCTATCTGGGTCGTCATACGGACCGTCTGTCCATGAATGTCGGTGGGAAGGGGAGGCCTTCCCCCTGGACGACCGCCTGGGAAGTTGGGACGCTTCACGGTCGCTGGAACATTGGGTGGATCCGGCACCGTAGGTGCAAGGTCCTGTGCCGTCCCCCATGTAGCAACCCAGTGCTCGCCCGACTCCGCTCTCGCAGCAAATGTCAGATTCAAAGACGATACGACGAGCGCAAATACTACTGCTTTCAAACTCTTGTTCATTACCTTCCTCGTCTTCGCTAAGTGAATGGTCTCGCAAGCGGGGATCTTCGCCAGCGCGTCTGAGATGGGGCGCATTGGAATAGCGGAGAGTCGCACACCTCCGCGACTCTCCGCTATCTCACTTTTTAGAATGCAAGCCGCAGACCGAACTGAATCTGACGAGGGTTGTTAGCCTGTGCGGTGACCCTGCCATAGTTTCCACCGTCATATGCGGCTGTCGACGGAGCCTGGAACTGCACGCGGTTGAAGATGTTGAAGAACTCCGTAGTAAAGCTGAGTGTTACGGAGTCGCGGATCTGGGTAGCTTTCAGCAAAGAGAAGTCGTAGTTATTGACTCCATGGCGTCGAATGCCGCCATCGACGCGAGGTGCATTGCCAAACTGAAATCTACCTGGAGCAGTAAAGCAGGCCTTATTGAACCATGAGCCACTATCGACCCGGCTATGGACGCCACCCTGTGGAATCTTATTGCATCCAACGACCACGTTCGGACGGGTTGTTCCTTGGCCCACACCGTTCTGGTAATAGCCGCCGCCACCGAAGTAAGTCGACAAATCATTGGGTGCGGCAAGAATGCCAAGCGGAGTTCCTGAACGGAAGCTCGTAAGTCCATTCACGCGCCAGCCCGAGATGAGGACGGAGATTGGACCGGGAGTGTTGGCGAGCCATTGTTGCTGTTTGCCGAAGGGCAGATCGATTCCGTAGGCAATCGTTGCTGAGTGTGGATAATCCGAAGAGCTCAACGACCATTCGCCCGCAAGGTTGTTATTGTTCTGTACCGTTCCTTGATAACCGCTTCCGCCTTCCAGGAACTGTGTGACGGAGTCAGTGTTGGACATCAACTTACCCCAGGTGTAGGCAACATTCAGCAACCCTCCGTGCGAGAACCGTTTTTTGAACGAGCTCTGCAGAGAGTTGTAACTCGATGCGCTGTTGCGGCTTCCTGCTGCCGTGACGTAGTTGTATTGCGGGAATGGCTTCAGCAGAAGACCTTTGAAGACAGTCGGCTGCGAAAGCTGGCCTGTTGCAATCTTTCCAAAGAATGGATTGGGAACCAGTGTCTCCAAATCACTTCCCATTGAGAGATACTGGTCAGGGAGCTGGTTAATGTTGGACGCAGACCATGTGTTTGCACCTTGAGCCTGCAGATGAACGCCCTTTGAAGCACCATAGGCCAGGCTGTAGCTCATGGTGGATCCGAGCTGGTGCTCAAATGCAACGTTCCACTGCTGTACATAGCTATACGGTTGATTTGGGATTCGAGATTGAATGTTTTGACCATAGAGCGAGGTGAGACGGGAAGCGTCTCCACGGCTCGGAGTGAGAACACCGGTCGGGAATGGATTGGAAACGGTAGTATTCACCTGGCTGAAGGTGTTATTTGCGTTGTAAGTATTGGTGAGCAAAGTTGTAGCTGTATTAACACTCGAGCTATTCGGACCATCCTGCGACAAGGTCGACGGCAAATAGGAGATCCCGTATCCAGCTCTCACAACCATCCGGTCCGTGAGACGATATGCAAAACCCACGCGCGGTGCGAAGAGCATCCAATGTAGATCCTCTTCACGACGTGAGGGACGATCTGCCGAACCGACGAGGGCCAGTTTGCCAAGCACACTTTGATTTGCACCCAGCGCAGGATTGACAATCGTACCCAGAGGGCTGGGAGCATTTGGAAGAATGACCGTGTTCCAGTTATTGGATTCTGAATAGGAGCCGGGCTGATCCCAGCGCAAACCAAGATCCAACGTCAGTTTCTTGGTAGCCTGAAAACTATCGGTGACAAAGAATCCATAATTATGAAGAAATGCCCGCGATCCACCAATAGCTAAACCAGAGGTGCTCGTTGGGACGCCGAGCAGACCGGACGCCACAGAGTATCCAGATCCAGGGACCAGGGGAGAAGCAGTTGTCTGCGCGGAGAAGGTGAATACATTGCCGCCGCTGTCCGGATCGGCAATCCATTGCACACTGCGAGCGTTACCGCCAACCTTCACGGTATGCCTTCCCAGGATCTTAGTGATACTGCCCGACAAGCCATAGACGTTTGTATGCCAATAGAGCTGTGCGGGACCCGTGCTTCCAGCGATACCTGTTCCGGCGAAGCTAAAGGCTGTCGGGAGTTGCTGTCCAAGAGCAGCTTGCATTGCGGCCAGACCAGGGGAGATGCCAGAGATATCCGTTCCCAGACCGCGTGGGAAAGTGAACTGGTATACGCGCAGGTACGACGCACGAGCATCGATGATCGTCGTTGGGTTCACAGTGAACGTGTCACCGATCATCGCGACGTGATCCGCGATGCCGCCAGGAGCAGGGGGTTCGAAAGCTTTGACTCCAGGGTACGGATTGGTCGTGATGCTTTGGACCTTGAACTTCGTGTATTTCATGAAGAACAGGTTCCGAGTTCCAAAGCTCTGATCGAGCCGGGCATTGACCTGATCGTTCAAGTAGCTCGTACGCGTCGTAGTGATGTAATTGCTCGCGATCGCATTTGGATTCGTTGCCTCCGCCGGATAGTCCTGTTTCAGCAACGCCGTGACCGCAGGATCAATCCGATTCGGGCAAATTACATTCAGCACGCCGTTGCATTGGAACTGAACACCGCCGTTTGCCGTGTCGTAGATCTTTGGATAGAGCGGAGAACTGAAATCGCCACGGAGGGCGGCGGCCGTGGGAACTGTGCTGGTAGAGAGATTGCCATTCACTACGGGCTGACGCTCATAACCAGCGAAGAAAAAAGTGTGATCGCGCCAGATGGGCCCACCAATGGTGCCGCCGAATTGATTTTGAATATAGGAAGGACGTGCTCGACCGGCACGGTTGCTGAAGAAGTCGTTAGCGTTCAGAATCCGGTTGCGATGGTATTCATACAGAGAACCGTGAAACGTGTTGGCGCCCGATTTTGTGCTGATGTTGATAACGCCGCCAGCAAAGCCACCAAACTCCGCGCTCACATTGCTGGTCGAGACGCGAAACTCGCGCACCGTGTCCTGCGAAGGAATAAATGAAGTTGCGTTGTTTGCCGGGATGTTCGCCTGAACTCCATCGACAAAAGTGATGCTTTGATTTCCGAATCCGCCGCCGATCTGGTAATTGCCGAAGGCGATGAGGTTTGTAGAGAAGTTGCCACTCGTGCTGCCCTGCGCAATCACGCCAGGAACAAGGGTCAGCAGGTTATTGACGTTTCGTCCGTTCAGCGGAATGTCCTGAATCGTACGGCCCTCAATCACACCGCCAAGATTGGCCGTATCGGTCTGAATGAGGGGTGCGGCACTCGATACCTCAACCTTCTCGTTCACGTCGCCGATCTGGAGAGCCGCGTCTGCGCGCGCTGTGCCTCCTACCTGTACCTCAACATTCGAAAGGATCAGATGCTTGAAACCACTCAGGTCAACATCGACCGTATACTTGCCGGGGCTGAGACTCACGAAGCTGTAAGTTCCGGATTCACTTGTGTCGATCGTGTGCGTTTGGTTAGTGTCCTGGTTCGTGATGGTGACTTTGGCACTGGAGATAGCTGCACCCGAGGGATCCGTGACCGTACCAACCATTGCACCGAAGGTCGTTTGAGCCTCAAGGTTCCCCACACTGCATCCGAAGAGGATTGCGAGGAGCACAAGGAAACTTTGAGTTAACCCGATAGCAATGCTTGTTTTTCTTCTAAGATCGTTTGCCATTGTTGCCTCCGTAAACGCGATCCACATACCTGGGAGATAAGCCTTGCTGTAATGATAGGTGGACAGCTTCGCGGAAATCCTATGGAGCACGATTGAACACTGTCAAGGGCAAAGGTGGACAATCTGGACGGGACTTCAAAATAGCAGTCTAGGGAACTTCAGTCCTCAGCGAATTTCTGCTGAAACGTCGCAGACAGGCCCGCTTCCCTCTCGCCCGAAGCTTTGTCTTTCTCTGTTTCCCTTGCTGATTTTCAAGCTATCATCCTAGGATGATCACCAAACAATAGAACGATTTTCGAATAGAGGGCAAACTGATGATCCAGACTCTGCGGAAGATGGGCTTCGCTGCGTTTCTCCTCGGAATACAGTGCTTCGCTCAGACGCCTTCATCCCCAGCCCCACCTCCAACGCAACAACCGGCGGTTGCACCTTCTCCTGAAGAACGGGCTGCAAGAATCAAGGCGAGGCAGGAACAGATGATGAGGGACTGGCCGAACCTTACTCGTTATCAAGCCCTGAACGGATCGGTTGCGCATCCGATACAAGCCGTCTTTATAGGCGACTCGATTACGGACTTGTGGGCCCAGAGGCCCGAGCAATTCTTTCCGGGTAAACCTTATGTGGGTCGCGGCATTGGCGGTCAGACGACTCCACAGATGCTCCTCCGCTTTCGGCAGGATGTCGTTGACCTGAAGCCCGAGGTGGTCGTCATCAACGGTGGGACCAACGATATTGCAGGAAACACGGGACCTTCGACTCTCAAGATGATTGAGGACAACCTGAAGTCCATGACCGAAATCGCGAAGGCAAACGGCATCCACGTGGTCCTGGCTTCGGTGACTCCGGCTTTCGACTATCCCTGGAAGAGAGGTCTGGAGCCTGCCGAAAAGGTAGTAGAACTCAATGCCTGGATGAAAGATTACTGTGCGCGCTTCGGCTGCACTTACGCGGATTACTTCAATGCCATGGCGGACGAAAAACATGGGATGAAAGAAGGTCTAAGTGTGGACGGCATCCATCCCACGGCAGAAGGCTACAAAATCATGTCCCCCATCGCAGAAAGTGCGATCTCTGCGGCCATGAAGAGCAAATAGTCCCAAGCAGCCGGTGGCTTGTCCACCGGTCTTGATTCATCCAGGAGAACCCGGTGTTTAAAGTTGGTTCCGCAACAGCCGCCATCCTTATCCTCTGCGCGACGCCGCTCCATACCCAACCCGGCGTCCAACAGCCACCACGTACTGATCGCACGCGCCGCGTAGCGGCGAGTTTCCCAACGAACGCGCTCGTCTCACCGGACGTGCATGACGATCGCACGGTCACTCTTCGATTTCGTTCGCCACAGGCGACCCATGTTTTGCTGACAGGCGAAATCACGCAAGGAAAAGAACCTCTCCTAATGACCAGGGATGAAGCTGGTATCTGGAGCGTAACGACGCCCCCTCTTCCGCCGGAGATCTGGATCTACAACTTCCGCGTCGACGGCATAGACGTCCTGGATCCGTCGAACCCCTCGGTGAAGCCCGTTCCCCCCGGACAACTGATCTCAAACTTCGTGGAAGTGCCGGGCGACATACCCGCCGACTACGACTCCTCACCTGTGCCTCATGGCCAGATACGTATCATGCTGTACGAATCAGCCGCGATGGGCTTCACGCGGACGATGTGGGTCTATACACCGCCAGGTTACGACGAAGAAAGCCATAAGCACTTCCCTGTCCTTTACCTGCTGCACGGCAATGGCGAAGAAGTATCTGGATGGGTTCGCAATGGTCGTGCAAACGTTATCTTGGATAATCTCCTGGCACAGGGGAAAATTCAGCCCATGATCGTCGTGATGCCGCAGGGTCATGCCCTTCAAGCACCCTCCGTGGAACCCCTGAAGCGAGTCACGGGCGAGACGAGCATGTTCTCTCCGCTATTCCCAAAAGATCTCATCGGCCAGATCATTCCCCTCGTCGAGAAAAGCTTTCGGGTCAAAGCAGGGCGCGAGTCACGTGCGATCGCCGGTCTTTCGATGGGAGGTGGGCAGGCACTCTCAATTGGTCTTGGGCATCCGGAACTCTTCAAGTATGTGCTTGGTTATAGCGCAGCGATTGGTCCGAACTTTCTCGACATCGCCGATGTCCTGGAGAAGTCGTTTGCCAACGCCGCCACCACAAACAAGAGCTTCGGCATTGTGTGGATCTCCTGCGGTCGCCAAGACTTCCTCTACAACGCAAACAAGGCATTGAACGAAGATCTCACGAAACATGGTATTCAGCATAAGTTCGTCGAAACCGAAGGTTCGCACGTCTGGAGCGTGTGGCGAAAGAACCTCAGCGCCTCCGCTCCTCTTCTCTTTCGATAGAACCAGCAGTTAATCACGCCAGCCGCTCTACGTGATCGATGTCAATCTGTTCGCCGAAATCGGAGCGAGATTCCATGCCTGGACTTGTAATTTCTTGCCTGCTATCTGCATCGTCACGTCCGGTGCTGTGTTGCCCTCGTAATAAAAGCGCTCAATCAGACCAACACGATTCGCAAGGAGCACTTCGAGCACCGAGCCATCGAAGAACATATGGAGAGAGGGGAGGTCGTGGGGCTGCAAAGCGACCGTGTTGTTCTTCACAACAAATGCGTGAGCACCAGCATCGTATTTCAGTTCCAGCGTCTTTCCCGGAAGCTCGATCTGCGTCTGCCAGTCTTCACCGCGCGGCGAACTCACAACTAACTCCCCAGTACACCGAGGTACGCTCACTACCGCCTTGTCATTACGTACCTCTGGCTTGATCGCGCGGCGACGAAGCATCTTCGTTGAAGGCAAAAACTCTATCTTCAAATTGCCGTCTGGGTCGAGATTCAGTACGCGCGGGAGACTCATCATCCCCGACCAGCCGGCCTTCAACATCTCATCCTGAGATCGGCGTTCCGGCACCCAACCCCATAGGATCCTTCTCCCTTTTGCATCGAGTTGGCTCTTCGGTGCGTAGAAGGCTCCCAGGTCAATCAGACCGCTCTTTTTCTGTTGAAAGGTCATCGTCTGCGTATCAAGGACACCCGATTGCCAGAAGACCTTTCGTTCAGTCGAATAAATCAACAGGTGCTGCCCATTGAGTGCAAAGATCTCCGGACACTCCCACATCTCACCATCATCGACCGGGTTAGAAGTCGGCTTCCCGTTCCACTTCCCCGTCGCCAGTGGATGCAGATACTCCCAATCCAAGAGGTCTGTGGATCGATAGAGCAAGGCACAGCCTCCAGCCTTCTCGATGCCCGCACCCACGATCATGTAGTACACGTCGTTCTGTTTCCAAACGGAGGGATCTCGAAAACCAACGATCTTCAAGCCCTTGGGTGGGGCTGCGATCACGGGGCGCGCTTGCTTCGTCCACTTTCTTAGCAGAGGATCGTCGGACCACGCAATACACTGGGCTTCCCGCAAACCCTCATTTCGAATCGTCTCGTGATCCTTGTCTCTTACTACCCCCGTGTAAATTGCATAGACCCGCTCTCTCCCATCTTTTTTCAGGATGACGGTCGAGCCTGAAAAACAGCCGGCTGCGTCCGGCGCGCCGGACGACATCGTGAAGGCAACCGGGTAATTACGCCAGTGAATCATATCCTCTGAAATCGCATGACCCCAACTCATATTCCCCCAGACAGCAGACTCCGGATTGAATTGGAAGAACATATGATATTTTCCGTTGAAATAGATGGGTCCGTTGGGGTCGTTCATCCAATTGTGATTCGGGAGTAAGTGATACTGGGGACGCCGGGGATCACTGGAAATGGTCAGCGACCGATTCCCGAAAAGCAGATAACCTCTGCTCATTCTCCCCGAGAAACCTGCTGCCATGATGGCTGCTGATCCTCGAAGAAAGGAACGCCTTTCTAGTTGTCTCCGGCTCATTCCGCCCCCCGTCACTCGCAACAGATGCAACTTAGATCATCGATGCTTGGAGTAGCTCCGACCTGCGTCGCTACCCAACTCGCAAAACGATTGGCTGCCTCACTTATCTCAGGCAGACTCCGTCCACGAATCAGGTGGTGAGCGAGACAGGCGGTGAATGCGTCACCCGCACCGATCGTATCCGCAACTTTGACCTTGATCCCAGGATGTTCCACTACTTCGTCTGGCCCAACCAGCACACTGCCGTGCGCCCCACGAGTAAGGCAGATCAACTGTAATCTGAACCTCTTCAAAAGCAACTTTGCACGTGTGATATCGTCAGCAATCTTGAAATGGAAGAGGTCGGAAACAATATCTAGCTCATGCTCGTTGAGCTTCACCACGTCCGCATAGTTTAGCGATCGCTCGATAACTCCCAATGTGTAGAAAGGGGGCCGTAGATTCACATCGAAGATGCGAAGCGTTGAGGGACGCGTGTGCGTCAAAAATCGATCAATTACCGACGCCGAAGTGGTACACCGCTGCGCAAGCGAACCAAAGCATACGACGTCAGCACTCCTTGCGAGCTGACCCCATTGTTCATTCCACTCCAGGCAATCCCACGCAACCGGTTGTCGAATGGTAAACGTCGGCTGCCCTTCTCCATCCAGCACAACGTGAGTTGTACCAGTCTCCAGTTGCGGATCAATCTGAAGATATCCTGTATTCAATCCACGGACATCAAACTCCGCTAGCAAATCATCACCGAGCTCATCCACACCGATGCGACTCGCGATCTCAGCTTCATCGCCCAGAACCCTAGCCATGTAAGCAAAGTTGGTCGGAGCCCCACCTAAAGCGATACCGTTTGGCAGCACGTCCCAAAGGATCTCTCCGAGACCAACAATTAATGCTCGGCTTCTCATGGAACTTCCTCTTCCTAGTTTGGTCGCCCCGTACAGACGATATCGAGGCCCGAACCGTTTTAGGGTTTAAAGCGGTTAATGTCAATGGTGGTCAGATCTCCGAAAAGCTCCCTAGACAGCTAAGCATGACCTCGATAAGAAATACGCGTTCTTTCGGGACCACTGGAGTTCCGGTGTACGTCATCCCTCCTATCCATTTCCCAAAGTCCGGTCGTCACCCTGGACAAGTTGTCTGGAAGTTACCTTGTGGTACAGTTCCTCGTACTTCGAAACCACCCTATGGCCGATCACAAATATCAGGAAATCGCCAAGAAGCTCCAGAGCGAAATCAGCTCGGGAAGATACAAGGCGGGCCAGAAACTCCCCAGCGAGTCAGAATTGGTTCGCAGGCACGGCGTCTCGCGCATGACCGTCTTCCGCGCCATGCAGGAGCTGCAAAATCAAGGCACTGTGGTTAGACGAGTTGGCTCCGGGTCATATGTGTCCTCCCACCTGAACACAGGCGGCCATGTCTTCGGCCTACTCATCCCCGAATTGGGCCAGACCGAAATCTTCGAGGCTATTTGCAGGGGAATCATGGAAGGTCCGAGAGCCTCCCAGCACTCTCTTCTGTGGGGAAATACCGTGCCAACAGAGAACAAAAAGGAAGAAGTTGCGGAACAACTATGCCAGCAGTACATCGATCGCAGAGTCTCCGGAGTCTTCTTCGCCCCACTCGAGTTTTCATCCAGCTGCTACCAGGTTAACCTCCGGATTGCAGCCGCCTTCCGAAAGGCCAAAATTCCCTTGGTGCTATTAGATCGGTGCATCGAACCCTATCCCCTGCGTAGTGACTTCGATCTGGTAGGAATTGATAACCGGAGGACCGCATATCTCTCAACCATGCATCTCGTGCGAGCCGGGGCTAAACGAATCGCTTTCTTTGCCAGGCCCCACTCCGCCGCGACGGTAGATGCACGCATTGCTGGCTACAGAGAAGCGCTTCTCATGTCTCCGTTACACGCTACCAAGCCGCTGGCTTATCTGGGGGACGCGTCCGACGACACTTACGTGAAAAATCTATTGCGGCGAGATCGGCCTGACGCCTTCCTCTGCGCCAACGACCACACCGCTGGAAATCTCATGCACACTCTTCTCTCCCTTGGACACAAAATTCCAGAGGACATCAAGATGATGGGCTTTGACGATGTGAAGTATGCGCGCTTACTCCCTGTACCTCTGAGTACGCAACATCAGCCGTGCAGAGATATCGGACAGATCGCACTCGCTGTCATGCTGGATCGCATGCAGACTCCGGACCTCGCACCTCGAGATGTTCTTCTTGGCTGTCATCTGGTCATCCGCAAATCCAGCGGACAGCATCAGTGAAGGCATCCTTCAGTTCGATGAACGTCAAACGCTCCTAAACAAACCCAGCTTTTTGAAAGATGTCTAGAGGTCGACACTTCTCTGTCATATCAGATCTAGTTGCCAACCTATCATGACAGGATGATACAGTTATAGCCAGGATTAGATCCCTGTTCCGCACGTTCATGAGAGCCAATTGGAGGGAATTCGAATGAAACTCAAGATCTTGTATTACCTGAGCTTAATCTCCCTGGTGCATGTGGCTGCCATCGCGGAGAGCATACCCGCCGGGCAGTTCCGCGTCGGCGCGGCCAAAGTGGATGTGACGCTGGCGGAGCTCCCGAAGAACTATCTGGGAGTTCTTGACCGCGTCTACGCAAGGGCCATCGTGATCGACAACGGCCACACCAGCGCAGCGGTCATCACCCTCGACGCAGGGGGCGTTCCCACGGCGCTCTGGGAGCATGTCACGCAGAGGATCCAGAAAGAACTCGGCATCCCCTCGACGAACGTTCTGATCACGGCAACACACTCGCACAGCGTTCCGGCTCCCTATCGCAGGACACCCACGGGCATGGAAGCGACACCCGCAGCGGTCGACTACGAAAACAAAGTATTTCAGGCGGCAAAAACTGCGAAGGCCGCCGCAAGGCCTGCCCGCATCACGTATGGGACCGGCGTCTCCTATCTCAACGTGCAGCGCGACCAGATTGACGCTCAGACCCACGGTTGGTGGGAGGGTGCGAACTACGGCGGCCTCTCTGACAAAACCGTCGCGGTCATCAAGTTCGACGCGCTCGATGGCTCGCCCATCGCCGTGTACTACAACTACGCGATGCACGCCGTCATTACCGGTGTGCTCGACATGGTGAGCGGAGATATTCCGGGAGCTGCCTCGCGCTACATCGAATCCCACTTCGACGACAAAGTCGTCGCCCTCTGGTCAGAAGGTGCTGCCGGCGATCAGAATCCCATCTACTTCCAGCAGACTTACGACCTTCGCGAGATCCGAGTCAAAGATTATGCAACACGTGGACAGGACATCAAAAACTCGCTGCCTCCCGGAGGGGAGGGGCTGGATCGTAACAATAAAGAGGTGAAGCATCTCATGGACGAGCAGAAGACCATGATCCTCTCAATGGGACAACTCCTGGGGGAAGAAGTGATTCACGTCATGCGTGTGGCGAAACCAGGCGAAGCCGAAGGCCGGATTCTCGGAAGAGTGAAGAGCATCGAATGCCCGGGGCGTGTGCGTACAGACAAGGGTCGCGGGGGAGTTTCTGGAACATACACAGATGGGCCACCCGTCAAGATTCAGCTGGGTCTGCTCATGATCAACGATGTGGCGATTGGCGCAGTCAACGCCGAGGTTTACAACGAGATTGCACAACGGCTCAAAAAGGAATCACCTTACGCCAAAACGCTCATGGCCACTTTGACGAACGGCATGGCGAACTCGGGATACATCCCGGATGATGCGTCGTTCGGTCACAACACCTTCGAAGTCCTCTCCTCACGCCTCCAGCCTGGATGTGCAGAGACCTCGATCGTCGATGGCATCCTAAGCATGATGCCCGCCCCGACCTACTGACGTCGTGCTCGATCTCCGCGGCAGGCGGAGGAAGATGTAGGATTCCATCTCCCTCCGCTCTGCGAGCAGCTGCGAAGTAGCCTCTCGAGAAAATATCTGCTCGAACACAACAATGAATTTTAGGCTCTTGTTGCTCCGTGGCACCGCAGGCAATTCAAATCGTCGCTGCGCGAAGACGCTCGTATCGACCGGTCCCTCTGATATCAGATCGCGCGCTAGTCTTTTGACACGCGAGTTGCTACTGTCTCCAGTCGAGAACTTTGTCCGCCAACGCTGCTGGACCGCAGAAGTATCTCGAAGTAAGGGATGGAGCCATTGGATCTTCGAATCTTCTCTAAGAAAGGCAAGAGGTAAGAATCATCCAGAGCAAAGTCGATGGCGGTCTGGGTTCCAGCCATCGTCTGCCCCTCAAGGATGAGAACCTTGCCGGTTCCATTAAGATTGGGTCGATACGCAACCACTCCATAAATGGTCGGTGCAGGATCGTCCGGACGTGAATCGTAGTGCAGAGATTCCCCGGGCTGCGGGTGACGGTTCATCATCTGCGAGCGATCGTTTGCAAGATCATCCTCGAAATAGAAGTTCATGGACGGCTCATAAAGCTGGACCCATGGGTTCGATTCGGCGGTCCCTAGAAGAATTGCGTTTCCCTGCTTCAATTCACTGAGGCGCAGATCCCGGGCATAGCGAAACGAAGGGCGATCGTTATCCTCCCCGAAGAGCCGCATCATTTTTTCCAGAACGAAGAGATCCACCGCCGGGGTATAGCGACGCGTGCCAAACTTCCTTACGATGCTCTCCGGCACCGTCGAAGAAGAAACCTGCTTGAGATATTCGCCGCTGACATACGAGGAGAGCGTGACACGACGGGTGGTCATGTGCTGCAGCATGACTAATCCACTGTCAGAGCTGACTACAAGCGTGGAGGCCCCTGGGGGAACTGCAAACTGGCTCCAGAGAGGATGTTGCCGATCGAACCGCGGCCGTTCCGAAGCATGGACAAACGGCATGCTCTTCCAGAGAAGCACTCCACAGAGGAAGACGGCAATCATCGCCGTAACGGCGAGTGCGATCTTTAGACGGACTACGGTCCGGCGTTGCGAGGATTCTTCTCCCTGCGCGACCAACAGATCCAAATGCTCCCCCTCGTCGGACGCTACCGCCGTCGACGTGGACGGAAGATCGAAAGGGGAGTTGGAACTCCCGTCAGATTCGTTCGCAAGAGCGCTCACCGATTTTCGATGGAGCTCCAGGTGATCGGTAGATCGCCATTCGAACTTTGGAATGTAGCTGCCACGGGGAATCGTTAGGATCAGAGCCTCACCTGCACCGTCCTGTTCAAAATAATCGCGCAGGCGATGGCGTAGGCGACTGGCGTGTGAGCGGACGATGCTGTCGATGGAGGGATCGTAGTCGCGACTGCGGCCAAAGACTGCGGATCCAATGCTCTGCTCATTGATGTCACTGAAGTTTCCAGTCTCCGCAAGGGCGCACACATATCTAAGAAATTCTGAGAGACGTTGCGATTTCAGAAACAGAGAGGAAGAGACGATGCGCTCGACGAGGTCACGTCGGGACGCGGGGTCCCCATGAAAAGAACTCTCTTCGAGTTGTATGGGGGCCTCTAGCAGCACGATTTCACCTTGGTTGAAAGCTATTACACGTGCTGAAAATGAATAGAGTGTGAATGGCGACCGCGCCAACCTGTTAAACAGTAGTTTGCCCTGCCCTCGCAAACCATAGATAAAACTAGGGATAGATCGGTTTAACAGGAAAGTCGCAGTAAAAAACATTTTCCCTTCGAGATGACCCTATAAGTTCGACTCCAGACACTGAGACAACTGAGGACGGCTTTCGGTATGCACCGACGCGCACCTCTCTGTGCTCACAAAGCTGAAACGTTTGGAGCCCTCCATGGATTCGATCAAGATCGCAAAGACTATGCAGCGAACCATCTTAGCCGTTCTGTTTCTCTTACTCTCCCTGACTGGTAACAAAGCTCTCGCTCAGTTCGACAGCGGCAGTTTTGTCGGAACGATCCAGGACACCGCCGGTGCCTCTGTTCCGAAAGCGAGTGTTGAAGTGAAGAACATGGATACTGGCGTCATTGCGATTGGAACCACCGACGCAGCAGGCCACTTTGAAGTAAATGCCCTGAAGCCAGGCCGATACCGGGTGGAGGCATCGGCGGAAGGCTTCTCTCACGCCGTAGCTGAGAACGTTTCGGTCCAGGTGGGCGGTAGACAGCGCCTGGATCTGACTTTGAAGGTCGGAACGACGGAGACAAGCGTCGAGGTGAGTGACCTTGCGTTGCAGATCGAGACGGAGAGCAGCCAGAGGGCGCAGACGGTAACAAACTATCAGAGTGCCGCACTTCCTCTGGTGACGCGCAACTATGCCGACCTGCTGGGACTGGTTACAGGTGTCCGCCCAACAACGGACGCGGCACCGCGGGCGAACACGGCCAGTCTGACGCGATCGGGTTCCTTCACCGTGAATGGACAGCGTTCCATGCTGAACAACTTCCTTCTCGATGGCGTTGACAATAACGCTTACAGCGCAAGCAACCAGGGTTTCGACAACCAGATCATCACACCCGCACCTGACTCCGTGTCGCAGTTCAGCGTGGTGACCAACAGCATGAACGCCGAATACGGACGCGGCCCAGGAGCGACAGTCAACGTCGCGACGCGCGGAGGTACGAACCAGTTCCATGCGACGGTGTATGAGTTTATCCGCAACACCAAGCTGAACGCGATCGGATACTTTGCCCCGACCGGAGGGAAGAAACCGCAGTTCAATCGAAATCAGTTCGGCATCAACTTCGGCGGGCCGCTTCTGGAGAACAAGCTCTTTTACTTTGTGGATTACGAAGGATTTCGCCAGGTGGTGACGCCTGTGGCCTTCGCCAGCCTCCCGCTGGACAGCGAACGACGCGGCATCCTTAACGTGGACGTGCAGGATCCGTTCAGTAAACAAGTGTATTCCGCCGGAACGTCCATACTCACCTCGCCGAACATCTCCCCGATCTCAAGGCAGGTACTTGGGTATCTGAACTCGTTGACGCCGATTGATCCGAGCATCACGGTGACCACCAACAACTATCGCGGAAGCTCACGTTTTACGGACTTCTCCGACAAGGGCGACCTTCGCCTTGATTGGCAGGCAAGCAAAAAAGATTCACTCTTCCTGCGCGTAAGCGATCGCAAGGAAAATGCTGTGAACTTCCCTACCCTGCCGCTTCCCCTCGACGGTGGCTCGAACGGTGTGCAACGCATTCTGGACCAGCAGGCAGTGCTGGGTTGGACGCACATCCTTTCGTCGAACCAACTCCTCGATGTGCGCCTGGCGCTCTCGCAGACAGACGCAGGGAAGGCTTCCCTCTCCATTGGCAACACGGACTTCGATATTCCCGGACGGCCTACCAATCCTGTTGTCTTCGGCGGTCTTTCGACGATCTCGATTACCGGTGGATTCTCCAACCTGGGACGGCAGTCCACCAACCCGCAGTGGCAAAACCCCTCTCTTCTGGATCCAAAGGTCAATTACTCCATCGTCCATAGAGCGCACTCATTGAAGTTCGGCTACGAGTTCGAAAGACTCTGGATGCCCGTACAGAATACCGATCCCCTGGGTGGAAGCTTCGGTTTTGCTGGAGGCTTCAGCAAGTGCCCGGCGAACACCGCTGGATGTAAGAGCACCACCGCATCACGCGATACCTACTTCGCCGATTTCCTCTTCGGTGCACCAAGCCAATACGCACTGGCAAGCTTCTTCCTCGCGCATCTTCGGCAGAACATGCACAACGTATATGCCCAGGATGATTGGAAGGCAAGCTCGAAACTCACGGTGAACATTGGACTGCGCTGGGAATACGGTTCTCCCTACTACGAAAAGGACAACCAGATAACGAACTTCGATCCGGCGACAGGCACTCTTCTTCACGCCAAAGATGGCGGCGTCTACGACCGCACCCTGATTCATCCCGACCTGAACGATTTCGCGCCAAGGATCGGGTTCGCCTACACCGTGGATAAAAACACCTCCCTTCGCGCTGGTTATGGCATCGGTTATGTCCACTACACACGCGCGGGACCGGGAACACTCATCGCGATCAATGCTCCCCAGGCGCTCAGCGTAACCGTCACACAGACCGCGGGACAGGCTGGCTATCGCAGGCTGCAGGACGGGTTTCCCGCCGGGCTGACCTCTTCTTTCGATCCGTTGAAGACGAACGTGATTTACATGTCGCCGAATACACGGGACAGCTATGTTCATAGCTACTATCTCTCCGTGCAGCGCTCCTTACGAAAGAACACGCTGGTCGAACTCGCCTATGTAGGAAATCACGGCCTCAAGCTGCAGACGATCTCCAACTACAATCAGCGGGATCCTTCAAAGAACTTTGCACGTCCGATCCCAACCTGGAGCGAGATCACCAACCCGCAGAACGAAGGTTATTCCAATTACAACTCCCTGCAAGCACGCTATGAGCAGCGCTTCGTTGCGGGCCTCACGCTTCTGAACTCCTTTACTTACTCCCGCGCGCTGGATAACGACAGCGCATCACAGGACAGCAACGGACCTTCGCCTCAAGACGCGCTCAATCCAGCGGCTGAGTACTCCCTTTCGGATTACCACCAGAAGATCGTGGATTCACTCAGCCTGGTATACGAAATGCCCTTTGGAAAAGGGAAGATGCTGCTCTCAAACAGTGGAAGCATTCTGAACCAGGTGGTCGGTGGCTGGCAGGTGAGCGCCATCAGCCAGTTTGGATCGGGCACTCCTTTCAATCTGACCTACAGTCCACCCTCCGCGAACCAGGTCTCTCCCGGCATCACGGCTACCAACCGCGGAGCGAATCAATATCGGCCGAATCGTGTTGCCGGAGTTCCCTTGACCCATATGATCAAGTCCGCAAGCGGCGTGCAATACATCAACCTTGCCTCTATCTCTCTACCCTCAGCAACCACCTCAACCGGAGCCTTGGCGAGCCCTTTCGGAAGCTTTGGACGCAACCCCGGTACAGGGCCGAACTACTACGATACGGATCTGGCACTCAATAAATCGTTCGGCGCGATCCGGGATGGGATCAAGATCCAGTTCCGCACAGAGTTCTACAATTTCTTCAATCACACGAACTTTGCGTCTCCGACCAGTTCCGCGATTAGCGGTTCCGGAACAACGCTCAGCGGTGGAACGATCTCCAGTACCTTCCCGGCGCGCATCATCCAGTTTGGATTGAAGCTCAACTACTAATGAAGCGACTGTGGCACCAACAGATGAGAGGTTGAAATGAACTTTCCAGAAAGCACGCGCCGACTTTGCTCGAAGAGGGCGATGATCACATCGGGCTTCCTGTTCTTCCTGGTCGACCCCTCCGTACTTCAGCTCTCGGCCCAGGACGCTCAGCCCAGGGCGACTGAGATACGACGCATCACCGCCTCTGAAGCGAATCAGGGAGTCGCCAGCGATAGCAGGTACGTCTATGCCATCGCGGACAACGAGATAGGGAAATACGACAAGGCCACCGGAAAGCGTATCGCGCATTGGGAGGGAGATAAATCAGTCTTCATTCACATGAACAGCTGTTCGTATGTGATGGGCGAACTCGTCTGCGCCATGTCCAACTTTCCCGGCATCCCGATGGCGAGCTCGGTGGAGTGGTTCAGCACTGCCGGGAACATCACCCATCTGCGGAGCCACAGTTTTGGGCCGGGCAGAGGCTCGCTGACCTGGATCGACTGGCATAACGGGAGCTGGTGGGCGTGCTTCGCGAACTATGACGGAAAGGGTGGCGAAGCTCCGCGCGATCATACGGCAACTGTCCTGGTCCAGTTCAGCAAAGACTTCGTCGAGCAGGGAGCGTGGCTCTTTCCAAAGACGGTCCTGGAGAACTTCGGGCACATGAGCGCGTCCGGGGGACGTTGGGGGAGAGATGGCCTGCTCTATGTGACCGGCCACGACCTTCCAGAGATGTACCTTCTTCGCCTGCCGAAGAGCGGTGCGCGCCTGGAATACGTGAGCACCATCAGTCTACCTACGAAGGGCCAGGCCTTCGATTGGGATTTCGGACATCCCGACAGAATGTGGTCGATCGAGCGGAAATCGAATGAGGTTGTAGAAAGCCGCCTTCCAACAACAGCTCAGACCCGGTAGTACCGACAACATGCCTCCAGTATGCAGAGATGTATATTGGGGGCTGATACCACTCCTACAGGAGCGACCCTGCGCAAGTTCTCACGCCCTTTCGCAACCTGTCTCGCAGGATGCTTCATCCTCTGGGCCACGCTCGCCACAGCGCAGAGGCCTCTCCTCATCGCCAGCCCCGCAACTCCACTTGAACACAGATATCTCGCATTCCTTCAGAAGGAAACCGACCGTCGCACTCAGGCGCAGTGGCAGATCGCAGATCGCCTTCCTCAGCCACTTCCCTCGCAACTGACCATCGTACTTGGTACTGCCGCAGAGATTGAATCTCTGCTCCCCCGTCCCCTCTTCAAGCGATGGAGATCAGAACACACCCCTGCCACTTCTAACGCCGAGGGGTACTCGGTCACCCCACTCGGCAAACACCTTCTCGTCCTCGCCGGGAATACTCCGCGTGCAGAACTCTTTGCCGCCGGCTGGCTCCTTCGCAATGTCCGCTTCACCCATACCTCGGTCACCTTGCCCACTCCGAAGTCTTTCTACACCGCGCCCGAGAAATCCGTTCGCGGCTACCAGATCGGATATCGGATGAAGAACAACACGTATGACGCCTGGACACTGGCGCAGTTCGAGCAGCAGATGCTGGACCTGGCTGTCTTCGGCATCAATACCGTACAGTTTGTCGCTCCTGTCTCCGACGACGACGCCAGCAGTCCTCTCTTTCCCGCGACTGCGCAGGACACCATCGTGGGCGTCTCGCGCCTCTCGCAGCTATACGGTCTCCGCTTCGATCTTTACTACCCCGAGATGGCAAAGGACTATACCGATCCCGCGCAGTGCGCCGCAGAACTCAAACAGTTCGAAGCCCTCGTAAAGTCGCTCCCGCTCATCGACTCCGTCCACGTTCCCGGAGGCGACCCCGGTCACACAGCACCTGAGGTGCTCTTCCCGCTTATGCAGAAGCAGATGGAGATCCTCCACCGCTACCACCCCAAGGCCGAAGTCTGGATCTCCGCGCAGGGTTTTACCAGCCCCCGCTATCAGCGGTTCTACGAGATTCTGGCCGCAAAGCCCGCATGGCTCACCGGCGTCTTCTTCGGTCCGCAATCGCGCGAGTCACTTGAACAGCAGCGCGCCGCCATTCCTTCGCAGTACCCGATTGAGTTCTATCCAGATACCGCACATACGATGCACTCGCAGTTCCCTGTTTCGCAGTGGGATCCCATCTTTGCCCTGACTGAAGGCCGGGAGCCCATCGATCCTCGTCCTTCTGCGTTTGGACACATCTACAAACACTACAACGCGCTCAACTCCGGCTTCCTCGTCTACTCTGAGGGCGTCAACGACGACATCAACAAGTTCCTCTGGGGCGCCTGGGGCTGGTCCGTCTCCGCGGAGACGCATCAAGCCCTGGTAGAGTACGCACGCTATCTGCTTCACCTCAACGACGCCAGCGCGGAGAAGGTGGCTCGCGCGATCGAGGGTCTGGAGCAGAACTGGAACGGCCCTCTTCTCCAGAACACCAACATCCCCAGGACGCTCGCTCTTCTTGAAGCCACCAATGCCTCCAAGGACAACTGGCGTTGGAGTTCCCTGCTCTATCGCGCAGACTACGACGCCTATCTTCTCCTCAAACGACGCCGCCAACTCGCCGCCGAAACCGAAGCGCTTAAAGCTTTGGCCACAACGGGGAACAGCTCGGACCGCATCGCCGCCGCCCAGCGGGCACTTACGGAGAGCAGACCTTCAGCCGACGAGACACGTCTCCATGATGCTCTCTACTCTCTTGCAGAAAAGCTCTTCCACCAGGTCGGTATGCAACTCAGTGTCCCGAAGTACAGCGCCTCCAACTGGGAGCGGGGTGCCAACCTCGACCGCGTGGAGACCCCGTTGAATAACCGTACCTGGATCGAATCCAGGCTCTCCGCTGCAGAGGCGAGATCCACCGAACAGGGAAAAATCGCCGCCCTCGAATCCCTAGCGCGCTGGAAGAATCCCGCCCCAAGAAGCTTCTACGACGATCTCGGCGATCCCGCCGCAGAGCCGCATCTGGTCCGGGGACAGGGGTGGCTCGCCGATCCGGAGATGTATCACACAGCCATCGATGGGATTGCCGACGAGACCCTGGAAAAGGGTTGGAGCCTTCCCTCCCTCAGCTACGCCGAAACCCTATACGAAGAGCCGCTCACCTTGCGGTACGAGCATCTCGACGGTAACAAAACATACACGCTCCGTGTGAACTACGCAGGGGAAGGCTATAAGCTCCCCATCCGCATTCTCGCCAATGGCAAAACGGAAGTGCAGCCCTTCCGCCTCCGAAGTACAAATCCGGAGACAGTAGAGTTCGTGCTCCCGACAGCGGTTACAAGCACCGGTACCCTCACTCTGCAATGGCTCCGCGCGCCAGGCGCAGGCGGTAGTGGACGTGGTGGCCAAATCGCCGAAGTCTGGCTTATCCCCTCCGAATAACTGATCAACAGTAAGTTCTTCCATGTTCGTTCTTCGCGGTTGATTGCGAAAACATCGCGTAGCGCAGTTTCGTAAAACCTACGGTCGAATCCAAAGACAGGAAACGCGCATATGCGAACCATCTTGACAAGTCATGCCGTTCGCTCAGCTTCGATGTGGATCTCGATATTCAGATCGGCTAAGGCACGACCGAACTGGTCATGCCGTTGCTCCTGGAACGCCTGATGGATTGATGCGAACGACATTGTGCTTGCAGTAGACAGGTACAGACCAAATCGAATAATGTCGCCCCATGGATCGACGCGCGTTTCTAAGAACCACAACTTCACTGGTTGTTTCGACGTCCATCTCGCGTCATGCAAGATCTTCCGCAACCGACAATCAGTCACCAAAATTCTCCACTGAGAATAAGCGCTGGCAGAGAGCGTATGACGAAGCCCTGCGCATACTCTCTGCTAACGTTCGCACCCTTCCCAGGTTCAGCGGAGCTGTGCTTATCGAAGGAGCTGACTACGCCGGAATCTGGCAGGAGTGCGGTCCACACGAAGCCCTGGTGTACCGGCACTTTCAACCAGAGGTAGCGCGCAATAGCCATCTCACCTTCTTTGCCCTGCAGCGACCCGACGGACAACTGCCCGCGAACAACAAGCTTACGGAAAGCGGCTTTGGCCAGATCCAGATGGTTGTTCCCATCGCGGCTACTGCGTGGGAGCTTGCCCAGGCTACCGGGGATGATGAACTTCTTCACAAGGCCTACGCTGCTTGTTCACGATGGGACGACTGGCTTAGCCGATATCGGAATACACGGAATACGGGCCTCGTTGAGGGTTTCTGTACTTATGACACGGGCCACGATAATAGTCCGCGGTGGACGGGCATTCCTCCGCAATGTCCTGCAAAGGATGCAAAGCGATTTCCTCCGATCCCGACGTTGCCACGACTCTGCCCAGATCTTTCGGCAACGGTTTATGGTGGACGTCTCGCGCTCGCGGCCATGGCTCATGCATCAGGCAAATCGGTTGAATCTGAACGGTGGCAGAAGAAGGCTGACGAGATTCGCAATCTCATTCTCAAACGTCTTTATGTCGAAGAAGACTCGGCATTTTACGATCTCGATGCCCAGGAGAACTTCGTAAGGGTCCGCAGTGATGTTATAAGCCGTATCTGCGGTGAGCATGTTCTGGATCAGATAACCTTTAATCGGATATGGGAACAGCAGTTGCATAAGGCGAGTGCCTTCTGGTCACCGATCCCGTTGCCCTCCATCGCCCTCGACGATCCGCATTTCGTTCGGCCGATCGAGCGCAACTCCTGGGGCGGACCGTCACAAGCTCTGACCGCGCTTCGTGCGGGCCGATGGTTTGACTATTATGGACGCGCCGCCGAGTTCAGCCACATGATGAACAAGTGGTGCGAGGCTCTACAGACGGACATGACATTCCGGCAGCAACTGGACCCGCTCTCTGGTGAATTTACGCAAGCTGACCTGCCGGGATATTCTCCTGCCTGCCTTGTAATGTATGACTACACCTGGCGGCTTGCTGGAGTTCGTGAAGAGGCTCACGAATTGCAATGGAACGTACGGCCTGGGCATGCCGCGTCTGAGCATGCCAGATTTGAAGTTGTCGTAGACAAGCATAAGTCGGCCGTCATGCAGTACGACAAAGAGAGCGCGCGACTGACCCTGGACCATCAAGCGGTGGCGGAAGTTAAGGGAACCGCGAGACTGGTCTCAAATAAGAACGGTAAGTTGCTGAAGGTCCTGGGCATCAGTGAAAACGCTGAACAGATCAACATCAAGACTGCACAGCGAGCGCACCATTATGTCCTGCAGCCCAACCAGGAAATATCCATCTCTTAGAATTTTTCATCAACAGCTTGTTCAAAAGCGACATCCTTCGATGTACTGCTTCCGAAGTTGCGGAAGGATTTAACGTTGCTTAAGGCAAATGCCTTCGCCCCGCGCGCATGCCTTAGCCGGAAGATATCGAGCCCCTCCACGTCTTGAGCCCAGATCGCCGGGCGCTCGTCCCTCTGCTCCGTCGCAATCTCCACATTCGACATCTCAACATTCCGTGCGTGCCGAATGAAGAATCCGGTCGCTGGCAAAACGCCAAACATGCTTGCCTCGGGGTAACCATTCTCTTTTTCAGGGGGATGAATTGCTGCCCAATCCTCCTTGCCACCGCCTACCTGATGCAGATACACATCGCTTATTTTAATGTCCTCTATCAAGTCGTTCGCGAGACCCGCGACAATCGATGGATACTGGGCTACCGCACCGGAACTTACAACATTCGAGATCAAAATTCGCTTCAGAGTTCCCGGCTTACTATCCGCGGGTCCGCGCATACGTGCACCTAGACGTAAAAATAAGGGGGAGTGGACGACATTGCGCATCGTGATGTTCGTGATGGTGATGTCCTCGATCTGTGCGCCGTCGACGGTCTCCAGTGCCATTCCACGGCACGAATCCAGAATGCAGTTAGAGATCGTGATGTACTTGAACCCGCCGTTCGACTCCGTTCCGCACTTGATTCTCCCTACCGATTTGCGATCGTCGGAGTACGTTTTCTTTTTGTATGTACCGTCAAGCATCGTGCCGTATTCGTAAGCACCCGTCACGTAACAGTTAGTAATCGTGACGTTCTCCGTGGACCGCGCGTATCCTAATGCGAACGAACTCTTCGGGCAGATCGCGTCATCCCAGGGCGAATTCACAGCACAGTTAGATACACGCACGTTGTGGCAGCAGTCGATGTCGATTCCGTCACGATTTGTATCTATCTTCAATCCATCGATCACTACGTTATCTACACCCGTAAGCAGGATCGCGAAGTGGCCCCCCATCAACATCGAGAAATCACGCAAGGTGACATTGCGGCAGTTTTTCAACGCAATGGCCTTATTCGCAACGCCCGGGCTCTCGGCGCGTGGAAGTTCATCAGCCTCGCCGCGACTTAGTCCTTGACCCCAGATCAACCCTTGACCCAGAATCGATACGTTTTCGACGCCGTCGCCCCAAATTAATGAGTTGGGCCAGTGATTATGACCAAAATCCTGAAACTTCTCCCATGCCTGTGCTGGCCCGGCAGCATCATATCCACCCACAGTCGTTCCCTGATCCGGCACCTTGGCCGCCAGGATAGTTGCACCCGCATCGAGAAAGAGGGATATGTGGCTTTTCAACCGGATGGTGAAACAGGCATACACGCCCGCGGGGAAATACACTGTGCCACCCCCGGCGAGTGCCGCCGCCTCAATAGCCGCATTGATAAAAGGTGTGTCGATGGAGTGTCCATCGCCCTTCGCACCAAACTTGCGCACATCGAAGAAAGTCTCAGACTTGGATGCCCGTGCCGGAGGTTGTGCACCTCCTTCCCCCGGGATCACACCGGCCATCAGACCAAATGATCCGTTGCGAAGGAACTCTCTGCGTATCATGTGGCCTCTCATCTGGTTTTCTTTTGGTGACGCGCGTCGAAGCTGTCGCGCATAGCGAAGAAAGCTTGCTTGGGCTTAAAATCCCGGTCAAATGGCAACGCACGCTGCGGCCGTTCTGGCTGTTTCTTCTTATGCGTGGGGCCGTTGTTGAGCCACGTGAAACGGTCGGTGATATCCCAGGTTAGAACCGCCTTCACCGCTGGATTTCCTAGAGCCACCCGCAGGAAGTCTGCATACACCTGCGCGATCTCCGTATCGCGTATGGATACATCGTTCGAGGCAATGTCATCCTCATTCACATCGAGTTCGGTGAGATACACCTCGAGGCCCAGAGCTTGAAGGCTCGCGAGGTAATCTGCCAGTCCTTTACCAAATCCGCCGGCCTTCTCCGCTTTAATGTGGCTTTGAATACCCACAGCATGGATAGGGACTCCACGCTGCCGCATTCCTTGTACAAGCTCCAGAACGCGTTCCCTGCGTTCAGCGTCCTCAGCATTTTCGTACTCCACACCATAATCGTTGTACGTCAGCTTCGCTTTCGGGTCGGCGGAGTGTGCGGTGCGAAATGCTAAATCAATATAGTCTGTCCCTACATTCTCATACCAAAATGACTTTCGCATTCCACCCGGCTCACCGTCTTTCGGGAGAATAGCTTCATTGACAACGTCCCAGGAGTGAATGTGTCCGGCGAAGTGCCTGCACACGGTGGTGATGTGATTCACAAAGAGCTCGCGGGCGTTCTTCCTGTTCTCATCCTCTCGGATCCACTCAGGGACTGACTCGTGCCACGCCAGAGTATGCCCACGCATCCGCATCTTATTCTTCCGTGCAAACTGAACCAGAAGATCGCCCCAGTGAAAATCGAATGTCTCACGTTTTGGCCGGAGGGCGACCCACTTCATCTCGTTGTGCGCTACGACTATGTCGCACTGCTCGCTGACCAGGCGGGCGTACTCTGAATTTGATTGAAGATCGTCGACCCGGACCGCGGATCCCGAGAGCAGATGGGCATGGCGCGCATGCGACCGGAGAGATCCCGCGCCCGAGATCTCCAGACTCTTTTCTCCGAAGACATAGCCCTTCGGCAAGGAGGGCACAGCCAAAGCTGCAACCCCCTGAATCATCAACTTTCTTCGATCCATTCTCATTTGTCTCTTGGAGAATACGGTTTAGCGCAAAGCCAAAGAAGCACGCTGTTTGAAACATGAACTTCGGAGACGGGTACCCCATCGACCAAGGCAGAACCCCATTTCATCCAAGTAAGCTGCCTTGAATCGTCGCTTATGCTATTTTTTTCAAAATACCTTTGTCAATCAAATATTTTCCGTACAAGAATAAACACTATCCAAACGGCAGATAGTTCCCCAGTTGAAGTATTTTCCTGAATATTCTAATTATGGCCTGTAAAAATCGCCCATCCTGACCACCGTCCCGGCCTTCTGCGCTTCATCGAAGCGTGCGAATGCAACGACCCCTCAGGTTTTGCTCCAGAGGATTATTTTGACATCAAAGATATAGATGGCGGACGGACTTTTCGACAAGTGCACCTCGGTCGCCTCCATAATCATTGAGATCATTGAAAAGTGGTGAAGAGCAAGATCTTCGACTCTCAGATGAGAAAGCGAGAGCATCGCGGATCACCGCAAACTCGTGCTCGGAAGGGTGCAACGCTTCACGGCCTCCGGAAGTCGTTCGGCTGGCCCTTCCTTCCGACCGCGCCGGACCGAACCTCTCCCGGACATGGAGCCGGGTAGGCCATACGTTGATCCTGCGTGATACTATCCCTCACAAAAGAAGAGTATTAGCTATGGTGTCTTCAGAAGTAATCGATATATCCGTCAGCGCACCCACTTCCGCCGCCGTTCGAGAACAATTAGACCGACTTCTCAAGGATCCAGGATTCCGCACAAGCAAACGCTCGGTCGAATTCCTCAGATACGTAGTGGAGAAGACGCTGGAGGGTTCTGCAGACCTGATCAAAGAGCGCACGATCGGGGTTGAGGTCTTCGGAAGAAGTCCTGCGTACGATACCAATGCGGATCATATCGTTCGGACAGCCGCGATTGAGCTTCGGAAGCGGCTTGCAATCTACTACGGCGAAGAGAAGCATCGATCAGAACTGCGAATGAGTCTCGTCCCTGGCTCGTATATCCCCCAATTTTCCAGCCCGACCCCCTCGGTCGTTCTTGAGGAGATGGAATCGCCAGCTACTTCCAGTGTGCTTGCTCCATCGATCGCCTTGATTGAGGAGGCGAACTCACCAAGACCCACCGCGCCGACCCCCTCCAACCGAATCCGGAGTGTCCTTTGGCAAGGCGCGCTCCTTGGCTTTCTCGTATTACTCAGTACTGCGGCGTATAGATGGAGTTCTGCACGGACCCCGCAATATCTCTTTTGGAAGCCGGTTCTAGATAGTTCAGGCTCCGTACTGCTTGCAGTCGGGGATGTTCCCAAGGGACCTCCCACGCTACCGACCATGGCAGACATCGACGTTCCTGTAATCCATCGGACAAGCTCCCCGGCTGTCCCTTTTGCCGACGCTGTCACGATGTCACGCGTATCAGGCGTACTTCAGTCGCTCGGGAAAAAAGTTATGTTCCGACCCGAGAGCGCGACCTCTTTTTCTGATCTTCGGGAAAGCCCGGTGGTCCTTATTGGGGCCTTCAATAACGAGTGGAGTCTAAGGATGACAAGACATCTCAGGTACACACTCGCACTCGATCAGGAAAAGCACCTTATCTATATACAGGATGCTAAATCCCCGTCGTCGCGAGCGTGGAGCTGGCAAACCGACAGACCTACCGAACATCATGGCGAGGTGAGCAGTCCTTCCCTTCAGGACTACGCTCTCATCTCTCGCATCTGGAACTCTCAAACCGGTCGGGTGGTGATTGTCATAGGAGGCCTTTATACATACGGAACCCAGGCCGCCGGCGAGCTTCTGGCAGATCCACAGCTTTTTCAAGCAGTCTCCAAAGGACTTCCACTGGACGATTCTCATAGGAATCTTCAAATAGTACTGCGCACCACGGTCACGGATGGTGTACCTGGTCCACCTCAGGTTCTGGCCTTATCATCCGAGTAAATTGCTTTAAATATGGCGTTTATGCGATTCCTGACAGTCAGGAACGGTCTCTGTCTATTCAAGCTCAACTTCAAAAACCTACAACTCTTCTGCCCTCGAGAACTTCCCTTCCTTCGCTTCGAAAGAAAGGGGGTCTGCCAATGGCCTTAGCGAGAAATTTCACAGTTGATAGGCATGAAGGAGAACCATGAAAGACAGCTCTAGACTTACTTCCAGGTGGGCCAGCATATGGTTGGCATTGTTTATGCTCTTCCTTGTTCAGGGCGCAGCGGCACAGGGACTCGGTAGAATGAGCGGCACAATTACAGACGGAACTGGCGCGGCCGTACCCAACGCGCAGGTAACCGTCACACGAACCGGAACGGGCGAAATCGTCCGCACCTTAAGTTCAGGCGACGGAGCTTTCAGTTTCCCTTCTCTGCCCCCAGCCGACTACAAGCTGGGAGTCATTTCTACCGGCTTTTCAAGCTACGTCCAAGGCGGAATCGTCCTGCAGGCAGATCAATCTCTCACTCTGAATGTGGCACTCAAAGTCGGTTCCACGGGTGAAGTTGTCGAGGTGAGTTCCGCTCCACCGCAGGTGGACACCACAACCGGAACGCTGGCCCAGGTCATCGATGAACAGAGGGTCAATGATCTTCCGCTGAACGGCCGCAATGCAGCAGCCCTCACTACGCTGGTTCCTGGCGTAGTCACTGCCCCCAGTACCAATATCGATCAGGGGCAGACGAAGACGTTTCCTGTGGTAGCCGCAGTGACGATCAACGGAACCCGTCCAAATCAAGTCAACTATATGCTCGACGGAGGCAATAACGTCGACGAATATACCAACGTCAATGCACCCTTCCCTTTCCCCGACGTCCTTCAGGAGTTCAGCGTTCAAACTAGCAACTACAGTGCTGAATACGGGCAAAATGCCGGCGGTGTAGTGAACATCATCACACGCGGCGGCACCAACAAGTTTCATGGCGACGCTTTTGAATACGTCCGCAACCGTGTCTTCAATGCCGCCAATTACTTTACCTACGTCAATGGCGTGAAGACGCGCGATCCGCTCAAGCGCAATCAGTTTGGCGGGATACTCAACGGACCGGTCATCCTTCCTTTCTACAACGGGCGTGATAAGACCTTCTTCTCCTTTGGCGTTCAGGCTACCCGTCTTCGCACGAACGGCGCAGGTGGAACCGCCACACTCCCCACCCCCGCACAACTATCAGGAACCTTCACAGGACTTCCGAACAGCACAGCAATCAGAAATCCCCGTACTTTGGCACCGTACCCATGCACGCCTACCGGAACCACCTTCACGTGCCAGGTTCCCACCTCCGACTTCAACGCCTCCTCCCTGGCGCTACTGAAGTTTTTGCCGTCCGTCTCCAACAGCAATAGCACAATCACTTTCCTGCGCCCGTCGCGCCAAAATTTCATCGAATACACTGGCCGCGTGGATCATGCGCTGACTTCGAAAGATCGAATCACGCTTCGTTACTTCTACGACAGCTTCGACAACGCAGGTGTGCTCGATACGACAAACCTGCTCAGCTACTCCGACCAGGCGAATATCCGCTATCACAACGCACTGGTCAGCGACACTCATACCTTTACGGACAAGCTTCTCAACATCATCAGTCTCAGCTATCAGATTGAGAACGCGAGCCGTGGCCCAATCGCTGGAGCTCCGGATGTGAATGATCTGGGTGTCAACGTCTGGCAACCAGCCTTCAAGCAGATCAACCAGATCCAGCTCTTGAACTACTTCACCATTGGTGACAATCCTGCGGCGACCTTCCGCCGGAATAACTACACCCTGGCCGACGATCTCCGATGGGTCAAGGGTAATCACACGATTGGACTGGGCTTTCACGGTGAAATCGCAAAAATTGATGTGGACAACCAGTTCCAGCAGCCCGGTATCTTCACCTTTAACTCAAACACCTCCATCGCCGATCCGCTTGCAGACTTTCTGCTGGGTGGCCTGACCAAGTTCCAGCAGTCCTCGGGACAGTTCTTTAATAACCGCTACCACGTTACTGGCTATTACCTTCAAGACGCGTGGAAGGTAAACCGCCGCCTGGCGCTGAACTTTGGCGTACGTTACGAACCGTTTTCGCCGCAGGAAGAAAAGCTGGGAAGGCAGGGTATGTTCAGTCCCTCTGCTCGCTCAGGAGGTCAGATCTCCAGCACTCATCCATCTGCCCTCGCCGGTCTGCTCTTTCCTGGGGATACCGGTTTCGTAAAGAATATGGTGCGTCCGGTCTACACGCACTTTATGCCGCGCGTCGGCTTCGCCTTCGATGTCTTCGGAGATGGCAAGACGAGCGTTCGCGGCGGTGCGGGTCAGTTCTATGACACGCGGCTTCCCGGCGTAATGGATAACATCTTCGCCAACTCCGTTCCTTATGTTGCGTCGGTGAATGTCGACTATGCCAATACGAACCTGGGCAACTTCTCCGACCCATACGCGAATATTCCAGGCGGAAATATCTTCCCTGCGCCTCAACCGCCTCCTGCGAGCTTTTTCACCACAGCCAACTATCAGAACACCAGCTTTTCAACCTTTGATCCCGACACCTTCCGTGTTCCTGTGACCTACTCTCTCAACCTGGCTGTGGAGCAACAACTCACACCGGCAATGTCCAGCCGTATTGCCTATGTGGGTTCTATAAGTTCCCATCAGATCAACCCCACCGATATCAATCCGGTTTTCAATCAGGGACCGAATGTAGGTCGCCGTCTGTACTTCTCTACAAACAATATTCAGAACTACACCCAACAGATTGCAACAACGGATACGGGGGGAAATGCGAGGTATCACTCTTTGCAGGCATCTCTGCAGCGTCGCGTCTCGGCTGGCCTCACCGCGTTTGTGAACTACACCTGGTCCAAAGCCACAGACAACAACCCATTCGGAGCGCAGGGTGTTACAGCCGTCGTGCCAGGCAACGGCTATGTTCTCCCTATCTATGAAAATGACTACAAACGACTGGATCGTGGGCCTTCCGACTATGACCATCGAAACGTACTCACCGTTTCCTACGTGTGGATGCTCCCCAAAATGCATACCGGAAACGCTGGCCTTCGTTATCTTGTGAACGGATGGCAGACGAACGGCATTTATGCCTTCCGCAGCGGCAATCCGCTCACGGTGAGTGGCAATGCGAACAATAGCAACAGCCTGGGCAACCGTGACCGTGCAGTCTGGAATGGTCAAAATCCCTACGGGGGCACTGCATGCGCCGGTGTAACTGCCTCCTGCAAGAGCTTCCTCAACCCGGCCAATTTCTCGACCAACCCTTCCTCCACAGTCAACCTGCCCCTCTCCTATGGAAACGTAGTCAAAGGAAGCTTTGTCGGTCCCCGCTTTCAAAGCTGGGATATCAGCATCATGCGCTACTTCCCAATTCGCGAAGCACTTCAGTTCCAGTTCCGCGCGGAGTTCTTCAACGTTCTCAATCACACCAACTTTGGCGATCCCGGCGTCTCTCAAACGAACTCCGGAAGTTTCGGGCAGATTCGTTCAGCGAATGACCCGCGCATCGGTCAACTCAGTCTGAAGTTGCTCTTCTAGGCAGGCCGACGAAAACTAGACGCGAGTGGCGGCCTGTGCCGCCACTCGCATCCACCAAAGATCAGCCCTCCAGCAGCATCGTAAGGAAGGACGAAGTTTATGGCCACGCCCCGTAAAGGCGGCCCTCTTCGCGCCAACGCAGCAGTGCGTCCGGCAATGAAGATGGCCGGTGCCGGCATATTGTGCGCGATTGTTGCCGCTTCCGGATTCGCTCAATTCGTTTCACCCGCAAAGTTTGACGCGACAAGACAGTATCGCAATCCTGTCCTCTTCGCTGATTACTCCGATCCCGATGTCATTCGAGACGGCAAAGATTTCTATCTCATAGCGTCATCGTTTCACTTCGTTCCCGCCATCCCTGTTCTTCATTCCCGCGACCTTGTGCATTGGGACATCGCCACTCATGTCGTGAACAGGCTGACCATGAGTCCGGCCTACGATATGAAGGGCGGAAACCGTTACGCGGGCGGAGTATGGGCACCCTCCGTGCGGTTCCACGCCGGGTTGTTTTACGTCTACTTCCCCACGCCAGACGAAGGCATCTTCGTGTCGACTTCTCCCAAAATGACCGGCCCATGGACGGAACCGACGGTTGTGCTCCCCGGTGCCGGATGGGAGGACCCATGCCCCTTCTGGGATGACGATGGCAACGCTTACCTGGTCCATTCCAAGTTGAGAGCAGGTCCGCTCATTCTCCATCGCATGTCGGTGGACGGCAAGCATCTCCTGGACAAGGGCACCGTGATCGTCTCCGATCCGGTCAATCTTCCTGTACTGGAAGGCCCAAAGTTCTATAAGCGCGACGGCTGGTACTACATCTTCGCGCCTATGGGTGGCGTAGGCACGGGAGAGCAGGCCGTCCTTCGGTCCAGACATATCTACGGACCATACGAATCCCGCAAAGTGTTGGCTCAAGGAAAGACCGGCATCAACGGGCCACATCAGGGTGGCTGGGTCGAAGGTCCAGATGGACGCGGATGGTTTCTCCACTTCCAACAGCGAGGCTCGCACGGCCGCATCGTGTGGCTCGAACCCGTGACGTGGAAGGATGACTGGCCAGTTATAGGTCTACCTACCGCGAACAGCCAGATAGGCGAACCCGTGATGTTTACGGACCTGCCCGTCATTCTGTCGAAGCAGGAGACTCACGGTCCTCGCACTTCAGATGAGTTTTCCTCCTCCTCACTCTCTCCTATGTGGGAGTGGAATCACAATCCGGAGGATTCCAGGTGGTCTTTGAAAGAGCGAAGCGGCTTTCTTCGCCTGCATCCAACGTTCGCGGACAGCCTTGTCTACGCGCGCAACACCCTGACCGAGACGATGCAGGATGAATCTTTTGACGTCACAACGCGTGTCGAATTACAGCACCTCGTTGAGGGGGACCACGCTGGCCTAAGCATCTTCGACCGGAGCCTGACCTCCGTCAGCGTGGTGCAACATGACAACAAGCGAATCGTCACCTTCACCGCGGGCAAGCGGGAGATTACTGGTCCGTCTCTAAACCTTGAGGATCTTCAATCGATCCAACTTCGAGCCTCCGTCTCGGTCGACACGGCCAGATATTCCTACAGTCTTGACGAAGGGCGAACGTTCCATTCTATCGGTGAACCCGTGAAGCTCGCCTTCAGTTGGTGGAAGGGTGCGCGCCCCGCGCTCTTTGCATTCAACTCCGTTGCAGATAGCCGTGGCTCTGTCGATTTTGATTGGTTGCACTACAAGCCACAACCTGAACTTCGAGCAACCGGTCCTGACCTTGCGGTAACGCCGAGCATCATCCCACCGTGATATCGCATTCCCTTCTCTCAGCTCCTTCCAGAGCTATTCACGGAAACTCCCCTGTTCGTACTTTTGACTCACCGCAAAATACGGAGACCAGCAATCATGAAGAACATTGGAAAGAAATTCGCTACGCTTGTGCTCGCCCTCACCGGATTGGCACACGCATCTCAAGCCTTGGCTCAAGGTCCACTCAACGCACAATTCTCTGAAACGCCACCTACCGTCGACGGCATACCGGAGTCCCTCTGGGACAAAGCGACTCCCTCACGAATTGCCACCTGTATGAACCCGGCACTAACGGCACCCGCTACCAACTGTGCCACCTCCGGAACTGTGCAAGCACTGTGGAATGGCCCGGTCCTCTACCTTCTGTTTCGAGTCTCAGATCCGGACGTCACCACCTCCGCTGCCTCTGTAACAAACCGGTCGAGCGTTCAGATCTTCGTCGATCAGTACAACGACAAGTTCCCAAAGTTTGAAGAAGACGATTCCACGATCACCATTACGGCGGCAGGCCAGCAGTCTGGAAATGCCACCAACGCAGGTCTCACGATCTATCCGACGTCATGGTCATATCATCTGAAGTCCTACGCAGCAGCTCTGACAGGCCCGCAGGGCGCTCCGACCGGCTACAACGTCGAAGTAGCCTGGTATATAGGCGACCGCCCGCTGATAAATGGGACCAGGCTGGGCATGGAGTTCGCCGTATACGCCGCCTCCTCGGCAACCAAGACGAATCTGTACCGCCTCTACTGGAATAGCGTTGCCAGCAAAGGAACTGACGACAACACCGGTTGGGGCGAAGTGATTCTTGATGGCTACGATGGCACCAGCGCCATGCAGCTCAATACTTTCATGCTGAACACCAACGTTGCGAAAGCCAATGCTTTGGTGAGAGGGATTTGGAAGGATGAAAGTGCATTGAACACCGCTGTGACCGTTGCCACAAATGCTCAGGCCACAGCGACCACACAGGCGGTGGTGGACTCTGCCAACCTTGCTCTCGATACTGCTCTGCGCGGTCTGCGACGTAAAGGGAAATACCCAGACCCATACGATCTTCCACAGGTAAATACCCTCCCGGATCCATTTACGTTTTTTGATGGAACCAAGGTAAAGACCCTGGCTGACTGGACCAGACGGAAGGCAGAGATCAAAGATCTAGCGCAGTACTATGAGTTCGGCTATATACCCGCTCCTCCCCAATCCCTAACAGCCGCGTCGACGTCCGCTACAGGTTATAAAACCATCGCAGTCAACATTACCGACGGCGGCAACTCCGCTTCTTTCAATGCTCGATTGACCTTGCCCACCGGCAGTGCCGGCGGTAAGTCCGCACCGTATCCTGTTATTGTCCAGTTCGATATCTTCCCAACAACTGGAAGCACCACTTACACAAATGCGGGATACGCCGTCTTGAGCGTCCCTGTAGCGGACTACACTCAGTTCGGTTTTCCCGGAATCGCCAGCGATGACGGCAATCACACCGGAGCATATTTCAAACTCTATCCATATGATCTAGCCTCAGGAAAAGATGCAGGCGTCCTTATGGCATGGGCGTGGGGTGGGAGCCGGGGAGTGGATGCTCTGCAATACCTCGGCGCGAATGACCCTGCTTACGCAAATCTACTCGACTTGAACAAGCTCGTCGTCACCGGCTTCTCACGCTACGGAAAAGCTGCGCTCGTAGCCGGATTTCTTGATGAACGGTTCAAGGTCACCGCACCCGGAGGTTCTGGTAGCGGAGGTGCTGCGCCCTATCGTTACAGCTCATTTGGAAATACTCCCTTTCGCAGCGGTGCAGCCTTGGGAAACATATATCCATGGGGCCGCTCCCCCGGCGCAGAGGAGATGGGAGATCACGTACGTCATCAAACCCATAACTCAAATGAGATGATCCGCCGTTTCCTGAATGACACAGTTCCCGCGGCAGTGGAACCTCGCATGTACAAGACAGATACCTGGGGCTACGGAGGTCGTTTACCCTTCGATCACCACACCGAAATCGCTGCTATCGCCCCGCGTGCTGTTTTGATTGACAACACTAACGACGACTATGCCGACAATGCCGAAGGCGACGCAATCGGATACGAAGGTGCGATGCCGGTCTACAAGTTCCTTGGAGCACCTCAGAACCTGGCGCTCGATATTTTTATGGGTGGGGGCGGTCATTCTCTCAAACCTTCTCAGGCACAGAACATCGTCAACTTCTCGAACTTTGTACTCTTCGGAACTTCACTGGCGCCTGACGTCCAGACCCAGCTCACGACAGATCCATATCTCAATGCAGGTATCTACGACACTTACTACGGTGGCCTAAAGACGATGGCTCCCTGGGCCATTACGATGCCTCACGACAACCTTCTCACGGCGCTCAGCGTAAGCGCGGGAACGATCAGTCCGGCATTCAATTCCGATACGACGAGTTACAACGTTATTGTCCCTTATGCAATCTCATCATTCACGGTGACGCCTACGGCAGACGACCCCAAGGCCACCATCACAGTCAACGGTCAAAATGTTGTTAGCGGAAGCGCATCGGGAAACCTTCCGCTGAGTATCGGTTACAACACATTCAATGTTGCCGTCACCTCGCAGGACAATGTAAGCAAGGTCTATCAAATCGCCGTGAATCGCGACGGACTTGCGACGACCACAGCGCTTACAACATCGGCGCCCAGGAGCAATTTGAATGTGGCTGTCACCTTCACCGCAACTGTAAGCGCCGCGGACAGTCCAAGTGCGCCAGTCGGTTCTGTCTCCTTCATGGAAGGAAGTACCGTGCTGGGTACAAGCAACGTCACAGGAACCAGCACATCCACAGCAAACGCAACACTCTCAGTTTCCACACTCAGCGCTGGACAACATACGATTACCGCGGTGTTCTACGGGACATTCGGATTCAATGCATCCACCTCCGCCCCTGTCATTCAGACAGTGGTCGCTCCGGCAGTGCAGGCCGCCTTCACTCCTTCGTCGATAACCGTCGCGCAGGGCTCCACCGGCACAAGCACTCTTACACTGACTCCCGTAGGTGGCTTCACTGGCACGGTCACCATGACATGCGGCACCATCGGAGTTCCGGCGGGGATGTCCTGCACATTTGCACCTGCCTCAGTTACATTCGCCAGTGGTTCATCGGTAGCCCAAACCAGCACGGTCACCGTTGGTACAACGACCTCCGCTTCCTTACTGATTCCTGCTGCACCCGGATCTAAGACCTCAACACGCAGTGAGGTTGCCCTCGCTCTGTTCCCTGGTCTTTTCCTGGTGGGCTTGCTCAACCGGCGACGCCTCCGCATGAAAGGCTTGCAGTTACTCACGATGATGATCGTTGCTTCTGTGGGAATGATCTATCTTCAGGGCTGCGCCGATGGAGGCAGCAACAAAAGCGTGACAGCTGGAACTTATACCATCCCTGTGAATGTCACGGCAGGAGGAGCCACCACAAACGTACCGCTCACTGTTGTTGTGAGATGAAGTAGTTGCAGAGAGGGGAGGCCATTTTTTGGCCTCCCCTCTTTTTTTGCACCAGCTGGAATAACAGTTCAAAGAATGAACGAGCTGAAAAGCTCGCACAAAATCGATGCGGTGCTACGTCCAGGCATCTACCCGTAACCGGATACAGCGTCTCAGCTCGCAAGAGTAATCGACACTGCAGAAACAGAGGGGATGTTCAGCGATCAGTGTGCGTGCGAGAGCGCGGCACTTACAAGAAGCTCCTCGATTCTGCTGGGGAGCGAGGTAAGAGTTACCTCAATGAACTCCGGATAAGGATAGGTTTAGCTGTTTGGGGCTACCTCGGGTGTAGTGACCACATGCAGCACAGGAGGCACGTCGAGGATGGTCCTCCACGCCATTGTGCTCTTTTGGGAACTAGGACCTAGATGACATTAGTTTGACATTTTCGAGTTAGTTGGCGTGTATCGTCCGGTGTTGTTGTCTACATGTGCCGTATTTTGGTCTTCCCAAAAGGATCCTATGATGAGCAATACAAATCTGCTTGGTAAATTCCTGTCTCTTGTTTGGGCCTTGGTCGTACTGACGATGCCCGCGTTCGCACAGACCACACCCGATTGGCAATTAGTCTGGAGCGACGAGTTTTCCGGAACCGCCGGATCGCCGCCCAATCCGCAAAACTGGACTCTCACTCAGGGCCTTACCCCGGACGGAGCCCAATCCTATAACTGCCTCTTCGGGCAAGCAACGAATGGCTGCGATCCCAACAATCCCAACGTCTTTCTCGATGGCAACGGCAACCTGGCGATCGTGGCGCGTGCGGCTGCCGGCGCACCCAATGGTGTCACCACCGGTCGGCTATCCACCACCGCCGGCAGCAACAACTCCACCATTCTCTTCGGTACCCAATATGGCCGCATCGAGGCGGGTATCACTCTGCCGGTCAATGCTGGAAACCAGGGTGTCTGGCCTGCCTTCTGGATGCTGGGCAATAACATCTCATCCGTGAGTTGGCCGAGCTCGGGCGAAATCGACATCATGGAATACATCGGCCAGCGTAATCTGACCCAGATTTTTGGAACCATACACGGCCAGGGTTATGCCGACACCGGCCTGGGCAATCGCGCCACCAACCCCGCTGGCTGGAGTGGCTACCACGTGTTCGGCATTCTCTGGAGTCCCAACCTGGTGCAGTTCTATGTCGATGACATCTCCAATATCTACTTCAGCATTACGCCTGCAGATCTGATGGCGAATCAGTCTTGGCTTAGCGCTGGACTGTCTGCGTGGCCCTTCAACAACCCGTTCTTCATCCTGCTGGATCTAAATATGGGTGGGCCGTTCCCAGGCAACGTCAGCAGTGCCACTACCTTCCCGCAGACCTTGCTGGTGGACTACGTCCGTGTATACCAGGCCACGTCGCCTGCTCCTCCTACCGATGTAGCAGTCACCGCAACCTCGCAGAGCCAGGTCGCTCTCAACTGGACCGCCAGCACTACCGCGAACGTCACCTATAACGTCTATCGCAGCTCGCTTCCCGGAGTTGCTCCGCTGGCACAAACACCGCCTGCTGCCGTCGTGCCTAAGTCCAACCAAACGCTGATCGCTAACAACATCACTGGAACCTCGTACTATGATGCCAATCTCGCTCCCGGCCGCACCTATTACTACACGGTAACCAGCAGTGGTCTTTACTCCAGCGAGGCAGCCGCGACGCAAGTTCCGGTCACAATGCCGACCAGTGGCGTAGGCAGCAATGGTGGTGAGATCCACGTAAGTGCAGGCGGCTACAGCGGAACCGGGCAATACATTCAGAATTCGCTGGTCAACGGTGGCTTCACTAATGCCTTCACCAACACCTTTGATACCGCCCAGGTTACCGATCCAGCCCCCCGGGATGTCTACCACAGCGAGCGATGGGGACCGCAGACATGGACCATCGCCCACCTGACCCCGGGAGGCAGTTACGACCTGCGCATGCATTTCGCAGAATCCGCCTTCGCAGGTGTTGGACAGCGTCAGTTCAACGTGCTGGTCAATGGAACACAGGTGCTCACCAACTTCGACATCCTCGCTGCGGCCGGCGCACAGAACACGGTGGTCACTCAGACTGTCAACGTGGTCGCCGATCAAAATGGTGTCATCTACCTGCAACTAGCTACCGGTGCGGCGGATCAACCTGAGATTCGGGCTCTGGACGTCACACCTTCGAGCTCAGGAGCCATTCTTGGCGGATCCGGTGGTGGTACCAGCTACGTCGCCATCAACTCCGGCGGTCCTCAGGAGAGTCTCTTCGCGGCCGACACCAACGAAACTTCCGGGAGCGCGCAAAATCCGCTGACAGCAGGCGGCGGCACCAATAGCACCACCCAGACCATCAACCTTGCCAACGTCTTCAATCCAGCCCCGTCTGCGGTCTACCAGACCGAGCGTTTCGGAGCCTTTGGTTACGTCTTTACCGGCCTTGTCCCCAACACCGCTTATACCGTTCGTCTTCATTTCGCAGAGGCAGTCGCCAACTTCAACACCCCGGGCGCTCGCCTCTTCAATGTGTCGCTGAACGGCACCCAGGTGCTCACTAACTACGACATCTTCGCGACTGCGGGCGCCATCAACCAGGCTCTCATTCAGGAGTTGCCAGCAACCTCGAACGAACACGGCATCCTCTCGGTCCAGTTGTTGCCGGGGGCAAATGACCTCCCAACCTTGCGCGGCATTGAAATCCTTGAGGTGGGTACCATTCCTCCGGTTGGCCCACCCACCGGGCTGACCGCCGTGGCCGTCTCCTCGAGCCAGGTTAATCTGACCTGGTCACCCAGCTCGCCCCCCGGGGTGCAGTACCAGGTATTCCGTGGCACCACGCCTGGCTTTACACCTTCCAGCAGCAACCAGATCGGCAGTACCAGCAACCTCGCCTTCTCCGATACGGGGCTGTCACCGACCACCGTCTACTACTACGTGATCACGGCCAGCAACGCGACCCAAACCTCCGTCGCTTCGCCCCAGGTGATCATCACCACTTTCAGCATTATCGGAACTGGGGATATCCTCGCCATTAACGTAGGCGGAGCTGCGGCAGGCAACTACCTCGCCGACGAGGACTTCGTAGGCGGCACTGTCTCCACCACCACGGCGTCCATTAATACCTCGCTGGTCCCCAACCCCGCTCCGGTAGCGGTGTATCAAACCGGACGCACCGGCAACTTCACCTACACCATTCCTAAGCTCATTCCAGGCTCAGTCTATGACGTCAATCTTCACTTCGCGGAGATCTTCTTCAACGCCGCAGGCAGACGCGAATTCAACGTCCTGATCAACGGTACCCAGGTACTGACAAACTTCGACGTCTTCGCCGCTGCCGGTGGCGAAGACGTCGCTATCGTCAAATCCTTCCCCACACCCGCCGATAGCACTGGAACTATCACGATCCAATTCAAGGCCGGCGCGGTGGATCAGCCCAAGGTCAGTGCCATTGAACTCACGCAGGTCCTCCCCATCCCCGTAATTCATCTGCAGATCAATGCAGGCGGCGCGGCCAACGGCACCTGGGTAGCAGACGAAGACTTCACTGGCGGTAGTATCTCCACGACCACGGCGGCCGTGAATACCTCGCTCATCGCGAACCCCGCTCCGGCTGCCGTCTATCAAACCGGACGCCTTGGAAAGTCCACCTACACCATCCCCAACCTCACCGCTGGCGTCACCTACAACGTCAACCTCCACTTTGCAGAAACCTCGTTTAGCAGCGCTGGGAGCCGCGAGTTCAACGTCCTGATCAACGGCACGCAGGTGCTGACGAACTTCGATGTCTTCGCTGCTGCCGGGGGCAAGGATACCGCTGTCGTCAAGTCTTTTTCGGCCACAGCCGCGAACAACGGAACCATCACGCTGCAATTCGCGAATGGTTCCAAAGATCAGGCGAAGATCAATGGAATCGAGGTGATCAGCCAGTAAGGCTGTGAATCGGAGATCGTCGCAAGGGGACCGGCTGTGCATGCAAGTCGCACGGCCGGTGTCGTCTTAGCCCAGAGAATTGACTTAGTCGATTTAATTGTCCGAACAACGGAACGGTACTGTGTGTAGGAGGTTTCGTTCAGTATTCATACGATTTTTCTGCGTTGAGTGCTGTGTTTCTGGCACAGTTTGCTCCGTCGCTTCGACCATGGCCGGTCTCGATACGCTTAGTCACTCTGAGGGCGCTGCTCGTATCGCAGCAGAATCACCAGCTCAACATAGAGCGGGGCGGCCCTCCTCAAGCGCCAGTGAGATCATCCATCTCTTGATCTACTGCGTGAGGTAACTCTGGCTTTTATAACCGGGCTGTCACTAAGCTCCAACGAATTGGGAGTTATCCTTCCATCAATCCATGAACCTCTGCCAGCCTGGGCATTGAAGGCTGTGCCCCTGCTTTGGAAACTGAGATTGCGGCCACGGCGCTTGCGAAGCGTGCAGCTTCGATCGGCTCCATACCCTCGCTGAGAGCATAGGCGAAGCCACCATTGAACGCATCCCCGGCGGCAGTGGTATCAACCACCTTCACAGGAAATGCACGAAGGTAGGTATCTTTCACCGCTTCTCCAGAGAGAAAGACGCCTTGCGATCCCCTTTTCAATATAACGTTTCGGACACCGGTATTTATAAGATGGTTTGCAGCGACTGCTGGCTCAAAGTCAGAACTTCCGCGTAAGCCGTGGAGCAGAATTCGCGTCTCGCTTTCGTTGGGTGTGAGCCAGGTTACATTTCGAAGGAGGCCTGATGGCAGTTCTCGTGCGGGTGCGGGATCGAGCACGAATGGAACGCCAAACTCCTTTGCCAATTCGGCCAGCCGCTCTACCGTAGCCAGTGGTATTTCCAGCTGCGAGAGAATGAGAGAGGCACTACGAAGTTCATCCAGGTAGAGATCGAGGTCCTCCGGTTGCAGCGCATCGTTCGCTCCAGGAATCACCACGATGGAGTTATCGCCCGCGGGGGTCACCAGGATGACAGCGGAGCCGGACGGACCCGTCACATGCTCAATGCAGTGCGTCGCGATCTGCTCGGACTTCAGACTGTCCAGAAGTTGAGTCGCGAAGGGATCATCGCCCACACGCCCTATCATCCCCACGCTGCCGCCCAGCCTGGCAGCGCAAACAGCCTGGTTCGCTCCTTTGCCGCCTGAATAGGTCGCAAAGCTTCGTCCGGTAAGAGTTTCCCCGGCAACCGGCATACGAGGCACCAAGGCCACGAGGTCAAGGTTGATGCTTCCAACAACGAGGATTTTCTTCTTCATATGGCTGATCTTTATGTTCGCTCATCCAACCAAATAAGCGAACACTATCTCTCTTTGTGCTCAGGCAACACATTTTTTAGAGAAATCGTCAACGATATGCAAAGAGACAGTGGCGCTTGTAAAGAGAAAACCTTCCACCGCTATCTACGAAGTAGATTCTGACGCATACAGGCCGCCGTCGACATGATCTTCGGACGCTTCTGAGCTCTTACTCCTCGCTAACCTGCCTGCGTAGCGATCGCCGAAACCTTCCGCTGCTGCCATTTGCCCCGCGTAAAGTCCGGAAACTCCATGGGCGCACTGCCGTGGGCTACGGAGGCGATGCTGAGCGGAGCGACGGAAGACCAGGCCGCAGCGTCGTAAACGTCCATATCCGGTGGCAAGCCCTCTCGTACACACTGAAGCAAGCGGTAGATCATGATGTAGTCCATGCCCCCGTGGCCGCCGAGCTTTTTCGCGATCTCCCCTTCGGTCTTCCAAAGTGGATGCTGGAACTCTTTCCACTTATCGATCGACTCCCATGACTCATCGGAGTTCTGTCCGTCGAGATAGATACGCGGAGGATAGTCTTCGAAAACACCCTTCGTTCCTGCGATCATGTTGATCCTGTCATACGGGTGCGGGCTCGACACCGCGTGCTTTACCGTGATCGTCAGACCATTCGCCGTCTTGATCATGGAAGTGTTCATATCGCCTGTGATGTACTTCTCCTTCATGCGCGGGTCGTCAGCCTTCAAATGCTCTTTGCGGTAGACATCCAGGCCGCGCTGCGGCGAACTCATCGAAACGATGTGTCCGAAGCGATCTCCACGCTGGATGCCCATATAGTTTGCAACTGGTCCGAGCCCGTGGGTTGGATACAGATTGCCATCATTTTTAGTATGTTCAGCACGCCGCCACAGGCCCTCGCCAGCAGTCGAAAACAGCTCTTCACGCAGATCGTGGAGATAAGCTCCCTCGCCGTAGAGCAGTTCGCCGAACTTGCCCGCGTGCACCATCCGCAGGATCAGCGTCTCGTTGTATCCGTAACAACAATTCTCGAGCATCATGCAGTGTTTGCGCGTCTCTTCCGACGTCTTCACGATCTTCCAGCAATCTTCAATTGTCGTCACCCCGGGTACTTCGAGGGCGACATCCTTGCCATGCTTCATGCCGAAGATCGCCATCTCCGCGTGCCAGCTCCACGGAGTGGCGATGACCACGAGGTCGATGTCCTGCCTGCTGAGCATCTTCTCAAAGTCATGTGGACCGTCCGTGTAGAGTTCCGGCTTCTTCTGACCTGACGCTACAACGAGAGAGGCCGCGTGCTCGGCCTTGTCCTTCATGAGATCGCACAGGCCAACCATCTGCGCATCTGCGGCGAGGAGGTTTTGTAGCAGATTCGTGCCTCGTCCTCCGGTGCCTATCAAGGCCACACGGGGGTTCTTCTTTTGGAAAGGCACATCGATCATCGACGCAGATCCGGAGGTTTCGGCATGCGCCAGGCTTCCCATGTTTGCGACAACGGCGGTTGCCGCACTCATCTGCATAAAACGTCGTCTGCTCCACGACTCGAAGTTCATCGACTCTCTCCTCACCTGACGTACCTATTGGCTGCAAGAATCGCAGACAGCGAATCTTTTGCATCAGCCTATGGGAAGAATCGAAACCTGTCAAAGCAATAGTTCGCATCATCGAAACAAACTGAAAGAAAATGAAGGCTGCATCGTGCTAGAATCTGCGCACCACTGCACAGAACGCTGAAAGACATGTGTACCGCAAAAACTGTAAGGAGATCTTAGATGGGCGCATCTATAGCTGTTCCGCCGCAACGCAATGTTGCAGTCGATGCTTATCGCGGCTTAGTCATGCTGCTCATGATGGGCGAGGTCATGCAGTTTGAAACCGTGGCGCGCTCGTTCCCGACAAGTACGTTCTGGCGGATACTTTCGTTCAATCAGAGCCATGTGCAGTGGGTGGGCATGGGGCTCCACGATATGATCCAGCCGTCCTTCACTTTCCTTGTAGGCGTAGCTCTTCCATACTCTTTACGCAGCCGTCAGAAGAAGGATCAAAGCTTCCAGAAGATTCTCGCCCACACCATCTGGCGAAGCTTCCTTCTCATCGCCCTGGGGATTTTTCTGCGGTCGATCCACAGCCCCATGACGAACTTTACCTTCGAAGATACGCTCACGCAGATCGGTATGGGATACACCTTCGCTGTCCTGCTTACCTTCGCTCGGCCGCGCTGGCAGTGGACAGCCTTCGGTATCCTCTTGTTCAGTTACTGGCTTGCCTGGGCACTCTACCCTGCGCCCGGTCCTGACTTCCCTTACGCCTCGGTTGGAGTGCCGGACGACTGGCACCAGCATCTGCTGCACGGCTTTGCCGCCCATTGGAATAAGAACAGCAATCTTGGGCAGGCCTTCGATCTCTGGTTCCTGAACCTGTTTCCACGCCCAAGCCGTTTCCTCTTTAACGAAGGTGGGTATTTAACCCTCAGCTTCATCCCCACGCTTGCGACCATGCTTCTCGGTCTGGCCGCCGGACGGTGGTTTATTGCGAGCGCACCGGTTATTCCGATTCGCAAATTTCTCGTCGCCGCTGCTTTCCTCTTGAGTGGTGGGCTACTGCTGCACTTCACTGGCATCTGCCCCATCGTCAAACGAATCTGGACACCGGCCTGGACGCTATGGAGCGGCGGTGTCTGTTTTCTCTTTCTCGCAGCCTTCTCATGGCTTATCGACGTCAAGAAAAATACACGGATTGCCTATCCACTCGTAGTCGTGGGAATGAACTCCATCGCAGCGTACCTCATGGCTCATCTCTTCGAGGACTTCGTTATCAGCAGCTTCCGCATTCATTTCGGGATGCGTTTCCTTAACCTCTTCGGAGCCGCGCTTGAGCCGGTCTTTATCGGCGCGCTTACGCTCGCGATCTATTGGCTTATACTTCACTGGATGTTCCGGAACAAGATTTTCCTTCGCATCTGAACCCTGAGTGCGCGCAGCGCGATGGTGATAGATCTGGGCAGAGATTGGGCGAGATGAAGAAAGAGTCAGCCAAAAAACAGCAAGAGGACACACGCATAGAAGAACCAATGCAGGAAGGCATGATGGCGGAAGAACGCCGGATGCAGATCCTGCAGATACTCCGCTCTGAAGGCCGGGCCAAGGTCAATGAACTCGCTCAGCGCTTCAACACCTCAGCTGTGACGATTCGCAGCGACTTGAATGAACTCGACCAGCGTGGTCTGGTACAACGCTCGCACGGCGGCGCCGTGATCCAGGACACAGTCTTCCGCGAGTCGCCTGTCTACGAGCGCATCAAGAGCCAGTCCAAGGAGAAGCAGCGCATCGGCGCGATGGCTGCGACGCTGGTTCGCGAAGGCGAGACGATCATCCTCGATTCAGGGACGACAGCCCTTGAGGTCGCACGTCATCTGAAGAATATCCCGATGATTCAGGTGATCACCAACGGCGTGAACATTGCCGCCGAGCTGCTCAACTCTCGCAATACGCAGATCATCATGATGGGTGGCACGGTCCGCAACGACTCTGCGTCGATCGTCGGCCGTTCTACTGAAGATATGCTGGAGCAGTTTTCCGCTGACAAACTGTTCTTATGCGGTGCCGGCTGCGATCCCGACTTCGGTGTAAGTGGCACCAACCTCGAAGAGACCATGGCGAACCGCGCCATGCTGCGCGCCGCACGCGAGATCATCGTCGTGGCCGACGCCAGCAAATTCACCAAGCGCAGCATGTCGCTCATCGCCTCATTCTCAGAGGTCGACATCGTTATTAGCGATGTAAACCTGCAGCCAGAAGTGCAGGAGAGAATCCGCTCCTTCGGCTGCAAACTGATTCTCGTGTAATTGCAAACTGATTCTCGTGTGATTTGGATAAACCGTCTCCGAACAAACAAAGAGACCGCAGTGGTACTCACCTGCGGTCTCTTTGTCTTTGTCTTTAGTAATAGCACTTCAAACCAATTTGAATGAGGCGCGGATCCCGCGCGGCAGTCACCACTCCAAAGTTTGTTGAACCGAACGTTGTCGCATTATTAGAGTTCTGCGGTCCGGGTGCGGCGAAGAGAAAGTTCGGATGGTTGAGTGCGTTGTAAAATTCGCCGCGCAGTTCGAAGCGCCGCGCCTCACTGATTGGAATTGTCTTCAAGATAGAGATATCCCAGTTCTTGTTTCCAGGTCCATTCACCGAGTTCATCGACACATTGCCATACGATCCAAGCGCTGGATCCTGAAAGGCGCATGTGTTGAAAAATGTTCCCGCAACACATGGCTTTCCTGAAGACTTCTGCCCAGGTACAAAGTCCGGTCTTTGCTGCCCATCGGAGTTTGCGAAGTTAGCGTTGGAATCAGTCACGGTATACCACGTTCCAGAAGACAACGTAGCAATGCCGGAGAGCTGCCAACTACCAATCACATAGTTGAGTACCGGTCCCACACCCCCTGCAAAGGCTTTTCCCTTGCCGATGGGTAGATCCCAGGAATAACCGGTTGTAAATCGATGCCGATTGTCGAAGTCGAGATTTCCGTACTCACTCAACAGCCTTGCGTTTCGGAAGGAGTCATTGTTCTGTGCGCCGAGGTTCGCGTTCGAAGAGTTTCCAAGAGCATGGCTGTAGGTGTAGTTCACAATCGCTGCTACGCCGTGGCTCAGATGCTGCTCAAGTTTGAATTGAACGGAGTTGTAATTCGAGAATCCGTTCGAGCGCAGCCACCCGATGGATGTATCGAGCCTGGGAAAGGGCCGGCGGGGCGCGTAAGGAGCCGAAGAGTCCGCGGTGGGAGCGGCCTGATTCAAATTACCAGATGTATATTGGTGCGTTCCTTTCGATCCTACGTAGGCAACCTCGACCGTCGTATGAGATGTGAGTTCATGCTGCACGGTCATGTGCCACTGCGCCACGTAGGGCGTCTTCAAGTTGTCCTCCGAGAACAGGTTGGGCGTATTCGGATCGCTCAAAGCATTGCTCGGAAATCCATTCGCAAGTGTGCGCAGCCCAGGGACGGAACAGTCCAGCACCGCAGCATAGGACGGCAGGCTACAAGGCGCCACAAAGTTCTGCGAAGCAAAGTACGGAGGGTTGAAGCCTGGGCTGGGATTGCTATAGGGTCCGCTCTCTTCTCCGTTGAAGAAAAGTCCCGAAGCCGCCCGCAGCACCCAACCTCTGCTGAACTGATAAGCCAGACCGAAGCGTGGAGAGACATTGGTGTAAACGGGCGGAATCAAACCGTTCGACGCCGTCCGGTTCACCGTCAACAGGCTTGCAAGCGCCGGCGTGAGCACAGCATTGTTGCTCTTAGGAATATCAAGCTGCCCTGTGATCGGATTGAAGTTCGCCTGCGAATTATGGCGCTCAAGAATTGCAGAGAAAAGATCATAGCGAATACCCACATTCATCGTGAGCGCAGGCGTGACGCGCCAATCATCCTGCAAAAACAACCCATAGACTCTGCGGTTATAGTCCACGTTATTGATATTGTTAATCCCGCCACCGCTTGGCTGTCCCGTGAGAAGCGTAGCGAAGCCGCTTCCGCCCGTTCCCTGGCTGGCCGGGTTATCCGTAAACTGCGTTCCAAAACTAAGCGTGCCACGCGGTGCTGCAGGCTGGAAGATCGTGAACTCTTCCGGACGGTACTCACTGCCGAACTTGATGCTATGACTGTGCACAATCAGCGTGAAGGTATCGGAAAAAGAGTAAGTGTTCTGGATTTCGTTCGACGGCAGATAAGTAGGACTACCCAGCGTCGCCACATCATTGAAAGACATCTGCGGCAGTCCGCCATTGTCCGTGCCCGCCTGGTACGGCACACCCGGGAATCCGATCTGCCCCGAAATGTCGGTACCGGAGTTGAACTGGAAGCGATTGGTATGCAGGCGGTTATAGCCCACACGAATCGCGTTCACACGTGTAGGTGAGAAGACGTGCGTCTCGCTGATTGCAAGCGAGTAAGCGCGGTTATCTCCTACACCGCTGAAGAAGCCGCCACCGTCCGCCAGTCCCGGAAACGTCGCGGGAATCGTCGATGGAGCGCGGCTCATGCTGAACCGATAAAAAATATTATCGCTACGCGTCAGCACCTGATCTACGCGGGCATCGCCCTGGTTGGCATTGCGGATCAGCTTTGGATTCGAGAGATAGTTATAGCCCACACCATTTGCGTTCGGTGTCGGATAGAGCGCAGCCAATCTTGCGCCCAGCGTATCAATTGCTGTTGCGGGAATCACGTTGGAGGGTGTCCCGTCCGCGTTGTAGCCAAAAGGCACACCGCAATAACCTGTAGGGCTTGTCGCAGAGGCCTGGGTTCTCTTCGTGTCAAACAGTTCCCCGTTATATGTGGCAGCTCCATTACAGTCCGAGACTCCCGTGGGCGACGTGAGATCAAGCTGGCTCGAGAAGTCTCCTGATCTCTGGGCAGCGGTCGGGATGAGGGCTGTATACGTCTGTCCCTGCGACAGTCTCAGGCCTTCATAATCCGCAAAAAAGAAGAGCTTGTCATGAAGGATCGGCAAACCGATCGTCGCCCCAAACTGGTTCTGATGGTAAGGAGGCAGCGTCTGATCGAAGTAGTTCCGCGCATCGAAGGCCTGATTCCTCAGGAATTCATACACCACTCCATGGATATGGTTTGTTCCGCTCTTGGTCGTCGCATTGATCACAGCGCCCGTAGCTCTGCCAAACTCCGCAGAGTAGGAATCTGTTGCGAACCGAAACTCCTGCAGAGCGTCAACCGACGGCATAATGACATAGTTCGCTTCATTGAGAAGATCGGGAAGATTCGAGTTGTTATCGATACCATCGAGCAGGAAGTTGTTCTGCAGAGAACGTGCTCCATTTGCGCTAAAACCATATCCGCCTTCATCGCGAGCACCGGGCTCGCTGACGGTCACACCTGCCGACAACTGAGCCAATTGAACAGGATTTCGGCCATTCAGTGGAAGCGTCTGCATCGTACGGCCATCGATCAACTGACTGCGCTCCGAGGTCGCTGTCTCCAGCACCGGAGCGCTATCCGTCACTTCCACAACGGAACTTACCTCCCCCGTCTGAAGCACAAGATCGAACTGTTGCCGTTGCTGCACGCTCAGTCTGAACGGACCGGCGATGGCTTGGCTGAACCCGGCCGCACTCACGGTCAGCTTATAGGTACCGATATGCACCGGACTAATCGTCCACTCACCATTCGACGCGCTCTTGGCGTGATACTCAAAGTTCGTCTCTGTGCTGGTGACCGTGATCTCTGCCATAGGGACAGTCGCACCAGTCTTGTCGGTGACACGCCCTGCGACGGTAGCTGTATCGATCTGCGCGCTCAATCCAGCCACGAAGAAGAAAATCGAAAAGAGACCAAGTGGAATGAAGTGGTGCTGCTTCAAATTCCTTCGCATGCGCATACAGTTCTCCCCTATGGCTTCGTGGACTTTCATTTGATTACGTATTGTTGTGAATATTCATGCATTCCCCTTTTCTTGTCAATCTTAAAGAAACTTTTTGATTCGTTTCCCCCGATGGACCCCACCAACTGGCGGGTCCTCGCCAAATTCTCGAGAGCAAGGGTTCTCAGACGCCCTCACAGTCCGTTCATCAGCCATTGCAATAATTGAGGGCATGGTTGAGCGCCGATCTTTTCTGCAACATGTCTTCGCAATGGCCGCAACGGCGGCCTTATCCGTAGCGCGCCCTTCGCAAGCCGTAGATCTTCCGCAATCCTTTCCGAAGCAGCTTCAAAACGCGTTAGAGAGAGTGTTAGCCGATCCCGGTCTGGCGGCAAAACTCGCGCCAGTGCTGCTCGATGTGGGATTCACATGGGAGGCGCCGACGCAGCCAGCCTCCGGTTTCCAGACGATCATCGCTTACAGCTTTGGCAACCGTGCCGCTTTGCCAGGGCCGTCAACTCCCGCTCCAGGCCCCGTTAACCATGAACTGGCGATGGCAGTACACGAGGCACAACGCCGCAGCCACGCCACTGTGGTCTATGCCCAGTGGGAGATTGCAAGCTTTCTTTCCGGGAGAGAAGGCATCGCCGAGGTTGTGGCCATCAACCCCGTGATCGCGCAAGACAAATCAGCTAAATACCTCAGCACACATGGAGTTGCAGAGGCTGCGATCGTGCACGCCGGGGGCGCTGCCGCAAAACTGGGGCGCGTCTGTGTGATCGGCCATCACGATCACGCGAAACGGTGCGTAGAGGTTTCACGTGCAAGGGGCATGGATGCATGGGCGATGGAAGGTCTTTCGCTTCCGGCAGCATACGACTCCGAGTCCGACCAGCCATGGACGCGCGAACGTGAGATTTATCTGATCCACGATATGGCCGCGCAGCTTATGCAGATTCGTGCCGCACGTCTCGGTCTTCATCCGCAATAAGCAGGAGTTTCGTAGGATTCGAACGGATAACGTAGCGTAGACAAGCGGCCACCGCGAAGTCGCGATACCGCTTGCCTGCGCTACGACTTATCGCTCCAGGATCAGCTCGATGGTCTTCTCAGTAGGATCGATTTTTCCGATCGTAAAGCTCCGCACCTGACCCGCTTTGATAGCCTCGGACTTTTTTGCCTCCGTCGAAGTAGTCGAGGCTGCCGGAGAATCGCCGGACTTCCACTTTGACTTCAGCATGGAGCTAAACGCGGAGAGATCGACCAGAACTGGCGTCTGAGGCACAGGTGTTTCCGGCACTTCCGGCGTCACAGTCGGCAGCGTGCAGTGTGCAGTAATACCTTCCCCCAACTCAACCCGCGCCACACCGTTCTCGACCGAAATTACACGGCCGGTTACAGCATCTCCCGTCTTATGCTCACCGAGGAATTCGTCCAGGCTGGTCGGTACGAGCTGCTTGATGCTCAGACGAAGCTGGCGCTTCTCCTTGTCGATCTCCAGTACCTGCGCACGGACCACCTCGCCAACGCGCAACACGTCTGACGGATGATTCAGTCGGCGATCCGCCGTGATTTCGCTGATATGTACAAGCCCCTGAACGCCTTCAGCGATCTGCACTAACGCGCCAAACTTCATGATGGTAACGACAGGTCCCTCGACCACCGAGCCTACCTTGATCTGCTCCGCGGCATCGACCCAGGGATCGCCGAGAGCCTGTTTCAGGCCCAGCGAAATGCGGCGGTCTTCGACGCCGATTCCCAAAATCAGGGCATCCACCGTGTCGCCGACATTCAGCACTTCGGTAGCCTTGTGAATGCGCTTCGACCACGACATCTCCGAAAGATGCACCAGACCTTCGACTCCAGGTGCGATTTCGACAAAGGCTCCAAAGTCGGCAGTGCGCGTCACTGTTCCCCGCACCCTATCTCCTACAGAAAACTTTCCAGCCACACTATCCCAGGGATGCGGCTGAAGTTGCTTCAACCCCAGACTGATGCGACGGCTCTCCGCATCGATCTTCAGGATCTTCACCTGCAACTCCTGGCCAACTTCTAAAACGTCGGAGGGGTTGCCGATACGGCTCCACGCCATGTCGCTTACGTGCAGCAAGCCATCGATGCCGCCGAGATCAATGAACGCTCCATAGTCCGCCAGACTGCGAACTGTTCCGTCTACGATCGAGCCCTCCTGCATTGCAGCAAACCGAAGATCACGACCCTTTAGCGCCTCTTCCTCTGTTACCACACGGCGATCGATGACAACATCTTCCTCGACTACATCGAGCTTGGTGATGCGGCAGAGGATCTCCTGGCCCACCAGCTTTTCCATCTCCCCGGCATCCCGTGCTCCGCTGCGCGAGGCAGGAAGAAAGGCACGCACGCCCACGTCCACATGCAGACCGCCCTTCACCACGGCCGTCACCGTACCCACGATGTTCGTTCCATCGGCGAAGGCTGTCTGCAGGTTGCCCCAGTCCTTCGGTTGCGCGACGCGGAAGAGCGAAAGCCCGTAATATCCATCCGGATCGCGGCCCTTCACGGACACCATCAAGGTGTCCCCGGTCTTTACTGGCTCTTTGTTCGCAGAAAACGCTGTGAGCGGAAGAATGCCCTCGGACTTGAAGCCGATATCGACAAACACGGAATCCGCGTTGATCGCGACGACGGTCCCACGGATCTGCCGTCCTTCTTCACCCGATCGGCGATCGCTTGTGCGCTGATACGCAGAAAAGATGTCGCCAAAAGATTCGCCTTCCTCTTCCTCCGCGACAACTGTGGCGGAAGGAACAGGGCCAGTAGCGATTTCTGGATTAGGGAGCGCTGCGTCAGAGGGAAGCGCTGTAAGGTCGGTCGTGCTGGTGGGACTTAATTCGGACATAAAACAACACCCTTGGAGGCATGCGGCCATGCTGACCACGGTCTGCCTTTTTGCCAGAATATCACCGCACCTTTGGGGCACGAGTCGGTCCTATCCCATGGAGAAGACCAGGCGGGGTTTGCCGGGGGCATTATCCCAGATTTCTTCTACCTGAGAGAGAGGCACGACCGTGGTTGCGATCTTCAAGCCTGCGGGCTGAACCGCGTCGAAAACGCTTCGAATCGCCTGCAACAAAACGGACCTCTGGACACTACCCACTCCGCTCCCCATGAGCACAATCGCCGAAGAACGAAGCGCAGCGCCCGGTAATGCAATGTTTTCTTCTCGGCTGGATCCGCCGACGTGCACGAAGCGGACGGGCGTAGCGTCGTCCCCAGCCTTCGCGATCGCCACAATGATTGTTTTCGCGCTCTCGCCCCAGAGATAGTCGATGACGACATTAATCCCTGAAGCGAAGACCTCCTTCAGCGCTTCCTCGTAGTCCTTTGCCCCGGACGGATGCTGCGTATCCAGAGCGAACGGGATCACAACATCCGCACCTAAGTGCTTCACTTCCTCCAACTCTGCGATGTTACGACCTGTCGCGATCACCTTGGCTGCACCCAGATACTTCGCCAGTTGAACGGCCAACCTGCCCGCGGTTCCGGTTGCGCCGTTGATCAACACTGTCTCTCCAGCCATAAGGTGAGCTCGCTCTACAAGCGCCGCCCAGGCAGACATCCCCGGATTTGCAATGGCGGCGGCGGTGATGTCATCCAGAGAGTCCGGCAGTTCTACGCACTGCCGAGAATTCACGGGGCAAAACTCTGCAAGAGCTCCAAAGGGGGCTTCAGGCAGAACAAAATAGACTCGTCTTCCATCCTGAGTTGTCCCGACACCATCCGAACCTGCGATCAGGGGAAAGGTGCCGCCAGAGCTGTAATGCGCGCCCGATGCGCGCGATCTTGAGAAGGGGCTCAGTGCGGAGGCTCGCACCGTGATGAGTTCTTCTCCTGCCTTCGCGATGGGTGTTTGGAAATCACCATAGACGGGCGTCTTCCCCGATGCCATAACAATTGCTGCTTTCATGAAATCTCCCCTCTACCTGAAAATCGAACGTCGTTCGATATATCTAACACCGTTAGATATCGGATGCGCAAGCTTGTTATGCTCAATTCATGAAAATTAACCGGGACATGGTGACGCGGGCAGGGTTGAAGCTGCTGAACGAGGAGGGGTTGGAGCAGCTTACGCTTCGTCGCCTGGGTACGGAGCTCAATGTTCAGGCTGCAACGATCTACTGGCACTTCAAGAGCAAGGAAGACTTGCTCGACGAGATGGCAACAACCGTCCTCGCGGAGGGCTCCGCAAACCTTGTGCCAGCCCGGAAATCTTCCGACTGGAGCGTTTGGGCCTCGGCCTTCGGTGAAGGTTTACGCAAGACGCTCCTCACTTATCGTGATGGCGCCCGCATGGTCGCTGGAACGAAGCTCACCAATACGGAGTATCTCAAGACAGTCGAGACGATCGGAAACCAGATGGTTTCATCCGGCTTTTCCGTTCGCGGTGCCGTTGTCCTCTTCAGCACCATCTATAACTACACGCTCACCTTCGTTATGGAAGAGCAGGCCGTGTTCCCTACCCCGGGCCAGCGATCTCCGCGCTACTCGATAGAGGAGAGAAACGCGCGCCTGGACCCAACAGAGTTTCCGTTCCTCCGGCAGACCGGAACGATCTTGTTCGACCGCTATGATCGGCGATTTCGCGAAGGCCTTGCGCTGATCCTGCAGGGTGCCGCCGGATCGCAGGACGGCAAACCGCGACCCAAAAAGTAAGACCCGGATGCTAACGTAGCAAGCAAAGGCAGTGACGAAGTCCGTCACGGCTCAGAACCAGACGCATCTTCGGGAGAAGAGACTTATGGCGTTCACAAAAACCCGCACGATCAAAGAAGCCTGGCCTGCGCTTCCACAGAGCGAATGGAGTGAAACGTGTGCGACGCTCCAGCTCTGGGCGCAGATCGTAGGCAAGATCCGACTCGCACTGATGCCTCCAACCAACCACACATGGAACGTCACTCTTTACCCTACTGTCCGCGGACTCACGACATCACCGATGTGGCAAGGAACGCGTGTCCTACAGATTGATTTCGATTTCATCGATCACCTGCTCATCCTGCAGACCGACAGAGGCGATCGCAAGGAAATACCTCTCAATCCTATGACCGTAGCTGCCTTTTACCAGGAGGTCATGACCGCGCTCGATGCGCTCGGAACTCCCGTACGTATTTGGCCTGTCCCGGTAGAGGTAGCGGACCCCATACCGTTCAACGAAGATGTGACGCACAAGTCGTACGACCCGGAGTACGTCGAACGCTTCTGGCACATACTGTTGCAGACCACGCGCGTCTTCAATACCTTCCGTTCACGTTACATCGGCAAGGTGAGCCCGATCCATCTCTTCTGGGGCGCGCTGGACCTGGCCTGCACACGCTTCTCGGGACGGAGCGCACCCGAGCATCCCGGCGTCGTCGGCTTACCAGACCACGTTACGCGCGATGCGTATTCGCACGAGGTGAGCAGTTGTGGTTTCTGGCCGGGAGCACCCGGCATGGAACCCCTGTTCTACAGCTATGCCTATCCTCAACCGGAGGGCTTCCCCGAAAGCCCTGTGCAACCGGCGGCGGCACGCTTCGAGAAAGCGCTCGGAGAGTTCATCCTTCCATATGAGGACATGCGCCGGTCCGCGAACCCCGAAGAAGCGTTGCTCCAGTTTCTGGAAAGCACCTACGAAGCAGCAGCGAACACCGCGCATTGGGACCGGCAGGCGCTGGAGTCGCCATCCTGGCTATCTTCCGACAAAGACGCCCCGTCGGCTTGATTCTGGATTTCAGCGAAGTGTCGCGATGTGGCGGGTTGAACCGTGGGCCCATCGTGCAACGTTATTCGTTCCGCAGCGCAACCATGGGATCGATACGCGAGGCCCGACGTGCGGGGAGATAGCCAGCCAGGGCGGCGACGCTGAGCAGGAGAACCAGAACGCCAAAGTAGATCCTCGGATCTCCCGGTTCAGTGCCGTAGAGGAGCGAGGAGATGCCATTGGCCGCAAGCAGGGCAGCGATGCTTCCTACCACTACACCGAAGCCGACGAGCTTCAGCGTCGAGGCCATGACGTCCCCGCGTACCTTCTGCAGAGATGCACCGAGCGCCATGCGGATACCGATCTCCTGCGTTCGTTGCGTGACGGAGTAGGAGATGACGCCATAGATGCCGAGGGAGGCGAGCACCAGACCGAGAGCGGCGAAGGCTGCCACGAGGATCATGAAGAAGCGTCGGGGCGAGGTGGAGCGGTCGACGAGTGCCTGGATAGGACGGAATGCAACCTCGGGTTGATCCGGGTTGATCTGCCGGAGGGCCTTCATGATGCTTGGCGCGAGGACTTCGGGAGGGAGTTTGGAACGGACAACAAGCTCCGCTCCGACTGCTCCTGCCTGGGTGACGGGCATGTAGGATTCGAAGGCGGCGGCGGTCTCCACACCTGTTTCGCGGACGTCGTCCACAACGCCGATGACGGTTCGTTCTCCACCGACGATCACCGTCTTGCCGATGGCGCTCTCACCGGGCCAATATTTCTTGGCAGCAGCGCTGTTAATGACGACAACTTGCTGCGTGTCTGTACGATCGCTCCAACTCAGATCGCGACCTTCGCGAAGGTGAATTCCCATGGCCTGCAGATATCCGGGAGTTGCGATGTAGACGAAAGTTCCGGGGTGGTGCTCCCCTTTTCTGTATTCGGTTCCCTTGGGAGAGAAACCCCAGGTTCGATTGCGATCGAGAGGAAGCATGTCGCTGGCGCCAGCGGCTTCTACACCCGGAAGATTCTTCACCTTCTCTACAATCGCCTGGATAGCTGCACCTTGTTTTTGATAGATGGCCGTATAGTCCAAACCCTTGAGATTACCGAGCCTGTATTCCGCCCGAAGGGATCCGGCTCTGCTGGGCTGGAAGCCAAGATCGACGTCCAGAACATGCAGAAAGCTGCGAAGGAGCAGACCGGCGCAGACGAGGAGAACACAGGCTAGAGCTACCTCGCTTATGACGAGGACGGAGCGCATGCGCTCCTGTTTGCGGCCTTCTCCTGCGCCTCGACCACTCTCCTTGAGAGCTTCCTGCAGGTTGCTGCGTGTGGAGCGGAGCGCGGGAACAAGACCGAAGAAGATTGCCGCCATGATGGTGAGGAAAAGGGCCCAGGCGAGCGCGACCGTATCGACACGCACGCTACTCAGAAGAGGCAAGGCGATGGAACCCTGGTGTGCAAGCCAAGTTGTAGTGCCGTAGGCGAGTGCAAGGCCGAAGATGGAGCCTGAAAAAGCGAGCACGAGGCTCTCTGTCACCATCTGACGAACGAGTCTTCCGCGTCCTGCCCCAAGAGCACTGCGAAGCGCGAACTCTTTCTTTCGCGTCGCCTCGCGGGCAAGCAGGAGGTTCGCAAGATTGACGCAGACGATGAGAAGCACCATTCCCACCGCAGACCAGAGCACGATTAGGGACCGGCGTAGTTTGCCGCTGACATGGTCCTTGAGGCCGCTAAGGGTCGCGGTATACCCGATGCTCCACTCGGGATTGCGTGCATTGTGATGTAGACGTGGACCGATAAGGTTCCACTCCGCCTGAGCCGTTGCCAGTGTTGAGCCGGGCTTCAATCGTCCAATAAACGAAAGGACGTTCCCATCGTCTCGTATTTCGTCCATCACCTGCGGAAGAAGGATGTCCATCTTCATACCTGGGTCGAAGACCGCGCCGAAGTCAAAACTCTCTGGCATGACGCCTACGACGGTGACGGGCCTGTCGTTGAGAGTGATCGCTTTTCCGATGATGCTCGGATCTGCGGCGAACTGGCTGTGCCAGTAAGCGTTGCTCAGAACGACGAGCGGGGCACTTCCTGGGACGCTCTCCTTCTCGGTGAAGAAACGGCCAAGAGCGGGCTTCACTCCGAGGAGTTGAAAAAAATTGCCTGCGACCCCAACGCCGGAGACGGGTTGGGGCAGGCCGTGTCCCGTGAGTTTGTAGTCACTAGTGCCATAGAAAGGCATGTAGGCGGTCACGTCTTCGAAGGAGTGGTTCTGCTGGCGAAACTCTTCAAAGGCGTCGACAGAGTAGGTTGCGCCGGAGAGTCCCTTGGCGTCGGCTTGCTCCATCCAGACGAGGCGCTCTGGGTCGGTGAAGGGAAGCGGGCGAAGGAGGAGTGTGTCCACGACGCTGAAGACCGTGACGTTCGCGCCGATGCCAAGTGCGAGGATGAGAATGGCGACGATGGTAAAGCCGCGATCTTTCTTGAGGGTGCGAAAGGCGAAGCGAAGGTCCTGGAGAAGAATATCGAGTGAAGGCATACCGCGTGTCTCCCTATGGTGTTGTTTGGCTTGTTCGACACCGCCGAAGCGGATGAGCGCCTGGCGGCGAGCCTCTTGTGGTGTAAGACCGCGTTGTATGTTTTCCTCGACGGCAAATTCGAGATGCGCTGCCATCTCGGCGTTGAGGTCTTGATCGAGAGGTGTTTTGCGGAAGAAGGCAGCGAGGCGATGGAGGGCGTAACGGAGGGTGTCCATGAGTTATTCACTCCCCTCTGCCTGCATAGCGAGCACGCGCTTCATCACGCCTGTGAGTCGCTCCCAATAGGCGGTGTCCTGCTGAAGCTGCTTCCTTCCCTTGCGGGTGATCGCGTAGAACTTTGCCTTGCGATTGTTGTCGGAGGTTCCCCACTCGGCGGAGATGCGTTCCTGCTGCTGGAGTCGCACCAGCGAGGCGTAGATGGTCCCTTGGTTAAGAAGGACTTCGTCGCCGCTCACCTGCTCGATACGCCGTGCGATGCCGTATCCGTGCAATGTGCCCATCGTCTCGAGCGTCTGCAAAACCATCAGGTCCAACGTTCCTTGCAGTAGGTCCAGTTTTTGATCTGCCATCGGTCTCTCCTGTGGTGTGCCCACATCAACATGACACACTTACGTGTGGTTGCACCACAGGAAACGAAGATGCCGCGGAAAAAGTTCCACGGGTAATTTAAAAGTTTTTCAAAGAGGCGATTTGCAAGTGTCCGCAAATGGACACGTATTCAGTGAAACGGCCACCGTCGCGACAAAGGCTGGTTGTAAGTTACTGATTCGTCGAGGGAATCTTTGGCACTCCGGCTGCAACTATAGACAGCGATGGATATCTCACGACCAGACCTGAAACAAAAAAAGACACAGCGGCAACGCTTGTATGTGATTGCGGCAGTGGTTGTGCTCGCAGTTATCACAGTGATCGTGCTTCGCCTGAAGCCCGCTTCGCCCACCGTAGAGCGCGCGACCATCTGGACTGACACAGTGAAGCGCGGCGCTCTGCTGCGCCAGGTTCGTGGGCCGGGCACGCTGGTGCCACGCGAAGACAAGATCCGCCTGATTCCGGCGGAGACCGAAGCCACAGTCGTTCGCATACGTGTGCTTCCCGGCGCGAAGGTCGAGCCGGACACGGTGCTGATGGAGCTTGTCGATCCACAGGTGCAGCAGGAACTGCTTGACGCTCAGTTGCAGGTCAAAGGTGCTCAGGCAGATTACGTGAACACGCGCGCGAAGTTGCAGAGCGACCTGATGACGCAGAAGGCTGCGGCTGCCACCGTGGGCGCGGATCACTCGCAGGCCCAGTTGCAAGCCAAGACCGATAAGTCGCTCTATGATCTGGGAGTCATCAGCGGTCTCACGTACAGCGCCTCCAAGGGCAAGGCGGACGAGCTCACAACGCGCAATGGCATTGAAGGACAGCGCCTTTCGTTGAATGAAAAGGCCATCGAGACGCAGCTTGCCGTGCAGCAAACAAAGGTGCAGCAGGCGCAGGCGCTGCTCGGTCTGAAGCAGAAGCAACTGGAGGCGCTTACGGTGCGCGCCGGAATCAGCGGCGTTCTTTCGGAGTTGCCGCACCAGGTGGGAGAGCACGTTGCTCCGGGAACGACGCTGGCGAAGGTGGTGCAGCTGGATCAGTTGAAGGCCAGTCTGAAGATTCCCGAGACCCAGGCGCGCGACATCCAGATCGGCCAGCCGGCCGAGGTGGATACCCATAACGGTGTGATCGAAGGAAAAGTTTCGAGAATTGATCCCGCAGTATTGAACGGAACTGTGACGGTTGACGTAGAACTAGCTGGCGCTCTGCCGCAGGGCGCCCGACCTGACCTGAGCGTGGATGGAACGATCAACCTCGACAGGCTGGCGGATGTGCTCTATGTCGGTAGACCGGCGTCGGGTAATGAGAACAGCACCATCACGCTCTTCAAGCTGGGACCTGATGGAAAGACGGCAGTTCGCGTTCCGGTGAAGGTGGGCCGCGCGTCCGTCAACAGCATTCAGGTTGTAGAAGGTTTGCAGGACGGCGATACCGTCATCCTGTCCGACATGAGCCGATGGGACAACACAGACAAGATTCGCCTGGAATAAGGAGAAGAGCATGAGCATAACTGATTCCGTGATCCAAATCGAGGGCATGACGAAGGTCTTCTATACAGACGAGATTGAGACACACGCACTCTCTGGCATTCACCTCAACATTGCACGCGGCGAATATGTCGCCATGTCCGGACCGTCGGGCTGCGGCAAATCGACGCTGCTCTCGATCATTGGTCTTCTCGATACACCGACCGCTGGACGTTACACGCTGAACGGCAAGGAAGTAGCGAATCTTAACTTCGCCGATCGTTCCCGCATCCGTAACCAGGAGATCGGTTTCATCTTTCAGAGCTTCAATCTGATCGGAGATCTCTCGGTTGCAGAGAATGTGGAACTCCCTCTAACGTATCGCGCAGGGATGCCTGCGACGGAGCGCAAGCGCCGTGTGCAGGAGGCTCTGGAGCGTGTGAACATGGCGCACCGCATGCGCCACTTCCCTGCGCAGCTCTCCGGTGGTCAACAGCAGCGTGTGGCCGTTGCGCGTGCTCTCGCGGGATCGCCTTCGATCCTCCTGGCGGATGAACCGACGGGTAACCTGGACTCCAAAAACGGCGAAGCCGTGATGACGCTGCTTGCAGAGCTGCACGCCGAGGGCGCAACGATCTGCATGGTGACGCACGATCCACGCTTTGCGGCACACGCAGAACGGCAGGTTCATCTCTTCGATGGCAAGGTCGTTGCGGAGGGAGAACTGAACCGGTTGCTGGCTGAGGTACAGGCATGATCTCGACCCTGATTGCGGATGTTCGCTACGCACTGCGCCAACTGCGTAAGTCTCCGGGCTTTACGATTACGGCGGTGCTGACGCTTGCGCTCGGCATCGGCGCGAACTCCGCAATCCTCACGGTCGTGGATGCCGTGTTGCTGAAAAACCTACCTGTAACCGATCCCAAGTCGCTTATGCGTCTTGGGGACAACGATGATTGTTGTGTCAACGGCGGCATTATCGAGAGTGGAGATAACTCGATCTTTACGCTGGACACATATGAATCGCTGAAAAAGAACTCGCCAGAGTTTGAAGAGCTTACAGCGATGCAGGCAGGCGGAGGCTTTTTGACCGTTCGCGGGAACGGTGATCACTCCATCGCTCGTAGCTCTCCGGGAGAATTTGTCGCTGGCAATTACTTCAGCACGTTTGGCCTGCGGCCACACCAGGGCCGCCTGCTCACGCCCGCGGATGACGTGGAGGGTGCTGCTCCTGCAGCTGTTATGAGCTACGACGTATGGCAGCGAGATTATGCGGGCGATCCCGCCGTGGTCGGCAGTGCGTTTTGGGTCAACTCCTATCCCGTCACTGTCGTCGGTATCGCTCCAGCAGGTTTCTTTGGCGACCGTCTCACGGATACTCCTCCCGATTTCTTCCTTCCCATCACACAGATGCCGTTGCTGGCCAACGCACAGTACGTACACAATCCATCGAATCGTTGGCTTTACATCATTGGCCGAGTGAAACCTGGCACATCGATACCGCTGCTGCAGGAGAAGCTCAGCAGCCGACTGCGTAACGCTCTTCCGGCGGATTCTCACTACACGTCGGAGTTCGGAAAGAAGGAGCTGCTCAAGGCTCATATCGTACTGACCGGCGGCGGGGCGGGTATTCAGACCCTGCAGCAGGAGTACGGTTCCGGTCTTCGGCTTCTGATCGCGATCTCTGCAATGGTGTTGCTCATCGCTTGTGCCAATATCGCAAACCTTCTGCTTGTGCGGGGTATGGCGCGACGCGCGGAGATCTCTATACGAACCGCGCTCGGTGCGGCACGCGGAAGGATGATCTTTCAGCTTCTCACTGAAAGCGTTGTGCTTGCTTTCATTGGAAGTGTTGCCGGGCTTATCGTCGCCTACTTTGGAACGCGAATGCTCCTCGCGCTCGCCTTCCCGGGTGCGCAGAACCTTCCCATTCACGCAACGCCTTCAGTCGAAGTGCTTGGAATCGCCTGCGGGCTTTCGCTCGTGACGGGAGTTCTCTTTGGCGCAGGACCTGCGTGGATCACCTCCCGCGCGGAGCCCGCCGATGTCCTGCGCGGCTCTACGCGCACAGCGGCTGCTGGCTCTTCACTTCTGCAGCGTACGCTTGTTGTCCTGCAGGCCGCGCTCTCTCTTGTCCTGTTGGTTGGTGCGGGCCTTCTCTCGCGGAGCCTGAGCAAACTCGAACATCAGGACTTCAAGCTCTCCACGGCGAACCGGTATATCGTCCATATCAACCCACAGGCTGCAGGCTTCAAGACGACGCAGGTGGAAGCGCTCTATAGGACGATCGAGGAACGCTTCCATGCGATTCCCGGAGTGAAGGATGTAGGCATCTCTACCTACACACCGCTCGAGGGGAACAACTGGAGTATGAGTTGGCAGGTTCAGGGTCAGCCCACGCCTGCGCCGAACGCGGATGTAGATGCTTCCTACGTCAGAATGACCGCTGAATACTTCAACGCTATTGGGACACACGTGCTCATGGGACGAGGCATTACGGATCGCGATACCTCCACAGCGCCCGGTGTTGCGGTGGTCAACCAAACATTCGTAAAGAAGTTTTTTGGAAACAAGAATCCCATCGGGCAACACTTTGGCACTCCCGGTCCAAAAACTTCAGGGGACTGGGAGATAGTTGGCGTCGTGGAAGACACCAACTATAACAATCCCCGCAGGCCAACAAGGCCGATGTGCTTTATGCCACTCGTTCAGCGCGGGGCGAGCAGCTCCCCTGAAACCATCGAGAAGGATACGAGACTCTATGCGGGAACCATTGTAATTGCCACGGAGCGACCCATCGAAAGCATGGAATCTCTCTCTCGTACAACGCTCGCGAGCATCAACCCCAACTTCACGGTCGTCAGGTTCCAGACTTTTGGAGACCAGATCCAGGGACGGTTCACGCAGGACCGATTAATTGCTCGGCTGACGATGCTCTTCGGCCTTCTAGCGCTCTTGCTGGCGGCGATTGGTCTCTACGGTGTGACAGCGTATTCGGTCTCCCGTCGTACGCAGGAGATCGGCGTCCGCATGGCGCTTGGTGCCAATCGTGCCTCGGTCGTTCGCATGGTCCTGCAGGCAGCCATGCTACAGGCGGGCGTGGGCTTGGCGATTGGCCTGCCGCTCACATTCCTCTGTGTCCGATTTATCAAGTCGCAGATGTACCAGGTCCAGAGTTATGACCCCGCCGTCCTTTCCACTGCCATATTCACCCTCGCACTGGCTGCCTTCTTTGCGGGATGGCTGCCGGCACGCCGCGCCGCATCCATCGATCCCATGCGCGCACTGCGAACGGAGTAAGAATGAACAAGAAACTTTCTATTGCGGCCATCACCATCAGCATGATCGCCGGAGCCCAGACGCCTGCAACGCAGACAACGGCACAGACGCCAACGGTCGTTGAAACGCCGGCGGTACGCATTGCGGCACAGCAGCCTGCACTGCGACTGGATATACCTCACTCCTATAACCCCATCGCTGCGTATCGGGCGACACTGGTGCCAAAGCCGAACCTGGCCAACTCTCCGCGCGTCGACGGGTTGATTCACAACGGGATTCTTGAGCTCTCTCTAAAGGATGCGATCGCACTCGCATTGGAGAACAACCTGGATCTTGCGATCTCGCGCTACAACATCCCCATCGCAAGCGCGGACGTTCTTCGCACGCGGGCTGGCGGTTCGTTCCGTGGCGTCAATACAGGTGTGGTGCAGAACACGCCGGGTGGCGGCGTAGGCGGCTTTGGTTCCGGCTCTTCCGGAGCGGGTGCCGGTGGCACGTCGGGTGGTGCGGGTGGTGCGGGTTCGGGTGCGAACGGTCTCGTGTCCTCCACGCTGGGCGCGGGAACAAATGTGTCTTCGTATGATCCAACGATCACGGGAACTTTTAATAACGAGCACTATGCGCAACCTCTGGCCAACCTGGTGGTTTACGGTACGCCGACACTGCAACTGAACGACACCAACGGCAACCTTGGTTATTCGCAGGCCTTTCCCACAGGTACAACCTTCTCTGCGATCTTCAATAACAACAGGGAGACAACCAACAGCTCCTCGAGCTTTCTGAATCCCTCACTGAATACCTACTATCGTGTTGGGATTCAGCAACAGCTGCTCGCGGGATTCGGCCTGGGACCGAATCTCCGATTTCTCCGCATAGCAAAGAACAATCAGAGGATCTCCGATGCTGCTTTCCGTCTCCAGGTGGCGACGACGATTACGCAGATCGCCAATATGTACTGGGATCTTGTCGCGGCGTATGAGGACGAGGGAGTGAAAGAAAGAGCGCTTGAGTTCGCGCGGCAGACCCTGGATAGCGGACAGAAACAGCTCGCTCTGCAGGCGATTCCTGCGATGGATGTGATGAAGGATGAAGCCGAGGTGGCCAATCGCGAGCAGGATGTCACCATTGCGAAGACCACGCTTCAATTCCAGGAGCTTCTGATCAAGAATGCCCTGACGAAGAACCTCGACGATCCCATCCTCGAAGCCATTCCCGTCCATCCGACCGATAAGACGACAGCGCTTACGGATGCCCCCGCGCCGGATCCAGCCGCGTTGATCGACGAGGCGCTAAAAAAACGTATCGAGTTGAGCGAGTCGGATATCGATCTGGAAAACCGTCGTCTCAGCCGCGACGCCGCACGCAATGCATTGCTGCCAACGGTTGCTCTCACCGGGTTCTACGGAGGTACAGGCCTAGCTGGTGTTCAGAATCCGAATACAAACATCATCTCCACCGCTCCGGGGGGATATGGCGGTGCGGTGAAAAACGCCTTCAACAACAGCGCACCGGACTACTACGTTGGTGTCAATATGAACATTCCTCTGCGGAATCGGGTGGCGAAGTCCGACCAGTACCGCGCTGAGTTAGAGACGCGGCAGTCAGAGCTTCGCATGCAGCAGCTGAAGAAGCAGATTCGTATTGAGGTACGTAATGCGCAGTATGCGCTGGCACAAAGCCAGGCGCGGGTCACCTCGGCCATCAAATCCCGCGATCTGGCGCAAAGAACCTTTGAGATCACGGGGAAAGAACAGGAGCTGGGGGCTGGTTCGAACTTACAGACGCTCACCGCTCGACGTGACCTCTCCGTGGCGGAGTCCACGCTTGTAGCCGCCATGACAGCTTACGAGAAGGCTAAAATTGAACTCGACCGCGCTCTTGGGTCTACGCTGGAAGCGAACACGATTTCCATCGAGTCTGCAAAGACGGGAATAGCGGCGAATCAGTAATCGCTGCGAGGACGAACGAGATGCTGGCCGATAGTAAGCCCGAGACAGAACGAAGACCATCCAGGGCGGACGCGGCGAAAGAAGCGCCGTGTCGCCTCCTGGTGGCGGACGATCAACCTCAGATCCTCGAGGCGCTCCGTCTGCTCCTGAAGCCCGAAGGCTATGAGCTCGAGATGGTGAAAACTCCAGCGCGCGTGATCGAAGCTCTCTCTTCGGAGAGCTTCGATGGCGTGCTCATCGATCTCAATTACACGATGGACACTACCTCTGGCCGGGAGGGCATGGATCTGCTTTCGCGCATCAAAGCGATCGACGCGCAGCTTCCGATTGTTGTCATGACGGCGTGGGGGAACATCGATCTCGCCGTGGAAGCGGTGCGCCTGGGCGCGGGAGATTTTATTCAGAAGCCATGGGAGAACGCGCGTCTCCTGAATGTATTACGCACGCAGATGGAACTTCATCGCAGCCAAAAGCGTTCACAGTGGTTGGAGGCTGAGAACAGAATTCTGCGCGCACAGGGCGAACACGAGATGATCGCCTCCGCACCCTCAATGCGACCGGTGCTGGAACTGATGGCACGCATCGGCCCATCGAATGCGAATGTGTTGATCACAGGGGAACACGGCACGGGAAAAGAGGTGGTGGCGCAGACGCTACACCGGCTCTCCTCGCGCGCCGATCGGCCGATTGTGGCTGTGAATACAGGTGCACTTTCGGAGGGTGTCTTTGAGAGCGAACTCTTCGGACACGTCAAAGGTGCTTTCACGGACGCGCGCGTAGATCGCATTGGCCGCTTCGAACTTGCCAGTGGCAGCACCTTGTTTCTGGACGAGATCGCCAATATACCCATGCGGCAGCAGGCGAAGCTGTTACGGGTCCTAGAGACTGGAGAACTGGAGCGTGTCGGCTCCTCCGTGACGCGCAAGGTCGATGTGCGGATGCTCTCTGCAACGAACGCCGACCTGCATGCGGAGTGCGCGGAAGGCCGCTTTCGCGAGGATCTTCTCTTCCGCCTGAATACGGTAGAGATTCATCTGCCTCCTCTGCGGGATCGTCGTGAAGATATTCCGCTGCTCGCGGGGCATTTTCTTTCTCGCTACATTGCGCGGTATCGCAGGGCGATCTCCGGATTTGAACCGGTGGCGTTGCAGGCCCTCATGCAGTACGCCTGGCCTGGCAACGTGCGCGAGCTCGACCATACCGTTGAAAGAGCGGTGCTGATGGCGCATGGCAATCGTATCGAAGCTGCGGATCTGCGTATTCAGGCACCCCGTTCGGCAGCACAGAGCCTCGATCACATGAGTCTCGAAGAGGTTGAGGCTATCCTGGTGCGAAAGGCGCTGGCGCGTGCCGATGGCAATGTCAGCCATGCAGCGGAGGCGCTCGGTCTGAGCCGGGGCGCGCTTTATCGGCGTATAGAGAAGTATGGACTCCAATAACGACGGTCAGATGCCGTCGTCGCGCACACGTCTTCCCCTGGGCAAATCGCCGCGTCGCCGCGGCTTTGAAAACCGCATGCGCGCCTCGCTCTCGCTCCTGAGCCTGCCTGCGCTTGCGCTCTGTGTCCTGGTGGGGAGGAGCCTGGGCTTGCAGTGGTTGGGCCTTTGCGTCGCGGTCACGGTGGTTGTGATCTTCTGGTGGCTTGCCGTGCTGTTCCTGATGGACCAGATCAAGCTGCCTCTGCAGACACTGGCGAACGTTGTCGCCGCACTGCGTGAAGAGGATTATTCCTTTCGCGCGCGTGGCGGACGCAGGGATGATGCACTTGGAGATCTTGCTCTGGAAGTAAATGCCCTGGCGAATCAGCTTCAGGGCCAGAAGACGAGCGTTCTGGAGACAATGGCTCTGCTGGAGATTGTGATGGGCACGATGCAGTCGCCGGTCTTTGCCTTCGATCCCGCGGGCGATCTCAAGCTGCTGAATGCGGCGGCGGGGACGGCTTTTGGTCTGGATGCAAGTGCCCTGGGCAAGGCCGCAGGCAGCCCTGCTCTAAGTAAGGTTCTACAGGCGAGCGATGGAGAGCTGCTCTCTTCGGTCGCCATACAGCCCCAGACCCGCTGGGTGGTGAAGAGAAGCCACTTCCGTCTGCGTGGCGTTCCTCATACCCTGGTCGTTCTCTCCGATGTAAGCGCTGCTCTGCGGGACGAAGAGCGACTCGCATGGGAAAGATTGATTCGCGTGCTGGGACACGAGATTAATAACTCCCTCACGCCGATCAAGTCGATCGCCGGGACGCTGCGGTCGCACTACGCTTCGAAGGTGGACGATCCCGATGGCGATTTCTCTCGGGGACTTGAAGTGATCGAGGACCGGGCGGAGTCGTTGAACCGCTTCCTGCAGGCTTACCGGGAACTGATGGGGCTGCCTGCGCCTCGGAGGGCAGAGACAGATCTTGTTCTTTTACTGCAGAGGGTAGCGTTACTGGAGAGGCGCCTTGAAGTTTCGATGAGCGCAACAGAAAGTATTTTCCTTTTGATTGATGCGGATCAGATTGAGCAGGCCTTGATCAACTTAATACGGAATGCAGTCGATTCCGCCCTGGGAGCCGCGCCCGCACGCGGCGAAGTACCTCGCGTAGAACTCGCATGGCAGCGCGATGCCGACGACGTGCTCCTCACGATCACGGATAACGGATCGGGCATCGCCAATGCGACCAATCTCTTTGTACCGTTCTACACAACCAAGCCGAACGGTTCCGGCATTGGCCTGGTGCTCGCGCAGCAGATCGCGGAGGCGCATGGGGGTACCGTACGCCTTTCCAATCTTGAAGGCGCCTCGAAGGGATGCCGCGCCGAAGTTCGACTGCCCTTTGTTGCCTGAACCTCTGTCACACAACGCAAATCCAGACACACAGCCGTCCTAAACTATCGGAGTGAATACGATGCGGATTGATGCCTTCCTTCAAGAGAGCCCTATGTTTGCCGTCAGCCGGACCGCGCGCAGTTTTGAGGCGCTCGCAAACCGTGCATTTGCTGCGGACGATCTGAATTTTCTGGAGGGCCTGATCCTGACCGCAATTTTTTTCGAAGCTCCACGGCAGGTAAAGCCGTCGCAACTTGCGGAGGTCTTCTCGACGACCCGAGGAAACATCAGCCATAGTATCTCTTCACTGGAAGGAAAGGGCCTGATACAGAGGAAGATCGATCCCCTGGACGCACGGGCCTATCTACTTGCGCTGAAGCCGCCTGGCAAGAAGTGTGCAATGCGCGTGATCAGCGCCTTGGACAAGCTACAAAGGGATTTCGAAAAGAAGGCAGGGAAAACGGCTCTCAAGGAAGCGCTCAGTGTGATGCGTGTTCTGGAGGAGATTGCCACTTCTTCTCATGAGTGAGAAGAGGGATCTACCGGTGCATTCTAAGTTGAAGTCAGCGGAAGAATCAGCGTTCCGTGAAAGTTATTCGCCGCGACAGTATCGCAGAGAGGCTTCCATTGGCAGTCGAGGCATGCACTGCGGATCGTTCCCTCGGCAAAGGATCGGCGTAGGGTCTGCAGCAGATCTTCTGTCAGAAGCAACTCTTTTCCTGGACTAATCGAACAGGAAAGCAGAGCGCTGAGGTCGGCTGCGGCGCGTGCATCGCGTAGGAGCACATTCGGATGATGGCAATGGCAGACTGCTTCGTGGAGCAGGGGAAAGCAAAGGTCGTCCGGACCCTGGACGATTTCGGCGAGGGTCCTACCACCTTTGATTTCCCGCGCAATCTCTTTGAAGTTGCTCACAAAGGCGGGAGTGTATCCCTCGCCTATGAAGGTGAGCATGCAAAGCAGGTGGTGCGCACGGAGTCTCACCGTCATCTGGAGGTTTGATTGATCGCCGAGCGCCTGCTGCGGATGAGGGTAAGGGTGCAGGTTGCGAGAGCGGCCTTGATCAAAGCTCCCACCCAGAAGGGGGCAAAGCCAACCAGGAAGGCGCGGTGGGTGCCCAGCAGGATCGAGAGCCACAGAACTCCTAGTCCAAGGTTGATCGCGTTGGCCGCAAGCATGGAGAGGAAACAGGTGGTAACGCTGCGATCCATTTTGCGGTCTGATAGCCAGCCTACAAGAGCTGCGATAACGGGAAAGCTCAGGATGTAACCAGCAGATGGCCCAAACAGAGCGTGTATCCCGGCAGCGCCGTGGGCCAGGACGGGCAGGCCTGTCGCCGCTTCGGCCAGCCAGGCAAGGACGGTGATCACACCGATACGGGCTCCGAAGAGAGCGCCGAGAACGATCACCGCATAGGTCTGCATCGTGATGGGGATGGGGCTGAGGGGGATCGATACCCACGAAGAGGCTGCGAGCACCAGGGTCCCCAGGGCAACCCGAACAGCCGCGTTACCGAGGAGAGAGTGAGTCTTGAAGTTGGGCTGAGGATACGTTGTTGCCTGATACACGGGATGCCTCCTGAGATGTGTGTGAAGGCGAACCTTCGCCCTCTCTCACTTCTACCACTGGCTTGAGGTCTGTTCCCGCTGGTTTCGTATTGATCTAAATAATTGAATGATTAGATCAAACGCACTCCCGAGGTACCTTAGCGGACGGTCTGCTGTGTTGTCACTAATTCTGCCGTGGTAAAGCCTTCAGCGGTTGCCTTGGCCCGGATCTCGCTTAGAACGTCCGGTTTGAGCGTCGGGGTCTTGGAGAGGATCCATAAGTTTTTATGATTTGGGCTGCCGATCAGCGTCCAACTGTAATCTTCTCCATAGGCCAAAACCCAGTATTTTGAAGTGAACGGCCACATGTAGCTCACCTTCAACTTGCCGTCGCCGCTCTTGTCCTGGGCTTTGCCGGTACCATTCTTGACCTCCGCGTAGGGGGTCTTCGTCTCACAGGAAGTCACGATCTGGATATGGTCTTTCTTATCGCCCTTAGCGATCAGGACGATGGCGTCCCGCGTGCAGTGTTTTTGGCGTTTGTTGGGGTAACGTGCCATTTCGTACCAGGTGCCGCTGAACTTGTTAAGGTCCAGGTTCGGCACTGGCGTCACTTCCTGGGTCCTCGCCGCCGGAGCCAGGGCTAGCAGAGAAAGACATATGGAGCCAATTCCGAAGATCTTCCGTATAGCTTTGGACATCTTTCCCTCTGTGCATCGTCCCGGATCCCGACTGCTGAATAAGGCACTTCGGTGCGGCCTCGGAGTTCAGGTATTGGAGATTGCACTAAGGAAAGATGCGGACGGCTCTATCGGAGTCGCCCGCGGCTTTTGAAGATTTTGCACAGTAGTGCGGATCGGAGCCGCGAGAAGCTCTGTCTTCACCCGAATCAAAAGAATCATTTTCGCCACGCAGCCTATCTGGGTGCCCTGCGTCGGTCTGTAAACGCGATACTATAGCCACATCATCGTGCAAAAGAGAATAGAGCAACTCGACGGCTTAAGAGCCTGCGCCATCCTGGCCGTATTTCTTCGCCACGCCCTGGGGTTCAAGTCGGCCTGGATGGGAGTAGATCTCTTTTTCATCCTTTCGGGCTTTCTGATTACGGGCATCCTCCTGAGTAAGAAGAAGGGGCGGATTTCCTCCTACCTGGCCTCGTTTTATAGCAAACGGATACGTCGGATCCTTCCGCCTTATATCTTGCTTCTGCTGGTTGCTTCGGCCGTATTCGGTACGTGGTGGCATCGCCACTGGTATATGTATTTAGGTGCCACGAACCTCTTCCAGACATTGAATCTCTCTCAACCTGCAGCCTTGGGACCTCTCTGGTCCCTTGGAGTGGAAGAGCAGTTTTATTTCGTATGGCCTTTCGTCGTTTTTTTCTGGAAAGAAGCGTGGGTCGCCAGATTCGCCATTTTGCTGATCGTCCTGGCTCCGGTGCTGCGTGTCTTTTGCACGCCACTCTTTCACGACGCACTGCCAATCTATACCGGGACGCCTTTCCGGATGGACCTGCTCGCGTCGGGAGCTCTGGTGGCGATTGTCTGGCGTAGACATCGGCAGGCCGTTGAGACCTGGGGTCGCTATGGCATCGTGCTCTCAGTGCTTGGTATTGCCGGATTTCAAGCCACTCAGAAATTTGCTCACTTATATCAGGCGTCGAACACAAGATGGAGCAACTTTCTCATCTACGAGTGCTCCCTCGTCATTTGTTTGGGTATCTTTCTGTGGGCGCTGAGTGGTTGGAAGGTCGGCATCTTAGAGTGGGGACCATTGAAATACATAGGCAGAATAAGCTATTCAATGTACCTGATTCACGAGCTGGCAATTGATGTGATGGCTCCTAAATTCGGAACCTTCACGGTCAGGACCGCTTTGAGCGCGCTTCTGATCACTACAACCTACGCTGCCTTGTCGTGGTACTTCATGGAAAAGCCGATCATCGCCACCGGGGCTCATGAGTCGATCTCTTGAAAAGAATGTCGAACACTGCTGCGCCACGCGTCGTTGCAAAGCTGATGCTCCCAGCCCCGAAGGTGGAAGACGGCCACTTCTTCGAAGACTAGGTTTGTATCTTTACGTACCGCAGAAGGTTTGGCTTACGCATTCTTCCGGGAGTGCCGGCATGGCATACTGCTCGAACTGCCGCCGGTCCTCGTAGGGCTGCGACACGACAGCGAGTAATTCTTCAAAGGGCTGGAAGTCCTGTCGAAGGACGGCTGCTGAGATCACCGCTTCTACACGATGATTGCGTGGGATGAATGCAGGATTCGCGAGCCGCATACTCGCGGCACGTTCCTGTGCTGGGACATCTTCCTCCTTCAGTCGATTGCGCCAGGCGATGGCCCACGTGTCGAACGAGCCTGGATCGGCGAAGAGCGTACGGACTCCTGCTTCTCCTCCCGGCCCTGCAACGGCGTCACTCAGTCGCCGAAAGGTGAGGGTAAAGTCGGCACGGTCGATGGCCATACGATCCATCAGGTCCTGCGCGAGGGCAGCATCTCCTTTGCGTTCCGTGAAGAGGCCGAGCTTGCGACGAAGGCCAGCTGCTTGAACTGCTTCGAATTTAGGACCGAAGTTTTCAAGCGCTGCCCATGCGGAGGCCGTGGCAGCCTCTTCGCCTCCTTCTTCTTTTTGCAGGAGCGGAAGGAGTGTCTCGGCGAGTCGCGTCAGGTTCCAATGTGCGGCGTGCGGTTGGTTGCCGTAGGCGTAGCGTCCTCGATGGTCGATGGAGCTGAACACCTTGGCCGGATCGTATGCTTCCATGAAGGCGCAGGGGCCGTAATCGATGGTTTCGCCAGAGATGGAGGTATTGTCGGTGTTCATCACGCCGTGGATAAAGCCGAGGAGCATCCACTGTGCGATCAGGTGAGCGTGTCGAGCGATCACACCATCCAGCAGCGCTCGATAGGGCTTCTCTGATTGCGCGGCGTCAGGGTAATGCCGGGAGATAGCATAGTCTGCCAGTGTCTGAATGCCCTCGGTATCCCCCTTTGCGGCGAAGTATTGAAAAGTACCTACGCGGAGGTGGCTTGCGGCAACGCGGGTTAATACTGCCCCCGGCAGAATGCTTTCGCGGAAGACTTCTTCGCCTGTGGTGACAGCGGCGAGGGCGCGAGTGGTGGGTACGCCCATCGCCGCCATGGCCTCACTGACGATGTATTCGCGCAGCACTGGGCCGAGTGCAGCTCTGCCATCGCCGCGCCGCGAAAAAGCAGAAGGGCCAGAGCCCTTGAGTTGAATGTCGTAACGCAGGCCGTCTTTTCCGAACACCTCTCCGATAAGATTGGCGCGTCCATCGCCGAGTTGAGGCACGAAGTGTCCAAACTGGTGTCCGGCGTAGGCCATCGCCAGTGGTTCGGAGCCTTCCGCTACGCGGTTGCCCGCCAGAATCTCGACACCTTCCGGACTCGCCAGCGCTTCCGGATCCAGCCCCAGCTTCCGGGCCAATTCGACATTGATCTTCACAAGGCGCGGAGCGGGTACTGGCGTGGGATCTACGCGGGAGTAAAAACGCTGCGGCAAACGTGCATAGGTATTCGCGAAGTTGAAGTGCACAGACTTCTGGTCGGAGTTGGAGGACGCAAGCGTTGCTGGAGAACTCATAGCTCAATTTTACGTGGGTCGGCAGCTTTCACTCGGAGGTCCGGCGATAAGGAAGCCGCCAATAACTCGGTCATTGGACCGAAGCAGCGTCGTCATCTTCACCCATCAATACCGTCATCTCGACCGAAGTGGAGAGATCTATTTTGTAATCGCGCAAAGCGCGATCCGATGCGCCTTCGGCACCTCAGTAAAACAGATCTCTCCCCGCGCTTCGCTTCGTCGGTCGAAATGACGGTGCATCTTCGCTTCGATCTGTCGGGAGCCCCAGGAATGTATCCTCTTGTAAATACCCTCCTGAGGACATCCCTTGCTCGCACGCGCCGAACGTTACTTTGGGTTTTCACGCCTCGGCACCACCTGGCGGACAGAGATCCTCGCCGGTCTGACGACCTTTATCACGATGGCGTACATCGTATTCGTGAATCCCGCGATTCTCTCCAAAACCGGCATGCCGATTGCCGCCGTCACGGCAGCAACCTGTTTGTGCGCGGGCCTCGGCTCGATCCTCATGGGCGTGATCGCACGCTACCCCATCGCGCTCGCGCCAGGCATGGGACTGAACGCCTACTTCACGTATACGGTCTGCCTCAAGATGCACATCCCCTGGCAGACGGCCCTCGGCGCGGTCTTTCTCTCCGGCATGATCTTTCTTTTACTTACCCTGGGCGGCATTCGGCAGCTCATCGTAGAAGCCATCCCGCGCGAACTGCACGCCGCAGTCGCAGGAGGCGTCGGCCTCTTCATCGCGTTCATCGGTCTCACCGAAGCAGGCATCATCATCAAAGATCCCAACACCGCAGTAACACTCGGCAATCTAAAATCCCCCGACACTGCACTTGCCCTCTTCGGCCTGCTCCTCATCGCTCTGCTGCAGATCTTTCGCGTACGCGCTTCCATCCTCATCGGCATCATGGGAACGATGTTGACGGGCTTCGTCCTCGGCCGTGTTCACTGGATGCCGACGCACTATCGCCTCTCCGACATCACGGCAACAGCCTTCAAGCTCGACATTCGCGGTGCGCTGCACGTCGGCGCCTTCGAGATCATCTTCGTCTTCCTCTTCGTCGATCTCTTCGACAACATCGGAACCCTCGTCGCAGTCTCAAAGAAAGCCGGCCTGATCACCGACGACGCGCGCATCCCCCGCCTCTCACGCATCTTCTTCGCCGACGCCACGGCAACCATCGCAGGTTCGCTCGCGGGCACCAGCACCGTCTGCTCTTACATTGAATCTTCAGCAGGAGTCGCAGCGGGCGGAAGAAGCGGCGTCCCAGCCATTGTGACCGGCATCTGCTTCCTCATATCACTCTTCGTAGCTCCTCTCGTTGGCGCAATCCCCACCTCCGCAACCGCGCCAGCGCTCATCATCGTGGGCGCACTCATGCTTGGATCGATCTCAGAGATCGAGTGGACCGACCCGCTGATCGCCTTCCCTGCGTTTCTCACCCTTGTCATGATCCCGCTCACTTACTCCATAGCAAGCGGCCTGGGCATGGGCATAGCTAGCTACGCTCTGCTGCGCCTCTTCAGCGGTCGAGCAAAGCGTAACGAGTGGCTGCTCTATCTCCTCGCAGCCATGTTCATCCTGCGATTTATCTACCTGGGCACAAGCTAAAGCTGCGAAAGGGAAGGGTATGTTCGCCCTCCCCTTTTCACCATATTTGTCATCCCGTAGCAAAGCGGAGGATCTGCTTTTACTCGCACTACCAGCTACTTAAGTGCAATCCCATCCTGCGCAGCCTGGAAAACAATAATCTGCTTCAACGTCTCATAAGGAATCGAACCAATGGGCAGAAGATGCCCGTTCACCGAAAGCATCGGTGTCTCCATCACACCGGCATCGTTCGCCAGCGCAATCTGAGCATCAACACGCTTCTTAGCCGCAGGCGTAGCAGCGCAGGCGGCGATCGTAGCAGGATCCTGCCCAGCCTTCGTCACAGCATTCTTGAGTGTGGCTTCGCCCACTTCAGGGTTCAACGCCTCCTGGTGATCGAAGACATCCTTCATATAGACGTAGAACGCAGACGGGTTCTTATCGGCGATGCAGTTTCCGTATGACGCCGCCTGTGCAGCGAAGGGATGAATCTCGGTGAGCGGGAAGTTTTGATAGACCACGCGCGCCTTGGGAAAGTCGCGGACCAGGTCGTCCATCGTAGCCTGTGCATCCTTGCAGTGCGGACACTGCATGTCGGCAAATTCGACCAGAAGAAGCTCTTTTCCTGCTGCGCCACGAGCGGGCCCATCGGCGCGCGACATCAGCATCGCGCGGGTCGCGGCAAAGGGCTTCTCGCCAAAATCGAAGACCGTATCCGCAATGGCATGTTTACCGTCCGGCGTGACGAAGAACTGCATCGTCTGCACCTTCGCTCCTGGGCTCGGGTCGGTCACGAAGACCGTCACCTTCGCCACATTTGGAGCCTGGGTCTTCTGGATCGCCATCACACGGTAGATGCGGTTGGCGTCGTATCCCCAGATCGCTTTGAGAAAAGCATTCACCGTTTCGACCGTAGGCGTCGGCGCATCGAAGAAGCGCGGATTCGCTGCAGGAAGCGGATCCGCAGGTGCGGCGGCAGCAGGAGCCTGTGCCAGAACAGAGCCAACGGAGATACCGCAACCAATAAATAAGCTTGCGGCTGCTTTCAAAACGAACGACGGCATAGTAATTCCTCTCGCGCGCTGACCATCGCCAACACGCCTTAGCTTAGATCTGAACTCTTGCGGCAATCGGAAATCTTCTTCCCGGGCCAAACGATTTTTGCGTGACTTTGAGAACCGGAGCAGCCTGCTGACGCTTGTACTCGCTGCGTTCAATGAGTTGCACAACGTGGCGAACAAGCTCTGCGCTGACGCCCTGCGTCTCCGCAATCTTCCCCACCGATTCATAACGTTCCACGTAAGCTTCCACGATGGGATCGAGCACTTCGTACGGAGGGAGCGAATCCGTATCCTTCTGATCGGGACGAAGTTCCGCCGACGGTGGCTTCGTCAATGTGTCAGCAGGTATGACCGTGCGTTCGCGATTGGCGTAATGCGCCAGATCGTAGACGCGCATCTTCACCACGTCTCCGATCACCGCCAGCGCGCCCACCATATCTCCGTAGAGCGTGCAATACCCAACAGCCATCTCGCTCTTATTTCCAGTGGTCAAAACCAGCGCGCCTGTCTTATTCGAAAGCGCCATCAGCAAGGTTCCGCGGATACGGGGCTGCAGATTCTCTTCCGCCAGACCAAATGGGGTTCCTTGAAAAGACGGCGCCAGCGCCTGGGTAAAACTGTCATAGATGGAACGGATCGCAAAGAGGTCGAAGTCAATCCCGAGGTTCTCCGCAAGCGCACGCGCGTCGTCAACCGAACCGCTCGAGGAGTACTCGCTGGGCATGCCGATCCCCTTCACGTTCTCGGCACCCAGGGCATCCACCGCGATTGCAGCGACCACCGCTGAGTCAATCCCGCCGCTCAGCCCTACCAGGGCCTTCTTGAAACCGCACTTCCGTACATAGTCACGGGTACCCAAAACAAGCGCGTTCCAAAGCTGCCCTGTATCGTCCGCCTCCGCAACGGAACTCAATCGTTCTTTAGAGGACGAGTCAAAGAGGACGAGGTCTTCTTCGAACGACTTTGCTTGCGCCAGGAGACGACCGTCGGGAGCCACAGCAAAGGAGCTTCCATCGAAGACCAGGCTGTCGTTTCCACCAACTTGGTTCACCATGGCCACCACGGCGCCATACCTCTGCGCCAGGGCCGCCAGCATCTTACGCCGCGTCGTCAGCTTCCCGCGCCAGAAGGGCGAAGCGGAGATATTGAGCAGAAGCCTCGGTGCATCGCCGCTCTCAGCGCTGGTCATCAAACGCTCAATCGGATCCGACGCATACAGCCTGTGCGGCCAGAACCCTTTATCGTTCCACGCATCTTCGCAGATGGAAATCGCCACGGTGGAGCCGTTAATCTCGATCAGAGACTGCGACACCGCAGGTTCGAAGTACCTCTGCTCGTCGAAGACGTCATAGAAGGGCAGCAGCATCTTCTGCTGGAGGAAACTCACCTTGCCACGCTGGCACAAGGCGGCCACATTGCGCGCCATCTTACCTGGCGTAATCCCCGAAGGCAGAACCGTTCCGCAAAGTATCGCCAGATTGAGCTTCTCGGTCGCCGTCGCTACCTGCTCAAGAGCATCCTGCGCAGCTTCCAGAAAAGTCTTCTTTTCAATCAGGTCAGCGGGAGGATAGCCGCAAACGGCGAGTTCGGGAAAGATCACAAGCTCCGCGCCAAGTTGACTTGCCCGCAGCGCAAAATCCAGGATCGCGGAGACGTTTCCGGCGAAATCGCCTACAGTTGGATTGATCTGCGCCAGCGCAATCTTCACTTAGCCAGTGTATCGCGGCCCGGCGTGTCGAACTAAGTTGAGGACTAGGTCCCCGTACCGCCGAAGACGACGCTCACAGTCCTCAACAGGATCTTCAGATCCAGCCATAGGCTCCAGTTTTCGACATAGGCTGTGTCGAGGGAGATATAGCTGTCGAAGGATGGGTCCTGACGGGCCTCGACCTGCCATAGACCGGTCAAGCCAGGAAGAACATCCAGACGTCGAAGATGGTCAAGCGCATACTGCTCGACCTCGGCAGCGATCGGCGGCCGTGGTCCAACCAGGCTCATATCGCCGCGCACAATGTTCCAGAGCTGTGGGAGTTCGTCGAGAGAGTACTTTCGCAGAAAGCGACCCACCCTCGTCACGCGGGGGTCATTGCTCATCTTGAAGAGAATGCCGTCTCGTTCGTTCTGGCTGGCTAGCTTCTCCTTCAGAGCATCGGCGTTCTGCACCATCGTCCGGAACTTGAAGCAGTTGAAGCTTCGACCCTTTCGGCCGATCCGCTTCGCACTGTAAAAGATCGGCCCCCTCGAATCCACGGCAATCGCCACCGCAAGGATCAGGAATAAGGGAGCGAGGAACACCAGACCCACAATCGAAACGGTAAAGTCGAGCATCCGCTTCAGCATGAATGAACCGATAGGAAACTCGCCGCGATGGAGGGGAATCGTCGGAAACTGTCCTACATATTCGACCGGCGCGTTCCAGGCCAGACCATCGTACAGATCCGGGATGACACGAACATCGATCTTGAAGCTACGGGCCTCTTCTACCAGGCGGATCACCTGGGCTCGCTCTGCGGGAACCGAGAAGAAAATCTCATCCACAAAGAGACCGCGCGCCAGGGAAAGGCAATTGGAGAGATCGCCGATCACATCCGGATTGCCCGAGTTGCTCTCCTCCTCATTGAGGCTAATGAAACCGCGAAAGCGGTAACCAAGATGTCTTCGCGCTTCAAGATGATTACGCAAGGCGCGAGCTACGTTCCCAGAACCAACAATCAGAATATTGCGTGTATCGATTCCTTCGCGGTAACGGGCATAGACCATGCTGCGCCAGATGGCACGGCGCACGCAGAGAATGACCGTCGTAAAGAGGATCGTCAATACAACGACCATCCGCGACTGCATCTCACTTCGCGTCAGAAAAAGCGTGCCGCAAAGAAGCAGACCGGCAACCAGGGACGCCTGCAGCGTCATGCGCTGCTCGTGCAAACCGCTCCGTCCTTCAATCGAACCATAGAGACCGTAAGAGCGACTGAAAAAGACCAGGCAGAAGGCGAACCAGCCCATGGAGAGCGCGAACATCCGCACACCGCCCGCTACCACCACCGTGAGCGCTCCGGCGTGTTCTCTTAGGACCACCGTCCGATAGCGCAGGGCCAGATATGCGGCAAAAACCGCCGTCAATGCATCCAGGACTGCCCACGCCATCCCCGTGATCGACAGCTTCCAGTTTTCATCCGAGGCGTGCCCCTTGGCGCGCTGCACGGAACCGGCACGCCCCTCCCCAGACATCACACGACCCTCGGCATATTCTGAGATAAGCTCTTCCTTTGACTCAGTGAGGGATACAACGCATATCAGACGCTGCATCGAAATTTTTCAACAAACCCGGCGTGCAGAGAATTGCATATAGAGAGACAAACGAAGGCGTGATTTTCATCCCACGGCTCAAGTGTATCTTGAGAGACCTGAACTTCAGGCGCTTTTCAAACCGGAAGTACCAGGTCGTCCAAGGCTAAGAACTCCTTCACGATCGGATCTTCGGACTTCCGCATCTCTTCCATCGTGCCGAAAAATACCGCTTTTCCTTCATGCAGAAAGAAGATGCGATCAGCCAGCTTCTCCGCGAGCCGCATATCGTGGGTCACGACAATGCTCGTAAGGTGAAGCTGGTCTTTCAGACGCATGATGAGGTTTCCCAGCAGGTGCGCCATCAGCGGGTCCACCATCGTCGTCGGTTCGTCGTAGAGCACTGCCTCCGGCTGCGAGGCCAGTGCGCGCGCGATCGCCACGGAACGCTTCATCCCGGTGGACAGATCCGAGGGCAGAAGGTCGTCCATCCCCGCGACTCCCACCATTTCCAGCAGTCCCTTCACAATCTGCCGCATCTGTTCTTCGTCCAACTCGCCTTTTTCCCGAAGCGGGAAGGCTACGTTCTCCCCGACAGTGATGGAGTCAAACAAGGCGCCATTCTGGAAAACCATCGTGACTTTCTTCCGAATCTCCTGCATCTGCTTCTCGTTGAAAGCGCAGATGTCTTCACCAGCGACCCGGATCCTGCCGCTGTCCGCTTTGAGGAAGCCCATAAGCATCTGTAACGAAACAGATTTGCCCACACCGGAGCGGCCCAGAATACACAGAGTTTCGCCCGGCTTTACAAAAAAGCTCACGCTCTCCAACACCTTCAAATCGCCGAAGGCCTTCGAGACATCTTCAAAGGAAATATACGGTGCCACCTCGACGTTATTGTCCTGGGCGGCAATCTCTTCCGCAGCCGCCTCATTCTGCTCGGCCGCCGCGGCCATAAACTCCTCAACAGCTGGAGCCACATCCTCCGAAACGTCCGAAGTCAGCGACGGCTCGTCCTCTGGGATTCCTTTTGCCTCGTCATCGGACCGGATTTCAGGGTCCAGGGAGACATCCGCAAGCTTTTCCGCAGGCGTATGGGTATCCACAGGGCTCTGCCGGTCAGTATCCCGCTTTTCTACATCTGCATTTGGGTCATTCATGGTTTCTCTCTATGAGATGCAGTCTGGCTCATTTTGTCGCCGGATGCTGCGGAAGGCGAGGCTATGCCTGACTCCAGACGCTGGAACTCCTCTGGAGTATTTGTGTTCGCGAACCATTCGGCAAGCTGCTCCGGAGCTACGATCCGCCTAAGCAACGTCGAAACCTCCGCTTCTTCAAGCCGCAACCCGGTCGCTGACGCGGCACCGATCAGAACGCTTCTTAGCCTGAATTGCTCTGCGGCGATGGAAGATAGAATCGACTCCAACGCGCTTCTATGCAAAAGAAGTGGAAGCGGATGCCACTGCCCATTGATAGAGAGCACGGAAGCCACTCGTCCCTCACTGCATGACGCACGCACCCATGCGCTCAACAACTCCTCTGGAAGAAGAGGCGAATCGACGGGGAGAAATAAGTTCCAATCGAACTGAGTCTGCACCAATGCTGCCTCGACCCCCCCCAGGGGTCCGCATTCTGCATGCAGATCCGTCACGGTCTCCGCCAATCCCCGCGCGCGAGAAGGATCGGGGCCGCAAAGGACCGCGACATTTCCACAGACGGTCCGGACCTTCCGCACCGCAATCTCCAGCAGCGAGCGCCCATGGAGCATCAGCGCGGACTTGTCCTGCCCCATCCGTGAGCTTGCCCCTCCCGCGAGTACGAATCCGCCAACCATCAGGCCACATTCTGGAAGAAACGGATAATGGACTGGATGCCATCGTGAAAGTTCTGGAGGCGGAACTTCTCGTTCGGCGCGTGCAGATTGTCATCCGGCAGCCCAAACCCCATCATGAGCGTCGGAATCTTGAGGTGACGCTCGAAGTCACCCACGATCGGGATAGATCCTCCTGAACGGATGAATACCGTGTCTTTACCGAAAACCGAGTGCATAGCGTCTGTAGCCGCACGCACATACGGATTCTCCGTGCCGACTACGATGGCATCTCCGGAATGAATCAGACGGACCTCAACCGAAACGCCCTTCGGCGTGAGTGAAAGCACATACTCTCTGAAACGCTCGAAGCTCTTCTGCGGCGTCATATCGGGTACCAGGCGCATGGAAACCTTCGCGACCGCCTTCGCAGGTATGACTGTCTTCGCACCCGCGCCGATAAATCCGCCCGGCATGCCGTGCACCTCAAGCGTAGGCCTGGCCCACGTCCGCTCCAGAACACTGAACCCCGGTTCCCCCGTAAGAGCAGTCGATCCTACCTCCGTTTCGCGATAGTGTTCTTCATCGAATGGAAGTGACTTCCAGGCCTTGAGCTCATCTTCTGTAGGAGCCTGAAGCTCGTCGGCAAAGTGAGGGATCAGGATCCTGCCGTCGGCATCCTTGAGCTGCGCAATGATCTGCGCCAGAGCAAAGAAGGGATTCGGCGCAGCGCCGCCGTACATACCGGAGTGCAGATCCGTCCGCGCTCCACGCACTTCGATCTCGGTGTAGATCATGCCGCGTAGCCCCACGCAAAGAGTGGGAAGGCCGGGAGCGAACATCTCCGTATCGCTGACCAGCGCAACATCGGATCGAAGCTCCTCCCCGTGTTCTTTTACAAAAGCAGCAATGCCCTCCCCTCCAACCTCTTCCTCGCCTTCGACAATCACTCGGACGTTTACGGGAAGAACGCCTCCGTTCGCTGTCAGAAGAGACTCCAGCGCCTTCACATGCATCCACATCTGTCCCTTGTCATCGACCGCTCCGCGCGCATAAAGATTGCCATCGCGCTCCGTGGGTTCAAAGGGAGGAGAGATCCACTCCTCTAAAGGCTCCGCTGGCTGCACATCATAGTGACCATAGCAAAGCACCGTCGGCTTTTCACTGGAGTGGAGGTGGTCTGCATAGACCAGGGGGTGACCTCCCGTCTCGATGAGACGCACGTTGTCCATGCCGATCCGCTTCAGCTCTGCGGCAACAAACTCCGCCGCGCGGCGAACATCTTCCTTATGCTCAGGCGACGTCGAGATGGAAGGAATTCGTAGCAGCGCCTTCAACTCGTCGACGAATCGCGCGCCCTGTTCCTCTGCAAACTTCAGTGCTCCGTCATTGCTCATCGTTACCGTCCCATGCAAACTTCTAATCTTCGTTGCGATCCATCCTGTCAGGCGCAGACAATCTGACTATGACGCAGACGACACAGCAGAAGCAAACAGGACAGGCATGGAACGCGACAGCCTACGCCGCAAACGGGCGATTCGTAGCCAACATGGCCTCCGGTGTCGTTGACTGGCTCGATCCGCGCCCCGGCGAACGCATCCTGGATCTCGGCTGCGGCGATGGCGTCCTGACGCAGCGCCTCGCCGCCACAGGCGCAATCCTGACCGGCGTGGACAGTTCTCCCGCCATGCTCGCAGCCGCCCGTTCCCTGGGCCTGAATGTCGTGGAGTGCAAGGCGACAGAACTCCCTTTTCAGGACGCCTTCGATGCCGTCTTTTCGAACGCTGCGCTCCACTGGATCCATCAGACGGGACAGCCCGCTCTGCTTCAGGGCGTGCGCCGCGCGCTGGTTCCCGGTGGACGTTTCGTCGCGGAGATGGGCGGAATCGGCAACATTGCCTCCATCCGTGTTGCCCTGCAAGCTGTCCTGAAGCGGTACGGAATCGACGCTGAGACACAAGCGGACTCCTTCTACCCCTCGCCGAAGGCTTACCTCGCTCTACTCACAAACGCCGGATTTCGTGTCGAGAGGATCGAACTCATCCCGCGACCCACGCCACTGCCCAACGGCATGGAGGCATGGCTCACCACCTTCCGCAACGGTGTCCTGGATCTGCTCTCTCCAACGGACAGGAGCGACGTCCTGCAAGAAGTCACTGACCTCCTCGCCCACGTCCTCCGCGACAATGACGGCGCATGGACGGCGGACTACGTCCGTCTGCGTTTTATCGCGATCGCGGAATAAAGCTCAATAGCGGGGAACGGCAGGGTCGATCTCGCGCGACCACTGCTCGATGCCGCCCGCCATCGACTGTGTTCGCTCAAAACCCTGATTCCGCAGCCAGGCCGTGACATTCAACGATCTCGCACCATGGTGGCAGAGGACGACTATCTCTGCGTCCGGGTCCAGATCGTTGTTGGCACGGGCGGGCACATCGCCCATGGGAATGTTCAGAGTTCCGGCGATACTTGCCGTCTCAATCTCCCACGGCTCCCGTACATCCAGCAAAACGATTGAATCGCCCGCATCCAGTCTTGCTTTTACCTGTGCTACCGATGTTTCGTAATCGAGCATATTTCTAGAATACGCAAACCGCGGTCTTCTGGTGCATCCTACTAAGAGGACGAAGAAGTAAGGATGGAAAATAAGTTGGATGGAGCCAAGGTCCTCGTAGTAGAGGATGAACCGAACGCACGAACAGGTCTCGCGGAGTTGATCGCGTCCTGGGGATATCGCACGAACACGGCTGCGGACGGCGTGGAAGGCCTCGATCGGGTCCACCAGTGGTCCCCGGACATCGTCGTCACCGACATGAAGATGCCCCGTATGGACGGTCTGGAACTGCTCGGTCGCATTACAGAACTTCCGGAGATCATCGCCACCGTCGTCCTCACCGCGCAGGGATCCATTGACAGCGCCGTCGAAGCGATGCGTCTGGGCGCCTATGACTACATCCAAAAGCCCGTGGACCCCGTTCGCCTTCGTACCATCCTGCACAGCGCTCGCAACCAGAAGTTCGTCCAGACGGAGATCGTCGAAACCCGCAAATCAGTGCAGGAGACCGGCATCCTTGGCACAATGGTGGGCCACTCCAAGGCCATGCAGGCCGTCTTTTCCCTCATCGAACGAATCGCCTCCTCCAACGTCTCCGTCCTCATCACGGGGGAGAGCGGCACCGGCAAAGAACTCGCCGCACGTGCGCTCCACGATCTCAGCGGTCGCAAAAATAAGCCCTTCGTCGCCGTAAACTGCGCTGCGATCCCCGAAACGCTGATCGAGAGCGAGATCTTCGGCCATGAAAAGGGTGCCTTCACCGGTGCAATTGAGCGCCGGGCCGGTTGCTTCGAACTCGCAGAGGAAGGCACGCTTCTCCTCGACGAGATCGGAGAAATGCCAGCAGCCACACAAGCCAAGCTGCTCCGCGTTCTGGAAGACCGCAAGCTTCGTCGCCTGGGAAGTAAGTCGGAGACCGCCGTGGACGTCCGCGTAATCGCCGCGACCAACAAAGATCCCGAAGCCGCCGTCCGCTCCGGAGACCTTCGTGGCGACCTTTATTACCGTCTCAACGTCTTTAATCTCGAGATGCCCGCTCTGCGCGACCACGCCGAAGACATTCCCGAAATGGCGCAGGCCATGATGGCGGAGATGAATACGAGGCACGGGTGCAGCGTGTCGGAGCTCAAACCGGAGCTCCTTCGCCGTCTCTCTACCTACAATTGGCCCGGAAACGCCCGCGAACTCCGCAACACCATCGAACGTGCTGTCATCCTTGCCCATTCCGGATGGCTCGGCCTGGAACACCTGCCGCCGCACTTTGGCGAAGCCGGCTTCGCTCCCGCGCACAACGTGCATCTCTCCGAGCCGTCGACTCTCCCTGTGGAAGAAAACGTCGTCCGCGTCGAAGTGGGCACAACCGTCGACGAAGCGGAAAAACAGTTGATCCTCAAAACGCTGGAATCGACGCACAACAACAAAACGCGCGCTGCTGAGATTCTCGGCATCAGCTCCAAAACCTTGCAGAACAAACTGAAAGAATACGCAGCAGATTCAGCGAACGGGGACTAACCGCCATGCGGCTGCGCACCAAACTTGTCCTGGTCACGACTGCCCTCACCTTTGCTCTGGTGCTGGTCCTCTCCGTGCTCTTCCTCGGAGAACTCCTGCGTCAGCGGATCGAGCAGACTGCTGCCGCGAACGACGTTCTGGCACACCAGGTCCTGCTTTCAACACGACATGCAATCGAGAATGGCCTGCGCAAGAATCCACCAACGGCTGCAGGCGACGAGGCCCTCAACCTGGCCGTTGCAGACGCCCTGCGCTCCGACGAGGCTCTAAAAAGCCTCATGGACTCCATCGTGCGCTACTCTCCGACGGTGCAGGACGTCTTCATTACCAACGCTAATCGCGCCGTTCTTACCTCAACCGATCCTGTCCTTCTGAATCAGTCCGCGCCGTACCGCACACTCCTCTCGGCAGCGCACCGGGCGGGCATGATGCAGCAGGCAAAAATCGTCTTCGGTTCTGCGCAGGTTCTTGATCTTCCGCTCTCGCTGGATCGAAATGGAAATCCCTTCCTCACCGTTCATGTCGGCGTTCGCTCCTCGCTCCTGCGTAACGCCTACGTTCCCCTCCTGCGGGCCTCCATCCTCTTCTCCGCCTTCGCTATTCTCGGCTGCATCGTCGCGGCAGCGCTTCTATCCACAGCCGCGTTGCGTCCGATCGAACAGATCAGCCGCCAACTCGAAGAACTGACCCTTCGCGCCACACATCGCCAGGATCCCGAGGACGCAGGGATCCCGAAGGACGCGGTCGTCCGCGTGGCAGCCACGATCGACCGTCTCGGACGTCAACTGGAAAGTTCGGAGCAGCAGCACACTGCGCTCGAATCCAATCTGAACCAGATGCTGCACACGTTGAAGGACGGCGTCATGCTCTTCACCTCGGACGGACGTGTCGTCATCGCGTCAGAGGCGGTCTCAAACTTCCTTCCCTTCGATCGTGTACAGGTACTGGACGCCAGCGTGGAAACCCTCTTTGCAGGCCAGAGCTCTCTGGATCTTGCAGTCCGGCAGGCCTTTGCGGATCGAAGAACACTGATCGACGAAGCCATCCAGTTAGACTCCGGGCGCACGGTCGAACTCTCCATCGATTTCATCGCGGGCAGCGAAGCAGGCGGACTTGGCGCTCTCCTAACTCTTCACGATGCAGAGACAGAGCAGGAGATTGAACGCGAGATCGAGGTCTCTCGAAGGCTCGCCGCCATCGGACGTTTGACCGCCGGTGTAGGCCATGAAGTCAAGAATCCCATCAATGCCATGGTCGTCCACCTCGAACTCCTTCGTGGCAAGCTCGCTCAGCCCTCCGGCAGCGAAGCTGCCCTGAAGCATGTGGAGATTCTCTCCTCCGAGATGCAGCGTTTGGATCGTGTGGTCCAGGCCCTCGCGGACTTCTCCCGCCCCATCGATCTTCACCTGCGCGATCACGATCTCGGCGACCTGGTGCGTTCCCTCCTGGACCTGGCTTCCGGCGAGTTGGAGCAAAATAATGTTCGAATCCAGTTCACTGCCACGGCGCCACGACTTCCCGTGCGCGTGGATGCGGACCTCATCCGCCAGGCGATCCTCAATATCTTCCTGAATGCGATCCAGGCGATGCCGGAGGGCGGTGAGATGCGCCTTTCACTTTCTGTGGACCAGCAATCGGCTGTACTCAGTATCCAGGACGAAGGCGACGGAATCCCTATGGAAGCGCGACCTCGCATCTTCGACCTATACTTCACGACGAAGGCACGCGGCAGCGGTATCGGCCTGGCTATGACCTATCGGATTGTGCAACTCCACGGAGGTGCGTTGGAGTTCACGTCAAGGACCATCTACGAATCGTCCTCCAATCCGGGTACTGAGTTTAGGCTTTGCCTTCCATTGGCGCATAAACTGGTAGGGATCACACCCCTGGCATGAGCCCCACACCCAAACCCGGTCTCCGCACGGCCCTCATCTTTGCCGCCGCGTGCCTCGCCGTTACCGGATGTCACAAACGCGTTCGTGTGCCGGCTCTACCGCCCGCACCTCCACCCGTGATCCAGACGGTGACGATTCCTCCACCGACGCATCACACCGAAGAACTACCGAAGCCGCCCGAACCACCCGCGCCCGTCGCGGCCGAGCCTCCCACCGTGCAGAAGCCTCGTCCGCGGCGTCCGAAGAAACCCGCGCAGCGCACCTCCGAAACGGCCACTGGCACAATGCCAGCTCTTCCCGGTTCTCCTGCAGCCACCGCCGATCCTTCCCCCATCGGAGAGTTGACGACTGGCGGCGAGGCGGGAACGCAGGGCCGGCAGGAGACGGAAACTCTCCTCGGCACAGTGCAGAAACGGCTTGAACAATTGAGCGATGTCATCAAGAACGCGCACCAGGAGCAGATAGAACGCGTGCGGCTCTTTGTAAAACGCGCGCAGGAAGCCTGGAAGACGGGCGATGTCGAAGGCGCGCGCACCCTGGCCACCAAAGCCAACGTGCTTCTGGACGACATCTCCAAATAAAAAGACCGCGCCAGTAGGCGCGGTCTCCTCAAAGCCGGTGTCGGCTTATGCTTCCGTTCCGTGACACTTTTTGAACTTCTTCCCTGAACCACACGGGCAGGGATCGTTCCTTCCGACCTTTTCACCAGCCGCCCTCTGCGAAAGAGGCTCCGCCTTATCGGCGCCAGCCATACGAGACTGGTTAAGCTCCTTCTCCTTCTTCCACTTCAACTCTGCTTCCAGGGCGTCAATGGTCGTCGATGCCGCATGCGAAGGTGGCAGAGGAACTGGCTGCGCCACTGCTTCCTCAATCACAGGAGGCGGCGGTACGGCGTTGCGGATTGCGTTCATCTGCTCCATCGTCTCGATCGGCATTCCGTCCGGTCCAAGAATCTGCATGCGGAAGAGCGTACGCAGCGTGTCTTCCTGGAAGCGATTCATCATCGCCTCAAACATCTCGAAGGACTCGCGCTTGTAAGCAACAAGAGGATCCTGCTGCGCATATCCACGCAGGCCGATGCCCTCCTTCAGATGGTCCATCGCCAGGAGATGGTCCTTCCACAGACCATCAAGCACACTGAGCATCACAATCCGCTCGTGATAACGCAGACCCTCCGCGCCCAGGATCTCTTCCTTCACTTCATAGCGCTGTTCGAGGTTCTTGTAGATCTCCTCGCCCAACTCGTGACGATTCAGCGAAGAGAAATCGATCTCTTCCATACGGGTTCCGAAGTTCTCAAAGAGACGAGCGCGCAACTCCTCGACCTTCCATGAGTCGGGATGCACCTTCTCCGGAGCGAACTCGTCCAGCATGGTGCTGAGAGCGTTCGCAACGTAGTCTTCAACAATCAACTGCTTCTGGTCGAGACCTTCCAGGAGACGCAGGCGCAGACCATATACGGCTTCGCGCTGCTTGTTCATCACGTCGTCGTACTCGAGAACGTGCTTGCGGCTTTCGAAGTTCTGCGTTTCAACGGCCTTCTGCGCGGCTTCGATACGGCGGGAGATCATGCCGCTTTCGATCGGCACACCCTCTTCCATACCCAGACGCTGCAGCAGTGTGGAGACCCACTCGCGCGCGAAGATACGCATGAGATCGTCTTCCAGCGAGAGATAGAAGCGTGAAGCTCCGGGATCGCCCTGACGTCCCGCACGTCCGCGAAGCTGATTGTCCACACGGCGGCTCTCATGCCGCTCCGTTCCCAGAATATGCAAACCACCCGCGGCGACCACGGCGGCGTGATCCTTGGCGCAGGCCGCGCTATGGGTAGCAAGGACGCTCTCCCACTGCGGCTGGGGAACCTCGAACTCCTGGTTCTGGTAGTAGAAGCGCACCATGCCCGGACCGGCTACGGGAGAGATGGCACCCTCCGCCGCACTGACCGCCCGCGCCTGCTGCTTCTTCACCAGCTCCTGGCGAGCCATGAACTCCGCATTGCCACCCAGCAGAATATCCGTTCCGCGTCCCGCCATATTGGTGGCGATGGTCACCATACCCAGACGTCCCGCCTGCGCCACGATCTCTGCTTCCTTCTCATGGAACTTCGCATTCAGAACGACGTGGCGCACGCCCTTGCGCTTCAAAATTTCGCTCAGGAGTTCGCTCTTCTCGATGGAGGTCGTACCTACAAGAACAGGCTGCTTCGCCTCGTTGAGGCGTGCAATCTCGTCCGCCACGGCAAAGTACTTCTCCTTCGCAGTGCGGTAGACGACGTCGGGGTTTTCGATTCGCAGCATCTGGCGGTTCGTTGGGATGACGACGATTTCGAGCTTGTAGATCTTGTCGAACTCGGCAGCTTCTGTCTCCGCCGTTCCCGTCATACCGGAGAGCTTCTTGTACATACGGAAGTAATTCTGGAAGGTAATCGTCGCAAGCGTCTGGTCTTCCTTGCGGATCGCCACGCCCTCTTTCGCTTCCACGGCCTGGTGCAGACCATCGCTCCAACGGCGTCCCGGCATCAGACGGCCCGTAAACTCGTCGACGATGATGATCTCGCCTTCTTTGACTACGTACTCTACGTCACGCTTATAAAGCTGATGCGCCTTAATGGCCGTCTCAACGTGATGTTTCAGGTCCCAGTTCTCCGGATCAGCGATGTTGCCGATACCTAGAAGCTTTTCGATCTTCTCCCAACCTTCGTCCGTCACCGTAATCGCACGGGCCTTTTCGTCCACAACGAAGTCGCCCGTATACGTCTTCTGGTCGATCGTCTCGGTGAGTTCACCAAGCTCAAGCTGAGGAATGATGACATTCACGCGGGCGTACTTGTCCGTCGTCTGGTCCGTCGGTCCCGAGATGATAAGCGGCGTACGCGCTTCGTCGATGAGGATCGAGTCCACTTCGTCGACGATGGCATGGTAATGCCCGCGCTGCACCATCTCGCCCAGCTCAAACTTCATATTGTCGCGGAGATAGTCAAAACCGAACTCATTGTTCGTGCCGTAGGTGATATCCGCCGCATAAGCTGCATGGCGCTCGCGATCGTCGAGGTCATGCACGATGACACCGACGTTCATCCCCAGGAAGCCGTAAATCTTGCCCATCCACTCGGCATCGCGCTTGGCCAGGTAGTCGTTAACCGTGACCACGTGGACGCCGCGACCGGCAAGTGCGTTGAGATAGCAAGGCAGCGTGGCGACAAGCGTCTTACCTTCGCCCGTCTTCATCTCGGAGATCTTGCCCGAATGAAGCACAATACCGCCGATCATCTGCACGTCAAAGTGGCGCATGCCCACGGCGCGCTTTCCAGCCTCGCGCACGACGGCGAAGGCTTCGGGAAGAATCTCGTCGAGAACGACCTTCTCTTCCGCGATCCGCTCCTCCAGATCTTCGATGGAGGCCGTACGCGTGGCAATACGTTCACGAAACTCGGCGGTTTTGCCGCGCAGCGCGTCATCCGAAAGCGCCTGGATCTGCGGTTCCAGCGCGTTGATCTGCTCCACAATCGGGAGCAGCTTCTTCACAGCGCGTTCGTTTGAGGTACCAAAGACTTTAGCGAGGACAGAGTTAAGCAAGAAAGGTCCCTTCGGGCATGTTTTCGCCCAAGTTCTAGTTTACTTGATACCTTGGCAGCGGACCTAAGGCTTTGAGTTCAGGAGGCCTTTTACCGGAGCATCCGACCGGCGAAGAGCCTCCGCGACGGCAGTTGCCACCAACGCTGCGCCCTCGGAACTGGTGTGCGTATGGTCGATTGGGAACAAAAGTGCGCCCTGCGTCTGGCCCAAAGCTTCCAGCTTATCCGCCTCAACATTCGAAAGATCCACGAAAGGCACATGTTCGCTCTGGGCGACCTGCCGGATGAAGCCGTTGTAACCCATATCCCGCTCGATCTTCCCGTCCTTCCAGATATTCCGCACCGTCAGGTCCAGCAGGATCGGCGTAGCACCCTTCGACCGCGTATCCGCAACGTATTTCCGCAGATACCAGCCAAAGGTATGCACTACCTCGTGTTCGCCTGTGAGCAGAACCACTTCTTTCTGTTCGTCGCCAATCCCCTTGATCGATCCCCTGGGCTTCGCCCCATCAAGATCGCCGCCGTCGTTGTGCCCCATCTGAATCAGCACAAAGTCCCCAGGCTTCAGATCGCGCACCACCATATCCCACGCGCCCTCATGGATAAACGTCCGGCTGCTGCGTCCCGCACGGGCACGATTGACGACGTTGATCCGTGCCGTATCGACGAATGGCGCGAAGTGATCGCCCCAACCCAGGTCTTTCCCGTTTCGGGCCGTCGAATCACCCACAATCCACAGCGCTGGAAGCTTTGGGTTCGCTGGCATATCCACGGCGGTATAGGTTGGCGTCGGTCGCGCCACGTTATCTTCAGGCTGCGTGGTGACAGGAGCATTTTGCGCCGTTACGGTCATTGCACCGGCAAAAAAAAGAACCATCATTCTTCGGAACATGAGTCGCAGCTTATACCCACTTCGCCCCGGACGCCTAGACGCGCTTTACCCCAGCCAAAGGATGGGTCTGCTCGTAGACCGTCTGCACCTGCGTCACCGTGAGCTGCGTATATCTCTGCGTTGTGGACAGGCGCTCATGCCCCAGCATCTCCTGAATCGCGCGCAGGTCCGCCCCCTCTTCCAGCAGATGCGTCCCAAAGGCGTGCCTCAGCGTATGCGGATGAACGTCCGCAGGCAGACCGCGATTCACGGCGATGGCCTTCACAATGCGGCCTACGCTGCGCGTAGTCAGGCGGCAGTCTCCGCGAGCCGCGAGATTAATTAAGAGGGGCCCAGAGTGCGTCCACTTCCCTTTCCCGGCAGCCTGCAGCTTTTCCTCCCGCTGCGGCAGATAGGTTCGCAGGGCGGCGTTCGCCGCATCTCCCAGAGGAACGTAGCGCTCTTTTCGTCCTTTGCCCAAAACGAGAATGGCGTCATTCTTCCAATCGATGGCGGAGAGGTCGATACCGACCAGCTCTGAGTTGCGTATGCCGCAGCCGTAGAGCAACTCCCAAATGACGCGGTCGCGCTCAGGCCAGGAGGCACTCTCGTCCTTCTTCCCTGTCTGCTCAATGGAGTCGAGAACGCGATTCACCTCTTCGGCGCTGGGAACGCGCGGGAGGTGCTTCGGAAGCTTGGGTGTCGAAACCAACAGCGCGGGATTCTGCTGCACCTTTCCCTCTTTTGCCAGCCACTTGAACCACGAGCGGATCGCAGCAAGAGCGCGGGCGGCAGAGGCACGGGAGAGTCCACGGTCATACAAAACCGCGAGGTAGGAGCGAATGTGGAGATGCTCAACCTGCTTCACCTCAGCCCCGTTCCCCAAAAGATCCGCAAGGAAGGTCGTGAAGTCGTTGAGCTCTCGCGTATAAGCGCGCAGGGTATGCGCAGACACACCACGTTCGTCGCGCAACATGGCGAGGAAGCTCTCCGCGAGTTCGGAGAAGTTGCTCATGCAGTGGGCGCTTCCAACGTACGGGCGCGTCCCCGTGGATGATGCAGACGGTGGACTTCCTTCAGGCGGCCCAGCGCAAGATGCGTGTAGACCTGCGTCGTGGCGATGTCGGCATGTCCGAGGAGCGTCTGCACGCTGCGGAGATCCGCTCCGTGCTCCACCATGTGCGTTGCGCAGGAGTGACGCAGCTTATGCGGGCTTGCCAAGCTGTTCGTGGATTTCACAATCGACCAGACCGTCTGGTTGGTCAGAGGCTTTCCGCGAACAGAGAGGAAGAGAGCCCGCTGCAATCCCTTCGCGACGAGCTGCGGACGTCCCTGCTTCAAATAAACTTCAAGCGCCTGCACCGCCGTATCGGCCAGAGGGACGATGCGTTCTTTATCACCCTTGCCGCGTACCTGAGCGCGCTGCTGGTCGAGATGAAGATCTTCGACGCGCAGGTCGCAGATCTCCGCCGCACGCAGGCCACCGGCGTAGAGCAGATTCATCAGTGCATGGTCGCGCAGAGCGAGCGCGTCCGCCTGCTGACTGTGCGCGGCAACTCCGGTACGGTCCAGCATGTCGCGGACTTCGCTCTCGGCCAAAGATTTCGGCAAAACCTTCCAAGAAGCCGGCGATTCAATATTCAGCGTCGGATCGTGGTCAATCCGCTTGTCCAGAAGGAGCCAGCGGTAGAAACCACGCAAACAGGAGAGCTTTCGCGCAATCGACCTCGACTCCTGATCGTGTTCGCGAAGATGGTGCATGAAACTGGCGATGTTCTCCTGCGTAGCCTGCAGAAGCGAGGTATGCAGACCGTCCAGATGCTCGGAGAAGGCATAAAGATCGCCCTGATAACTCTCCAGCGTGAGCGGGCGAAGACCGCGCTCCACGCGGAGATAGAGGATGTACTCGCGCACAAACTGCAGGTTGGTCGCCGGTGCGGGAGGGGGCATGGGATGATTATCCGCCGCACGAGGTTGCGGCGGGAGTGATGGGGAAGGTGCGCGTGTGCATCCGTTCTCTTAAGCGGGTGTCACCTCGATCCGGTACTGCCGCCCCGCGATCACAGGCAAAGTGATCTCCGCGCTGGGTGGCTGATTCCCCGTCGAGATGGCATATCCCTCAGGCGCAACAAGATTGTGCTTCCCATTCCGGACAGCACGCAGATTCGCCGTGCGCTTTCCGTCGCTCCAGGTCAGATCACACTGGAGACCACCCCGCGCTCGCAGACCGGTGAAGTTCCCGCTCGGCCAGGCCTTCGGAAGCGCTGGAAAAAGTAGGATCTTCCCGGCGTGGCTCTGCAGCAGCATCTCCACCATGGCCGCCGTGGCGCCAAAGTTGCCGTCGATCTGGAAGATGCTCCGGTTCGGCCCTGCGGGATGGGTATCGAAGAGATTGTTGCCTGTCGAGTGCTGCATCAGCATGGTCAGCGACTCCCAGGCCTTATCCCCATCTCCCAGCCGCGCCCAGAGGCCGATGGCCCAGGCCCGGCTCCAACCGGTATAAGCGCCACCGTTCTCAAGGCGGCGCTCCAGCGACCTCCGCGAAGCCGCCATCCACTTCGGCGTATCGCGTGTGAACTGTGCACCGGGATAGAGCGGGTAGAGATGCGAGATATGCCGCTGCCCGGGGGTAGATTCCTCAAAGTTCTCCGACCACTCCTGCAGCTCTCCGGCGCTACCAACCTTGTACGGCGGCAGCTTGGCGACGGCTGCTTTTAGCTGGTCTGCAAAGGCGTGGTCCTCGTTCAAAGCCTCGGACGCAGCGATGCAGTTGCCGAAGAGTTCGTGGATCAGGGCCAGATCGAGGGTGCACCCGGCACTGACAGCGGCTTTCTTGTGGTCCGGCGTGTAGAAATCGTTCTCGGTCGAAACCGAGGGGCACGTGGTCAGCGTGCCGTCGCCCGCCGGGATAAGCCAGTCAAGGCAGAACTGCGCGGAAGATCGCAGGATCGGATAGACGCGTCTCCGTAAGTAGTCCAAGTCACCGGTGAACTGGAAGTGTTCGTAAAGATGCTGGCAGAGCCAGGGCCCGGACATGGCAAAGTTCGCCCAGGTCGGCTGTCCTTTGCCTAAGCCAACGGGGGAAGCCTGACGCCAGAGATCGATGTTGTGGTGAGAACACCAGCCGCGCGCACCATAGTTTACTGACGCCGTCTTCGCCCCGGTCACGGTCATATCCTGTGTGAGATCGAAGAGAGGTCCGTTGAGTTCGGCCAGATTTGCGGTAAACGCAGGCCAGTAGTTCATCTGGATGTTAATGTTCGCGGTCCAGTTCGAACTCCACGGCGGACGAACGAGGTCGTTCCAGATCCCCTGCAGGTTGGCGGGCTGGGTTCCAGGGCGGGAACTCGCAATCAGTAGATACCGTCCGTACTGAAAATAAAGCGCCAGAAGCGCGGGGTCTTGTGTTTTGCCAAAATTCTTGAGCCGAGCGTCCGTGGGGAGAACTGAGTTGCCCGGCTCATTGGAAGGCAGAGTGGCCCGTACGCGACGGAAGAGAGAGCGGTGGTCAGCGATATGTCTTGCCTTCACCACGGCATAGGCCGGTTTTCCGGAGAGGCCTTTCCGACACTTTTCTCCCAGCGCCGCGGCCGTCGTATCGGGTGGAAGAGCAAATCCGCGAAATCCAGTGGCCGCAGCCAGGAGGAGGGTCACCGAAGTCGCCTTGGAGACCAAAAGCGCGTCTCCGTCGGGCTGAACGGTGCCACTCTCAGCCTTCACGCTGAGAACCGCTGCAAAACGCATGCCTTCTCCGCTGACTTCGGAGTACCGGACGGAGTCTGCATCGTGGGGGCCGTTTGCGGTCGGTGCCTTGCCCGCGAGCAAGAGTGTTCCGTCAGCTGCGGCCGTTGTCTTTGCGGGCATCTCGCAGGTAAGCGAGAGACGCAGATTCAGCGACTTCGGCTTGCTGACGGTGATGCGCAGCGCGATAACCTGATCCGGAAAGGAGACCAAGGCTTCTCGCGTGAAGGTGACGCCGCCGGAGTGGAAGACCGTCGTGGCGACGGCGGTGTCCAGATCGAGAGAACGCTTCAGGTTCGTCGCCTCCGTAAGGCCGACGTGTTCGATATGCAGGTCACCCAGTGGCTCATAGGCGAAGTTCTCCGGCCCCTGCATCTTCTGGCACTCTTTGTCCGCTGCGACGTAGTTCTTATCCTGGAGGACGAGCTTGCGGACGATAGGCAGGTGGTTTTTCGCGTCTGGGTTGGTGGTGTCGCGGGGCTGCCCGGCCCAGAGGGTATCTTCGTTCAGGGCGATGCGCTCTTTGAGGGGTTCGCCGAAGACCATCGCGCCGAGTCTGCCGTTGCCGAGGGGAAGAGCGTCCGCCCACTGTGCGGCGGGTGTCTGCATCCAGATCGTAAGATTTGGGTCGGAACTGCCGGTCAACGCTGCCGATCCGGTTCTGGCAGTAGCGGCGGAGGCAGCAAGAGCGACGAAGGTACGGCGTGTCAGACGACTTTTCAAGTGGCGGCTCTCCTTATGTCAGAAGCCGTTTTACAGTCCCCCGCCGGGCATGTAAATAGTGGTGCAGTATTCTCGGCTGATGAGGATTGGAGTGATCAGCGACACGCACGGCTTGCTGCGTCCCGAAGCGATCGAAGCACTGCATGGCTGCGACGCGATTCTTCACGCAGGCGACATCGGGAACTTCGACATCCTCGGAACCCTAAGACAGATCGCGCCTGTGACGGCGATCCGGGGAAATATCGATCTCCACGGTCCGTGCGCTGATCTTCCGGCAACCGAGATGGTCTCCCTGGGTGGAATGACCTTCTATATGCTGCACTCAGCCCGCGACCTTGATCTTGATCCGGCGGCAGCGGGCGTGCGTGTGGTGGTGAGCGGACACTCTCACTCACCCTCGGTTCAGGACAAGAGGGGCGTAGTCTTCCTCAATCCTGGAAGCGCGGGACCGCGCAGGTTCGGTTTGCCTGTAACCTTGGCAATCGTAGAAATCAGCGCCGACAAAATCCGTGCCGAGATTGTGCGCCTGATCGAGTAGCGGCTGCTTCGCATCGGATTGGCTCTGGACAGGGCTAAACCCGAAGACGGGGGTTTGCGAGCGTGTAGGCGAGATCGGTCAACAGGTTTGCCGCAAGATAGGTGAGGCCGATGGCGAGCGTGCAACCCTGCACCAGGGCGTAGTCCCGATTTGAGATTGCGGACAGGGTGAGGCGGCCGATGCCCGGCCAGGAGAAGATCGTCTCGGTCACAATGGCACCGGCGAGCAAGGAACCGAACTGCAGGCCGATCACCGTGAGCACGGGAACCAGAGCGTTGCGGAGCGCGTGCCGGTAGACGACCGCGTTCTCGGATAGCCCTTTGGCGCGCGCGGTACGGATGTAATCCTGACCGAGTTCTTCGAGCATCGACGTCCGCACCATGCGCGTGAGGATAGCAGCGAGGGAGACACCGAGGGTGATTGCGGGCAGTGTGATGTGCAGAAGATACTGTGGTCCAAAAGCTCTTCCCGTGCCCGCGCCAGAGACCGGCAACCAGCCCAGAGAGATGGAAAAGATCAGGATAAAGATGGGTCCGAGGGCGAAGTTCGGGAAGCTCAGACCGAAGAGGCTAAGGATGCCTATCGACCGATCCTGCCATGCGTTTTTATGAAGTGCAGCATGCACTCCAGCTGGTATCGCCATCATTACAGACAGGATAAGCGCTAGCGCTGTCAGCCAGAGCGTGTATGGATACCGCTGCGCTACAAGGTGGGTGACGGAGTCGTTCAGGCGGAGCGAACGGCCCAGGTCACCGTGAAAGAGACCCTTCCAGTAGTTGAGGTACTGGATATGAAGAGGGAGATCGAAGCCATAAGCATGGCGCAGGGCGGAGAGATCGGAGGAGGTCGCGCCTTCCCCGAGCATCTGGGCGATGGGATCCCCCGGCACCAGGTGAATCAGAAGGAAGACCAGTGAGACGACGATCCAGAGGACCGGGAGGGTGAGCAGGAGACGTCGAAGGATGGGCCACAGAGCGCGAGCGGTCATCCGCGCGCCTGCGAGCCACTGGGAGTGCCCGTCTGGGGCCGAGTCTGAGGTGGCGTACGTAGCTGAGACGCGCCTGAGGCGACAGGTGCGGGCGTCGGAGGAAGCTCCTGCACAAGCACCCGGCTAATCCTATGTCCAACGGTCTGGAGAACCGTGAAGCGACGATTCCCGAAGTCGACGTGCTCTTTCGGGACGGGGATGTGGCCGAACTGGGCGAGGAGGAAGCCAGCGAGGGTATCCACCCCTGCCTCGCGGGGAAACTGCCATTGCAGCTTGGTGATGAGGTCGCGGAGGGGGACGGTGCCATCGAACTCCCATGTGCCGTCTGAAAGAGCGGAGAGCGAGCGGATGGCTACGTCGAACTCGTCGTCCAGCTCCCCGACGACCTGCTCGATAAGATCTTCGGCGGTGACCAGACCTACAGTCGTACCGAACTCGTCGACGACGATGGCGATCTGGCGGCGGCGCTCCTGAAACTCCTGTAGAAGTTCGACGGCCAGCTTTGTCTCCGGGACGAGGAGAAGATCGCGCATGACCTGCCGCAAAACAAGGCCGGTATCTCCGGTCGGGCGGGGAGTGGCTGTTCGGAAGTGCATGAGGCGGGAGAGATCCTTGGAGTAAAGGATCCCGATGATGTGCTCCGGGCCGAGCGCGGGATCGTATACCGGCACACGGGAGTGCTGCTCGTCGATGACGCGGGCGGAGGCACGTTCGATGGGCATGTCTGCGGGAAGGGAGAAGATGCGTCCGCGTGGCGTCATGATCTCGCGAACGGTGACATGGCTGAGTTCGATAGCACGGTGGATGATCTGCTCCTGGAAGACAGGAAGCAGGCCGCTGCGGCGTGTGGCCGTTGCGACGAGCTTGATCTCTTCCGGGGAGTGTACGTCGCCCTCGCTGGTCAGAGGAACGCGGAAGAGGCGCAGAACGACGGCGGCGGAGGCCTTCATAAGTTTGACCGCCGGACGCGTGATGCGGATGAAGACGTCCATCGGGCCAGCGATGGCGAGCGCGATGCGTTCGCCGCGCTGCATAGCGAGACCTTTAGGAACCTGTTCGCCGAGGAGGACTTCGAAGTACGTAATGCATGAGAAGGCAATCACCGTGGAGATGGCGTGCGCATAGAGGAACACATGGTGCGCAAGGAACGGCACGGTGTGCATCCATGGGATGTTGTGGAAGATTTCGAGAACGATGCCGGCGAGAGCGGCTTCTCCTACCCAGCCAAGGGCGAGGGAAGAGAGCGTGACGCCGAGCTGGTTGGCCGCGAGAAACTCGTCCATGTTCCGCTTGAGACGAAGCGCGGAGCGAGCGCCGGGCTTGCCGAGAGCTGCGAGTTGCTCGATGCGCGTCTCGCGCAGGGAGACGAGCGAGAACTCCGCCGCGACGAAAAAAGCCGTCGCCAGAATAAAGATCGCGACGGTGAGAGCCCGGAAGAGTGCCCACTCCAACATGGCTAGAGTTTATCGGATACGGACAAAGAAAAGCCCGGCGGGGTAGCCGGGCTCTCTAAGAGTTCCCAAAGCGATGTCTTAGGCAAGGACCTTGGTGACGCTGGCGTCGATGGTTTCTTTGGGGACGTAGCCAACGATCTGCTCGGCGACTTTACCGTCCTTGAAGATCAACAATGCGGGGATGCCACGGATACCGTACTTGCCGGGGGTCGCGTTGTTGCGATCAACATCCATTTTCATGACCTTGAGTTTGCCGTTGTAGGTCTCTGCGACCTGATCGACGATGGGGGCGAGGGCACGACACGGTCCGCACCAGGAAGCCCAGAAATCCACTAAAACGGGTTGGTCGGATTTGAGGACGTCCTGTTCAAAACTGGCGTCGTTTACCTCGGTGACATATTGTCCTGCCATGTCTTTACTTCTCCTTAGGGTGTTCCTGCTGCTTCAGCAAAGCGTGCGCGAGGCCTTACTTTAGCGGGGGCGCGTGTTGCTGGTCAAAGTTATAGATGCAAGGAGTACTCAGAAAGGTTCAAGGCGAGGTAGCTCTTATGGGTTATCCCCCCTACCTCCCACAGGCATCCATCTGCGAAAATGACGTATATGGCCTCATTTGAAGATGTTGCTCCGACCTCCGCGCAGACCTCCTCCACCCACAGCTCGGCCAAAGGTTCCATTCCGGGAGAAAAGGTTCTCTCGACGAAGGACTTTCGTGAGGCTGTGTGGGAGATGGAGCCGAAGATTGCCGTCTTTGACTGCGACGGAACGCTCTGGTCGCCGGATGCCGGTTCTGGATTTTTAAAATGGACGATCGATACTGGCCTCCTCCCAAAAGAGGCGGCTAAGCGCATCAATGCGCGGCATCAGGCCTACCATGACGGCCAGGTAGACGAGCTGACGATCTGCGGCGAGATGGTTCAGATCTACGAAGGTCTAGCCGTGAGCGACCTGCGAGCGAGTGCTAGGGCATACTTCGAGGAAAAGATCGAACCGCACCTCTTCCCGGAGATGATTGCGTTGATCCAGGAGTTACAGGCCTCGGATGTCGAGATCTGGGCAGTGAGCTCTACGAATGACTGGATGATCGAAGAAGCTCTGCAGGAGATCGGCATTACACACGAGAAGATCCTGGCCACATGCGTTGAGGTGCGCGACGGAATCGTCAGCGGCATTCTGCGCGATGTACCGACGGACGAGGGCAAGGCCAAAACGCTGAGAGCTGCAGGGATTTCGCATCCTGACGTGGTCTTCGGCAACAGCGTGCACGATGCGGCGATGCTGGAGATCGCGAAGAGAGCATTTCCTGTAAACCCTTCTGAAGGCCTGCAGAAGCTGAGTGTGGAACGGAGCTGGCCGGTTTACTATCCGGCTGCCATTCGCCCGTTGTAATTCCACTCCAAACGTTCTTCGCATCTACACTCAGAGGAACGTGAAGAAGCCTATTCCCAAGTTGAACCGCCCGCGGCGTACACCGGGCACCAAGGCCGGCGAGGTCCGGCTGGTGGCGGCGGCGCTGATTTTGCGACCGGGAGAGGCCGGGGATGAGGTTCTCGTCTGCCAGCGGAAGGCAGATCAACCGATGGCGCTGAAGTGGGAGTTTCCCGGCGGCAAGATAGAGGCTGGTGAGAGCGCCGAGCAGGCGTTGAAGCGCGAGTTGAACGAAGAGCTTGGGATCGACGCGGAGATCGGGCGGCCGCTGATTCGCATCCGCCATAACTACCGCAACGGCGGTGCGGTGGATCTGCAGTTCTTCGTGGTGCGCTCATTTGCGGGAGAACTCGATAATCGGATCTTCAACGAGATGCGCTGGATGGGCTTTGAGAAGCTGCCGCATATGGATTTTCTGGCTGCGGATCTGGGGTTGATTAAGGACCTGGCGGACGGGAAGATTTCGGTCTCCTGACGGTAAAAGCAGATCCCTTCGCTGCGCTACGGGATGACAAAAGCGGTGAAGATCTGGGTGCCCCGTACATCGCGTTTTTTGCGATGTGCGGGAGGGATGCTTGTTCCTCTTTGGATCTTAGGTGAACGAAAGATTTACAAGCGGTTCGCGCTTTCGCGCGAATACCCACACATCGCAAGAAACGCGATGTATGGGGCACCCTTTTCGCTTACTGATGGATCTGAAGCGCGAAAGAATGGGGCACAGAAGCTGGCTAGTGCTGGAGTGCTTGCACGACGCCGCGCCATACGAGCACCAGGGAAAGCACCGTTACGATGAGGGCGGTGGCCCATGCGATCACGTTGAACCAGATAGAGTTGACGTAGTCGCCCATTAGCTCTCGCTTGTTGATGAGACGAAGCATGAAGTACATGATCACGGGCAGAAGCAGGCCGTTCAGCACCTGCGAAAGAATCGTGATGCGCACCAGCGGAAAGTTCGGAATCAGGACGACCGAGGCACCCGTCACGATGAGCAGTGTATAAAACCAGTAGAAGAACGGGGCCTGTTTCCAGGTCTTGTCCAGACCACTCTCGAAGCCCATGCCTTCGCAGACGGTGTACGCCGTTGAAAGCGGAAGGATGCTCGCCGCGAAGAGCGAGGCGTTGAAGAGACCTGCCGCAAAGAGGATGAAGGCGTAGTCGCCTGCGATGGGCCGCATGGCTTCCGCAGCGTCCGCGACCTGATCGATTCTTCGCATGCCGTGGGTAAAGAGCGTGGCCGCGCAGACGACAACGATGAACCAGGCGACGATGTCCGTAAAAACGGAACCGATGATTACGTCAAGGCGGGAAGCCTTGTACTGGCGGACGGTGATTCCCTTCTCCACGATGGAAGATTGCAGATAAAACTGCATCCACGGCGTGATGGTGGTGCCGATGACGCCGATGGTCATGTAGAGATACTCCTGGTCGCTCCAGGCGCTGCGCGGGGGCAGCTTGATGGTCTGGATCATGGCCTCGTGCCAATCGGGACGGCCAAGAACACCGGCGACGATGTAAGCGAGATACACCACCGAGGCAAAGAGGAAGATCTTTTCGACGACCTTATAGTCGCCTTTGACGACGAGAGCCCAGACCAGGAAGGCGCAGACGGGGACGCTGATGTATTTGGTCAGGTGAAAAAGCTGCAGCGAACCGGCGATGCCGGAGAACTCTGCCATAACATTGCCGAAGTTCACGAAGATGAGCAGGAGCATCACGATAAAAGTCAGCCGGAGGCCGAACTCTTCGCGAATGAGGTCGGAGAGGCCCTTCCCCGTAACCGCGCCCATGCGCGCACACATCTCCTGCACCACGATGAGAGCGATGGTGATAGGCAGCATGGTCCAGAGGAGAGAGTAGCCGTACTGCGCTCCTGCCTGGGAGTACGTGAGAATGCCGCCTGCATCGTTGTCTACGTTGGCCGTGATGAAGCCGGGGCCAAGCGCCGCGAAGACGAGCATGATCGTAATGCGCCAGCGTTTCCAGAACGTCTGTTTCAAACCATTTCCCTTCCTTGGTACGCTGGGTGTTATCTGTTCTGGAGATCTTCGCGCACGTTACCGCTCCGCACGCAGGAGCGCGATGACGTGCTCGGCGTGGATCACACCGGCGATCTGGTGGTCTTCTTCAAGGACCGGGAGTGAGCGTAGGTTGTATTTGTCAAAAAGCTCGGCGACCTGCTTTCCGCTGGCATCAAGAGCGCAGGAGATGAGGCGGGAGTCGGCGACGTTGGCGAGTGGCGTGTGCGATGAGGCCAGAAGAATGTTTGCCAGAGCGACGATGCCCTTCAGGCGGTTTTGTTCATCGACAAGGTAGATTTCGGTGACGTTTTCCGTATCTCCCTCGAAGGCGCGAAGGGCCTCGATGGCCGTGGCGACGTCGGCGGTGGCGCTGACCTGGACGAAGTCGGTGGTCATGCGGCCTGCGGCCCAGTCGCCCGGGAACTCGAGGAGCTCTTCGACCTCCTGACGCTCTTCCGGATCCATTTCTCCGAGAATGGCCTCCGAACGCTCGTCCGAGAGTTCGGAGAGCAGATCGGCGGCAGCGCCAGGATCCATCTCTTCGACGATGCCTGCGGCGCGTTCGGAGTCCATGCTTTCGATGAGGGCTTTTTGGAGCTTGGGATCGACCTCTTCCAGAGCCTCGGCGGCGAGTTCTTCATTCAGCGAGGTAAAGACTGCGTCGCGCTCGGCGGGGCCAAGTTCTTCGAGGATGTCCGCGATATCCGACGGGTGCATGTGGGAGAGGCGGTCCTGTTCAACTTTGAGACGGACACGGCGTGAGGGGTCGCGGTCGATCAGATCGACAAACTCCCAGGGAATGACACGTGCCTGGAAGCGATGGGCGATGGTTTCCACCGTAGACCGGGGGAGACCTTTGAGAAGACGACGTATGGCACCACGGATACCGACCTCAACTTCGGCGATCCGCAGGGTCCAGAGGTCTTCCCTTCCGTGGGCGGCTTCCCAGACCAGATCGACGTCGTTGACGCGAACAACTTTGTGACCGTGAACATCAATGATCTGCTGGTCGAGAAGGTCTTTTTCGAGAAAAACCACGCGCTCGGGGAGGTTGAGTTCGCTGCTGCCAGCACCATTTCGCAGGCGGAGAGGCTCCTTGGGAGAAGGAAGAACATCCAGAACTGCAACAACCGGCAACATGTGCGCCGTGACTGTCGCGGGTGCAGCTAAAGCCAGGTAAGCCACGCAGTTACCTGTGACCGAGGGATCCACGAGGAGCTCCCGGACGGAGCCCAGCCGACGTCCGTCCGCAGCGACGACGGGGCGGCCGATGAGGGCGCTGAGGCTGGTGGCGAGGGTGGTGAGTCTGGACATCGTGCCTGTTATCACCCCTTTTCCTTGAGTCTACTCAGTGTGCCCGGAAGAGGCGAGTTCGTGCAGTGGTTCCTTGACATTGGCCGTGACGCAAAGCAAACTGCGAGTACCAAGAGAAACAATGCCTCAGTGGAGACGATTGGCCGATTCCATCACAAGCCGCATCGAACTGACCCTTGATTCGACCCTGGAGAGTGTGTCCAAGGCCGAGCAGGAGGCGGAGCATTTTGCGGAACGTGCCGGGTTTGACCCGGACGAGGTCCCACACATTGCCATGGCGGTTCGCGAATGCGCCATCAATGCGGTGATGCACGGGAACGCTTACAGCGAGACGAAGAAGTTTCACGTTTCGTTTGCCATGGAGGGGGACGTGATGAAGATCGTCGTCTCCGATTCCGGACAGGGCGTCGACCTTGATTCGCTTCCCGACCCTCTTGCGCCGGAGAATATCCTTCGCGGAAGCGGACGCGGTATCTTTTTGGTCAAGGCGTTCATGGATGACGTACACTTCCGCAAGCTGGACCCGGGAACAGAAGTGACGCTGACCAAGCGTCGCGCGTCCGAAAACGCAGACCACTAGAGCGGCGAGAAACTCCGCCAATACACTTTAGATACAAAACCAGGAGGATGACGATAGTGAGCATGAAGGTAAATACGCGACAGGTAGACGGGATTACGGTCCTCGATTTGAGCGGGCGCATTACTCTGGGCGAAGGCAGCGTGACGCTGCGGGATGCCATCCGCGACCTGATCAACAAAGGCCAGAAGAGCATTCTCCTGAACCTGGGCGATGTGAGCTACCTGGATAGCTCCGGCCTGGGCGAACTGGTAACCGCCTATACGAGCGTGAAGAACTCCGGCGGCGAGTTGAAGCTCTTGAACCTGACCAAGAAGGTCCAGGACCTTCTGCAGATCACGAAGCTGTACACCGTGTTCGACGTGAAGGACGACGAAGCAAGCGCCATCTCCTCTTTCACGAAGTAAGATCTTAAAAACGAAGGGCCGCCGCGAAGGTTCGCGGCGGCCCTTTTCCGTTGGGGTTATTTGTTGAAGTCAACCGAAGGCGCGGTCTTCGCTCCGGGGTCCGCCTGATAGTAGCCGGTGCGGGGATGGTAGCCGGCCATGTTCGCCCAGATGCTTGCCGGGAACTGGCCGATGTAGACGTTGTAGTCTTCGATGGCCTTGTTGTATCCGCGACGAGCGACAGCGATGCGATTCTCTGTGCCAGCCAGCTCATCTTCGAGACGGAGGAACTGACCGTTGCTCTTCAGATCCGGGTACGTCTCCTGCATACGCGTGAGCGGAAGGAGGGCAACAGAGAGCCGGTCGTTTGCGGCGAGCTTCTCGTCCGGAGTCTTCGCCGTCAAGAGACCTGCGCGCGCGTTGGCGATAGCCGTGAAGACAGCGAGTTCCTGCTTCGCATAGCCCTTCACTGTCGCGACCAGGTTGGGAATCAGGTCGGCGCGGCGCTGAAGATTGACGTCAATCTCGGAGAACGCCGCAGTGACTGCCTGATCCTTCTGGACCATGGTGTTTTTCGCAGTGACGTAGCTTCCGCCGATGAAGACCGCGCCGATGAGAAGAACTGCAACTAGACCTAAACCTATCCAAAGACCTTTCATAGTTCCTCGCTTTTCATTTGTACCGCCTTCGATCACTTGTTGTGGCATCTTTTCGCCTCCGATTTCAAAATTCTGGGTGCTACCAGTTGCCGCTCGCTCCGCCGCCGCCGGATTCCCCACCGCCGCCGCCGCCGAAGCCGCCACCGTCGTCATCTCCTCCACCACCACCGCCGAAGCCGCC